>JAAUXT010082666.1_pt1 | contig 11503 bp, 16 predicted proteins | sample 7278171 | NCBI WGS metagenome assembly JAAUXT01 (sample SAMN14350112, study PRJNA611818) | marine sediment metagenome | isolation source: surface marine sediment (1.8m) | place: French Polynesia: Moorea | collected 2018-08 | reverse complement strand
TTTCGATCGGTCAGCGCGATTCCTTCTCTGTTGCGATTACCTCACAGACTACACATTCGGCTCGACTGCGAAGACACGAACAGTCTAACATTTAAATGATAGATCCTCGTACATGTTAGTTCACGTCTCTCTTTGTCAGTCGGGCAAGAAACATCCAGCTTCAGCGGTCAGATGCATATCCGTACGTGTTCTGCGTGTGTTCCACACAGGCACAATTTTCGCTCAAGAGACAAAATTTGGCGACGGTGCATGGAAACCAAATTTTCTCAAGTCTTCTTTCCTGATTTTGTGATCTGGTTGACGGACCTGTTTTCGTGGTGTGCTCTTGGTATGGCAGCCGCTGCATTGAACGCAGATTGACTCATATTTGGGTCGAACTTCCTCTGAAGCACAACGGCCAAAACCTGGTGCTTCTTGAAAAGAAAGCGAAATTTGCTACGCGAAGCATGCAATTGTTAAAATTGCTGTGCAAGTGTCAGTTGGCAGAGAGGAGAGCCAATTAGGTTGCCGCACGTCTTCAACACGTTTGTGTTCTTGTTTTCTCCTGTTCACTGTTCGTATGCAAAGCACAGTGAAACCAATTTTGGTGAAATGACTGTGTTCCTCAGGATCCACCGAACACCCACCAAAAGGTTCTGCGACCAAAGTCAAGAAAACTTTGTTTGTTTTGATCCTTCAGGTCAAACACGAAAAAAATCGAACTGGCTTGCCTTTTGTGCCAGCAAGAAAACTTTTCTTGGGGTGCAAGTTTCCAGAGAGCGTTCAGTCCGACAGAGAAACGTGTCGATTGAGTCGAATTTGTTGCAAGAATTTGCTGGTGGAAAGGGAAAGAAACGGGCTTTTGTTCTGGCATCTTGGAACAGACGTCGGAGGAACATCCTTATTCCAGAAATCTGCAGCGGCAGCACACCCCAAATGAGTTGGCGCGAAGAGCATGGGTGTTGCAGTAATTTTGTGAGCATGTGAATAAACATTTTCAGAAGCTGAAATCACTTGAGTGAGAGCGATATAGAACCAGAGAAAATACGGGTTGTTCGGTGCAACATTGCAGGAATGTCAAGTCATTCGCTTGAAAATGGTGAAGACGTTTGGCAGCCACATGAAATGGTGGAAACGTTTGAAACGTTCCACAGCTTCGAGACGCATCTCACTTTGCCAACGGAGTTGACGTGACAAACGTCATCATTGACGAGGGTCTTGGAGCGTCCAAACTTGCGGGACTGTTTCCGGTTCGGGCACAAGGCGTTTTTTACCCCTCTGTCGATGAATTTCGATTTTTATCAAGCAGGAAAGTGTGTGTGTTTCTTTTTTTTGTGGATCGTGATGAAAAGTGCGCATCAAGCCCCGAGAAATCTCATCCTCGAGAGTAAACAAGACAGAAGTTTGAAGATGATCAAATTGTTTGAAGAAAGACTGTGCCAAGATGACTCGTTTTCAGTTTTACGAAAGCTTTGTGCAGAATTCGTGATGTAACTTAGCAATGCCAACTTCATGTAACCATCTTTTTGTGCTGTTTGAAGTTGTCCTGCGCAGTGATGCCTTGAAAAGTTGTCCCGCCCGTTTCCCAAACACGAAGAGAACACAATTATTTCTGCGAGGAGAGACGCCTTTTGTTCGGCTCCTGCCCTGAAATGAATATTTCATTTGCAGTCTTGTGTATTTTGGATGGCAGAACAAGTTGAAATGTTCTCCTGTTCCTGAAGAATTGTGCGAAAGAAATTGAGCTTCTGCGGTCAGGCTTGTCGGGCACTGTCAGTCTCAAGTTTTGCTTGAAAAAAGCCATTTTGTTGAAAAACTTGAGTTTCTTCGCGTTGTTCTTGCGAGTGTTCAGCATGTTGTGCTCCATTGTTGCAAAATCTGCTGAACTTTTTCAGAGTGAGATCCGAAAGGCCAGGAGGAAGAAGAAGGAAGTTCCGGATGAAATGCGACTGAGGGCGATGGCGGACCCTGAGCGCATGTGGGAACTCCGCATGAAGTTCCTCAACCAGGCCAAGAAGTACTTCGGGGTCCCCTACGCAAAGAAGTACTGGACCAAGGAAGGTTTGTTCACCAGTCATTGATCACCGTTTTTCCACTGTCCAAACTTTGTCCCCGGTTTTACCTGAACGCAATCTGGTTGAGCGTCCTGGAGGTTGGAGCGTCAGTTCACTTCTCAAAATCCACTGGACCCCCGCGCCCAGTTTCTTGAATGATAATATCCTGCCTTTGTTTTGCTTTTCGCCAAAGTCTCACTGCCCTTGCTTTTGGACCTGTTCTGCCTGCGAACCGCCACCTGTGTTGCAGAAAACTCGCACACTGACAAGACTCTCAGTCCACAATGGATCTCCGATTTCATAATGAGCAAACATTTGTTATTCATTAACAATTGAAAACTGTTGCTTGGCTTCATGCAATCGTTGTTTGCTTTCAAAAGCGTGGAGTGCATGAAATTTTCAGGCGTCGTACCGAATTCCATTTGTGGCGGGGAAAGTGGAGAACTCTGAATGGACCCGAAACGAAACCTTGTCACACCTGTTTCTAAACTGTGTTGTTCGGTCAAAGGTTGGAACCTGACGACATCATTTTGCGTCTGGATTTGTGAAGAATCCAAATGTATCATCAGTCTGTGGAAACAAGCCGAGTGATCGTGATCTTTCTGTGAGCGAGACCTCCACTTCTCAAAAGTTCTGTTTTCAGGAATGTTGCGCGTGTTTTTCAGCAAACTGGAACGTGAACGTACGTATGAACTGGTAAACTTCCCTCTGATACGTTGAACAAATAGTGAACGAATGCACCGGGACTTTTTTCCCTCGTGTTAGGCTACTTCCTGTGTGCACGTGAGATTATCATGAGTAACACTTGTCGAACTTGAGTCTGAACAAAAAACTCATCTCTTCCTGTCCGAAATTCGGGCGAAAAGTTTGTGTCTCTTGGTTTGTTTATGGAGATGAGTGTTGTCTGTTCCCCGGGAAAGGAAAGTGTTTCTTTTCTCCGTTCTGATCACTTTTCTGTGTGTGGCACCGCGGTGTGGAACGCTGGGGCGGGCACATCGCACCGACATGCTGCGAAAATGATCGGTATTTGGAAACAGGTTGTCCTCAGGCTGCCACACATACTTTTTGCTGGGCATCAATGGCATAGCGAAGGGATATTCTTGATGGATTGTGCCTTTGCATGTACCCCATCCGTCACGGGTTGACATGTTGGTTGGTTGGGCCAAATTTTAATGAAAGATTATGACACCAGAGCTCCTAAAGGTGTGAGCCGGAGGTGGTCATCGTCCATCGTACTCATTCGGGACCTTTTGACCACCGCATTTCCGAGACACACTTGGTGCAACCAAAATCCCAAGTCCAAACACCAAACCAATGTGAGGTCTTCTGTCGTGGGCTTCGATGGGACCAAGTTTTTGTTGACCATGGAAGCTGTGACTGACCCATTCTCCTCATACGAGACTGTTGAGTTCTTTTTTCTTTCGTGAAAATAGGGAAACAAAAATTGCCCTTGCAATTCTCGTGATTTCTCTGGAGACGGAATGCAGTGGAGCCTCAACGCTATCTCTGGCAGAGGTCACGGAGGTGCTGCAAAGCCTCGGACGATTGTCATGCAATTCAGCAGAAGCATGCGATCAGCCTTCGACGGGAAATTCCAGCTCACGGAAAAAAGCGAAAGCTTTTGGCCAATGCTTTGCAGATTCTCAGCTTTCAGATGCATGCCTTGCAAAATCTGCTTTCGCCGTGCTTGCCCCAAGTTCACACAGTCCGACCTCTCAGCCTTGTCTGAAAATGCTTGTCCCTTTCTTGGATCCAGGACTGGGGGTGGGAGTGGGATGAATCCAGTACGGTCCCAGTCAGCCCGTGCGCCTTGCACCGGTGGGTCTGGTGCAGAAAATGAGCACGTGTAAAACGATGGAATGAAATGAGAAATAATCAAGAGTCTGGTCATTTTGGGTTGGGACTGGAAACCACCAGGTTTCAGGTCGAACCTGAACTGCCCAGACACCGTGTGTGAAAATACCTCTTGGAGCGTTGAAGAGTGTCTGCAGGTCCCGTCGGGTTGAACCTGGAACGACCAGACTCACGTGTATCCTGCAGGGTTCGGGGTGTCTGACCATTTCACAACACACGAACAACTTTTGTTCTCTGCGCAAACATTTCAGCCAGCAGTTCATGTTGAAGGAAGAAAAAACTCCCATTGCTGACAAAAAAGGCCGAAAAGAAGAAAGCAGAGCCTTGATCGTATCTCCATGGCTTTCGGCAACGTTGACCAAGACATTCATTATTTACGCCTTGTTTGGAGGATCTTTTTCACACGGCATCCTCGCCCTCGTGCTGTTCCTAATTAGATGAAATCTGTACCTGTTGAACTCTTCATTGAAAAGGAAATGGGTGCTTTGTGTCCCATTCTGATGTCCCACGGGTGAAAGAACTCATTTGAAACAGTTCAAGTCTCTCTGAATGAAACAACAGTCTTCATGTAAAATATTTATTGCCCAAAAATGTTGCCTGGGATGGTTTCCAGGTTTTGCAAGGCGAGTTGCATAAAGCAAAGAAAAGCGTGCGTTTGGGACCCGAGAGCAGGTCTGATCTGAATTGCGAGATGCATGGGGACGTGTGCGAACTGCCCAATTCCTTTGGGAGGCGGTGTGCCCACCAGGAATTGTTCGAATGTTTTCAGGAAAGGTGTGTCACAGGAGGGGTCCAGTCACCAGAAAATCCTTCAAGTCTGATCCCAGTGCTATATTCTGAGTCCATCTCCAAACTGTTTGTCGTGCGAGGGAGGGATGGTAGGGGACTGGTCACCCTTGGTGTATTTCCGCTCTGCACAAAACCGAGATCAAGGCACCTCTGCCCTCTTCCTGCTTTTATGGGACTCAGACTTCCATGGAGTACAGTCATTTTGCTCCAGGATTGCAGAAACCAGTCGGCATTTGTGAGAAAAAATCGTCGTGTAGACGATTACAAGAGCTACAGGAGTAGGGAGAGAAACTCCAAGAAGAAACATCTTGAGGAAGCAACGGAAACAACTCAAAATGTGTCTGGTTGTGTCTGCTCAGTTGACTTATTCTGTTCACAGCGACAGAGATTGCAGGTGTTTCTTTCAACACCACAGCCGTCAAACCCTTCAAAAAGTTTCGTCCGTCACGCTCTGGGTAAAGAGAGCAGTTCTTGAAGTCCAGCAATCGAGACACACCCTGAACTGAACTCATCGAGAAAGAATGGGGGAATTTCAGGCTTGATGCACAGTAACTGTTGCAATCTGCGGTGCATGGCTGGAGCCCCAGATTTGACTGTTTTCAACCCACAAGAATGTGTCTGAGTGTCGCTCAACTCGCGTGTGTCTTGTGCGACAAAGCAAGCGTCTGGCAGACGTTCTCCTGATCAGTACTCATTTCCGACAGAGCGTTGGCAGACTCGCTGCAATGTTACGTACAGCTGAGAGACCCTTGGTGTGAGAGACACCCAACTGTTGGCATTACAGGGGTATCCGGTGAAGCTGCTGAGAGTAGCGTGATGCAGTTGCGTTAATTCGGGTGACCTTGCGGCGCGCGGAGCAGAATCGGTGTGAAGTTTGCCTGCCACCTGAGTTTGAATCCTCGAGGTGCTTTTGATGTAGTCTCAACAAAGGCTGTACAACACGAGTGCCATACTCTGTTCTCGCCAAGTTTATTGTCCAAGTCGCTGTACGGTTTCCGTGTGCGTTTTGCAGAGAGAGACTCTTTCCGAAGAAGTCCGGCCTTTCTTCTTGAGTATTTTCCCATCACCAACTTTTGTTTCAGACCCCGAGTTCTACTCCAGCATATTCCTGGACTGTTGCGGGTTGGTGCGGCGCTGTCTCAAGGACCTCAAAGACGACTTCGGGTTCCGGATCGGCCCCTGGAACCAGGGCTACATGTACGACACGCTGCCCATCAGCCTGACGGAGGACCAGATGGAGCCCGGGGACCTCGTCTTCATCTCCGCCGTCTACCACAACCCGAGAAGTACGTTCATTGCCTCCATTTCATTCAGAAAAAAAACGACCCGCGCTTGGATTGCTGTATCCAATTGTGTTGTTACGTCCGTAATTTCTTTTGTGAGACCAACAAGGAAAAGTGAAAGTTCCATTCACCGATGCGCTGAAATACTCCAATCAAACCAATTGGAGGTTACCAAGGGCAGCGGGGGACGGACAATGTGCACAAGATTATGACTTGACAAATTTGCGTTTTGCGTGTCTCGTTTGCACTGAGGGTCAATTTTCATGTGTACTTTGCAGAAATTGTGACAGGCGCAGAACGTGATAGATAAGTTTCTCTCAGGCGATAATTCCCAACGTGACACCGAAAGTGGTCAGTATCCCCGAGTTGTGTGTGCGGAACATTCGGGCATGGTGTCTGGGCGTTTGACCTCTGTGCAATGCATCTCTGTGTGGTGTACATTAGGAGTGTGGATCCTTTGGTGAAATGATTAATCTCCTGCATTATGTGGAGCCATGAAACTAACAGACTTTTGTGATGATGGGCCTCATGCGCTTTGCGGGTCTGTAATGGATCTGACTGATAGATTATGTTGACTTTGCTCTGCTGGGTACTCGCTTCCGGTTCATCAAATGTGTTTTCTCTTCGGCAAAGCGCGCGCGCGATCTGGCCCAGCGCCCGAGCGCGCCTTTTGCAATCACTAAAATGTCTCATAATGTTTTGTGGTGGGAAGGAAGGAGCGCTTATTTTCTGATTCCCAATTCATTTCTGGGCATATTCCACAAGCAGTTGGTTTGCAGCAAATCTTGCTTGTTGGTGGGGAAATTTTGATGACCTTTTTCTTTTCGAACGATGGTAGAAAAACCCAGCTGCGCACGCTATCAAGTGTGACGCGCAGCGTGCTGTCTCATCTCCGATCTCCTGTTTGTCGTGCAAAAGCAAACATCATTGTCCACGCGAAACAAATCGCAAGCTGGCGGCTGTTGATCTGACGCGTTCATGATTCATTCAATACTTTTGGTTTTGGGTTCGTACGTATCTTTTTTTCAGTTCTGGCGTGTCTCCTGTCCAGGGGAAGAAGAATGACTTTTGTGGAGACAGAGGGCTTTTTTGTGGGAAGCCAAAACGCTTCTGGTGCCTTTGCTGAAATATTTTACTGCCACGGTACGTGTCCGGCAAGGCTCAGTACTCGCTCTGCGGTTCTGAAAGTTTGACTTGGACTATGATTACTTCCTCTCGGTCACGCAGTTCAGGAGGTGCAGCATTCATATTTCATCAGTCACCGCGCGTGGAACGAACGCACTGATTTCCCTGCCAAAAAAGTCTAATGTATGGAGAGCGCTGTCTGTAATAAGCTTATCTTTATTGCCGATATTTGGTCAATCAATACAAAAACAAATAGCGTAACTGATTTATTGGGTTGTACACGCCATTCAACAGCGCTGAGGTTTGTTGCTCCGCAGTCTTTGTTCTGCGCCGCGGTGCATTTCTTGTGGTGACATTCGAAGTGCATGGACTCTGTACTTGAGCTCACGACTCCAGCTGTTCGGTTTGTGGTTGGTTCCACTGGTTTGGTTCTTTCTGTTCATTCTGCAGCAAAATTTCGCAGCCCAGCTTCGTGGCTCTTGACTAAACCACGGGCCACGCACAAAGCTCTGAATGTGTTGTGTTTCCAAGTTGCCATGGTGAAGCAACACTCATATGGAGGGAGAAAAGCGGGTCGCATCTCGTGAAAGGGAGTGTTTCCCCGACTGGGAAGCGTTCAATAGAAACAACACGTGGAGTCGGTGTGATGAATTATTGAGCAGAATTGGAAAGTGTCGCTCAATAGGTTTTTGGAGCTGGGGAGGCTTCCTCTCTTTGCTCTGGCGTTCAAGGTCCCCCAGATAGAAATAAATATTGGTTGATTTGAGTCTTTCAGATACCGAATACTGCGCAAATGTGTGCGCGGTTTTGTGTTGACTTTCCGCTCGTTGTATCGCCAGTGTTCTTCCGTTGGCCGGGGAAGGAATTCAACACCCCACCGAAGTGTTGCCAAAGAGGTGTTGCTTTTGCGTTTTTGAAATCAGATAAATTTGGACAGTTTTGTGTCTCGCAGAAAACAGGAAGTCTGCGAATTGCCTGTGACTCGTACATTTCACGGAACAATGGAATGCGTGCCCAGTTTCTTTGCAAGGTTGTTTGCTGAAGAAAACTCTGATTTCTGGTGTTACCGTTCTGGCATTTGATGCTTTCAAGTGATAAGATTGTCAAGGCTTCCAATTCAGTCCAGCCAATTGTCATTGTGATCTCTGAGGACAGTTTCAGGTCAGGTTTCACCAAATACGGGCAATTGTTCGTTTCTGTGTCTCACCGGATCAAAAGATCAACTGACGTTAATGACAGGGATTCGGGTGACGCGATGTTAAGTAGACAGAGACAGCTGAGGGCAAAACTGGGAACACGACTGTTTGTGTTGTCGCTCGAGGTGTTTGTGATTTGCTGTGTTTGGTGTCGTTGAACACAATGAGAGTGGGGTGGAGTCGTCAAGTTTCGTCCTGTTTGTGAAATCTGTGTGTAGGACGTCAAATTGCAACTTGGCGCGTGAACAGATCTGCGGTGACCCGCTCTGGAAAACGTCCACGTCTTGACGTCCATGCTGGCGACTGCACGTTGGATCCCGAGAAAGGCGTTGTCACCGTGTGTGAAAAATAGCTCACTTTACTTGACAAGTTATTGCCCTTGTGTGTGTGGATGTTGCATTGTATTGTTGCATGTGTGTGGAGCTCATTTATGGATGTGTCGAATTGTTTGCAACTTATAGTGAGCTACACAAAGAGTCGGCGCACGGTGATTGATGGATTTTGTGATGATCCCGTGTTCAGATCCACATCTCCTGTTGAACTGTTGGGGCGACAATGCCGTGCGGCAGGACGAATCGATCTGTCGAGGTGAGGCCAAGAGACGCCATAAAAAATAGATATCGCTACAAAGCAGCCATAAAGTTAATAACGCAGGCCGCACTGTCTGATGATCAGTCTCGCTGCCAAATCACTTGGCACTGCCCGAATGGGTTTCACTAAATTTGGCATTTGTTGGCCGTTGCCATGTGTTACAGTCAGACGGTACGTGTCATTTGTGTGGCATTTGGGCCGCTGCATGTCACCGTGGGCTGTTTGGAAGGGCGGGGTATTTTGTGTCACACGAAAAAGACATTCCTGATCGTGATTTGAAAATTTGAAACGCGTCTTTTGTTGGTTCTTGTGGAATGGAGTTGGAATGGCTCTGTTGCTGATCTTTGATCTCTGCCAAAAGGGGAAACGACAATTTTCTGTCCGTTTTGGACAAAAAAAACTTTGATGTACTTTGTCTGTTCAGTCTTATGTGCTCAGTGGCCAGGTTGAACAAAAACGATACATCTCGTAACAGTGAGACGCTCTGTTGAAAAAATCATGAGACTCGAACCCTGGGCAGCTTTTCAGAACGCAGTCCTCCGTGTTGATCTGTGGGCTGTGTCATCATTTGGTCTCCAAACATAAATCTGCAGCTCAATATGCGTCATCGCCGCTTGACACAACGCCATTGAAACGATATTTTCCACGCGTCAGTGGAATGTAAATTATTTTTCCCGTTTTTTTTGAAAGCACGATGCACCTGTCCGACACCAGACCAGTGAGTCACAGTTTCTGCCGCATACGGGTCGTGCTCATTGGATCCCATTGATCACCGAACCATCGATGTTGAATGATCGATAAAAGCGGCGATGAGAATGGTGCGGTAATTATCAGTACACGATCTCCAGGTCAGACTGCGAGGCGTGCCCACGTGACCCGTCGGGTCGGGATCTGCGCGCGCACACTGCGCAGCGTTTGATTCATTGCAAGCCATCGATCTTGCTCTCACGAAGGTGATGATGATTCGTGTTTATTCTCAGCGATTGCAACAATGCGATTGGGCAGCTGTTCAACGTCGACAATAAATCTGTCATAAAAGTCGCAGAAACGAACACTTGATCTGCTTTTAACAACGTTGTTCGATTGATTGGTCAAATCCCTCGGTGTCAACCTGAAAACCTGGTTCCATCCACGTTGTATGGACATTCGCTAATTTCCGCAAAAAGACATCACGATCAGTGGCCACGTCAGCAGAGTTGATAGAACATTAGGCGCGTGGATGGACTTGGAAGCGAAACTTCCGCCACTTGCCTTTGGACCCAGGAAACTGTCTGGCTGCCTCCCCGTCCATAGCAGACCTGCTCACCAAAAGACATTGATCCGTGGGCGATGAGGGAGATCAGTGAGAATCGGGCAACATGAAATCAGGCTTGTTTGTTTACCGTTGCCATGGCAGCGTGGTTTACAAAGCACGCAGAAAGACGTTGAATTGGAGGGTGTGGCGGGTGGAAACGGCCCCGCAACAACGATTTCAATCCGGACTTGGAAATGGATCAAGAGCTGTGTGCGTGGCTTGCCTGAATTAAACAGGTGCTTTCGGTCTATTTTGGTGGGTGTTTTGCCTGCTATTTTTGCTGCTCCAAGTCTCAGCTTCACACTGAGGCGGCTCTTTGATGCGTGGATGCCGTGCGGACGTATTGAAGTCTGACACAATTGTCGGAGGAGATCAATCTGGTTTGTTTTGGCAGTTGCCATGGTGGAGCGGCGATGCAGCAGGTTTTTTCCACGCACTGGTGCATGAGCGAGAAGCATGCGTCGCTCAGAAGTTCTGCGTGTGACTATCGCTCCTGTGACCAACGTCCTGTCAATTCAGACTGCTTTTCTTTTGGATTTCGCAAGCAAACAAAGAGTTGTTTTTTGTTGTGTGTTTTTTGTCAGCTTGTTCGTCGAGGTTTGAAAACCAAAGCAGTGTTCTGCATGCAGATTCATGAGAGATTGGTGTGGGAGTGCTGGCGATGGACAACCTGCTCAATTATCGTCAGCAATTTAGAGCAAAGGTTCAGATCAGCGTTTCATGGGTGGTCTCACTACTGGCCAGATCTGTGCGAAAGACAAACTCTGAAGTCAAAACTATTTTCTTCCCCTGAGGCATTTTTCGCTGAGGCTGACGCACCATGTTCTTTGTTGTTTCGTTTCCCAGGCGAGAAACTTTGGAAGATGTCCTCGGGTGAACGAGACGCCTCATGCGGAGAATTGATCTCGAAACGCTCGCGTCCCACATCCAGTATTGACACATGTCAGACCACTGAAGTGCGCAGAGAGGAAGACCGTCTGTCGCTGCGGCTCTGAATGTTTGACTCCGATAGTTGCCAAGCGAGTGATGTTTGGAAAAATGTGTTTCTTTTTCTCCACAGCTGAAAAACTTGTTGGGCGTCATTACGTTGAGTGCAGCATTGCAACTTCCGGGGCATCGAACGAATTTGAAGAACGTTGAAACTGAAATGAACCAATTTTCCAAAACCGTTTTGACCGGACACGCAAAACTATCACATGTTCAGGCACTTACAGGTTGCTTGACCTGGATGGGGTTGCTGGATGTACTCAAGATTCGCGAGGGGTCCCCGTCGCCCGCCCGGCCGGGGCCCGCCGCCCCCCGCAAGTGGAAAAAAAGCGGCCCCGGGGGCGCGCGGGG
>JAAUXT010080592.1_pt1 | contig 11503 bp, 7 predicted proteins | sample 7278171 | NCBI WGS metagenome assembly JAAUXT01 (sample SAMN14350112, study PRJNA611818) | marine sediment metagenome | isolation source: surface marine sediment (1.8m) | place: French Polynesia: Moorea | collected 2018-08 | reverse complement strand
GCGCAAACTGGATATCAACCGGGAACTCTCCAAGGATTTCATCCTGGAAATGGACCGTCTCATGACCGCCGAGCAACGGACCCATCTGATGCGCAAACTCGGCAGCCTTGCCACGGATTTCAACAGGCTGGCGAGCGCAGATTAGAACACACCACGCTACCGGAGAAATCTCCGAGAGCGGCTATCATAGCGCTCAGCCAATGTTTTCTGGATGAGGGCAGGCGGCCAAAGGCGGCGTTAACGAATACCCTTTTTACTCAGATCGACCACTTGAGAAGCATTGTCCTTGGTAACGAAACCGGGCCCCGTCTGAATATCAGCACCCGGGAGCAAGCCATATTTGTGGAAAAGAACCAACGTCATGATGGGAAGGTATCCCTGCAAGTACTGCTGCTGATCGATGGCAAAGGCCATCTTCCCCTTGGAGATGGCCTTGAGCACATCGGGTGAGAGGTCGAAAGTGCCCAGTTTAATGGCATCGATGAGATCATTCGCCTCCAGCGACGCCAGGGTCGGCTCCGCACTCAACGGGCCTACGCAGAGAATGCCGTCGACATCACGGTTCTTGGTCAAATAGGCGGAAACGGCATTGCGGATTTCCACGGGATCCGTGCTGACGGCCAGGGTATCCACCTTACCCCCCAGGCCATCTTCGAAACCCTGGCAGCGAAGATCGAGGGCGACATTACCCTGCTCGTGGTTGACGCACAGGCCACGCTTCACGCCCGCGGCCTTCATCCGCTCGCCGGCCCCGAATCCGGCCTCGTACTCGCCCTGCCCCACATGGATCAGGGCACCCAAACTTTTACGCACATCGGCGCCCGAATTCATGGACACCACGGGGATACCAGAATCCACAACCGCGCGTATGGCGTCACCCAGCGCTTCCGCATCGGGGATGGAAACCACCAGGCCATCGGGCCGGGATGCCGCGGCCGCATCGATGAGTTGGCTCATGACGACCATATCGAAGGTGCCGGGCGCACGGTATTCCACCTGGGCGCCGAAATCCTCGGCCGCCTGATCAACGCCGTTTTTGACCACTGACCAGAACGAATCCGAGGCCTGTCCGTGGCTGATCACCACGATGCGCGGTTCGTCGGCCTGAGCGGCGGCGGCAATGAGCACGCCGGCGGTTACTAGACTTAATATTAGTTTTTTCATCGAAAATTTAGCGCGGAGACCTCACCCTTTAGGGTGAGGAGAAAGCGCATACCTCCGTTGTGTTGAATTAAACCAAAGTTTTTAGTACTATTTTCACGTTTTCTGAGACCTACCGCCGGGCTGGCGGAATGTGAAGCCTGCGCATTGCATCAACGCCTCAGAAAACCACTACCGGGAAAATCGGGCGTTCCCCAATGCTCGATCAACAGCGATTCACGCCGCAGCCAGGCAAAGAACTCCCGCTCCATCCTGCGCTTGTTCTGCGCCCACCAGGCATTGTCGATACGCAGGAAATTCTTCGTGTTCTGCAACGCGTTGGGCAGCTGCGGCCTGATCTCGTCGCTCACCAGTGCCAGGGACGAACGCCGGGCCGGACCATAGGGGATGTATCGAGTCTGGGCAGCCAAACGATCGGTGGTGGTGGCGAAGCGGATAAACTCCAGCGCCATATCCCGGTTTTCCGAACCCTTGGGAATGGCCCAAAGATCGTACTCCCAGAGCTGACTGTCCCACACGATCTTGAAATTCCTACCCTTGCGCTGGTTGGCCTCGTGGATACGACCATTCCAGGCGGAGGTCATCACCACGTCGCCCGCGGCGAGCAATTGCTCCGGTTCAGCCCCGCTTTCCCACCAGATAATGTGCTTCTTGATGGTGTCGAGCTTTGCGAACGCTCGCCGCAGTCCCTCTTCCCGGGACAACGTGGTGTAAATTATGTCCTGGGCCACACCGTCGGCCAGCAGCGCCCACTCCAGGGCACCTTTGGGGGACAAGCGCAGGCCGCGTTTGCCGGGGTACTTGGCGAGATTGAAAAAATCGGCCAGTTTGGTGGGGGGCCTTCTGCGCAAACGCTCGCTGTCATAGGCGAAGATCGTCGAGAAGACCATGGTGCCGGCGCCACACTCCGGCAACATATCCTGCAGGAAATCCCGTCGTGCCGGCGTTCCGTTCGGGGCCGCCGCCAGCATGCCGTGATTGATTTTCTCCAGCAATCCCTCTTCACAGCCCTGCAGCACGTCCTCCATGTGCAGATCGACCACGTCCCATTTCACGTTCAGAGATTCCACCTGGGCGCGAATCTGGCTCAATCCGCCATTGTAATCCTCCACGTTGATCCAACGCTCCCCCTGCTCCCGGAAGGGCTTGATCTGAGCCAGCATCTGACTCCTGGTGTAGGCCCCGCCCCAGGACACGATGGTCAGGTCGGGCTGCGCCAGGGCCTGATCAGCCATTGAAAAGCCGATCGCGGCGGCGACAACCACGGGGAAATACAAAGTTTTGAATACGTTTCTCATCGTTATGTCTCCGTTAGTACCTTAACCCGAATGCCATGGATAGTCTCGGTCGTGTCTGCGGCTCAACCACGGGCGAAGAACACGTAGCAGGAGATGGTGCAGATCGCGATGAAAAGACTCACGGGTATCCGGTACTTCCAGGGCGTGATGTCCACGTCGCCGGAGTATTCCTGCACATAGGGCTCCTTGGACGGCGCCAGCCAGCCAACGATCAGCATCAGCGCCAGATTGAACACACCCAGCATACCCATGATATGCAGAAAGTGCAGATCGAGCTTGATCACAAAAGTGAGGAGAAGATACGCAATGGGCCCGAGAATCAGTACCAGCTTGGCCGCCAGGGGCGGCACCCGTTTGGTGATGAGGCCTACGAACACCACGGTGAAGATCGGTACGTTGAAGATACCGTTCAGGGTTTGCAGCAAAATGTACAAACCATCGGGCGCATTGGCCACCAGCGGGGCAACGATCATCGCGGCGAGGGCCAAAACCACGCCAACGATCTTGCCGAAGTGAACCATCTGCAGTTCGGTGGCGGCGGGCTTGAGCCAGCCCTTATAGACATCGGTGCTGAACAGCGTGGCGCAGCTGTTGAGGGCACTGTTGAAGGTGCTCAGAATCGCGCCCACCATCACCGCCGCGAAAAAGCCCGTCATCCAGGCGGGCAGCACCAGGCTCACCAACCGGGGATAAGCTTCGTCGGGGTTTTCGAGATTACCCTGGAACACGTGGAAGGCGATCACACCAGGCAGCACCACGATGATCGGACCCAGTAGTTTCAGGAAACCGGCGTAAAGGGCACCCTTCTGGGCCTCGGCCAGGTTCTTGGCGCCCAGGGAGCGCTGGATGATGGCCTGATTGGTGCACCAGTAGAACACCTGGGCGTAGATCATGCCGGTGAACAGGGTGACGAAGGGTACAGAGGACTCCGAGTCGCCAATGATGTCGAATTTCTCCGGGTTCTCTTCCCAGAGCATATCGATACCGGCGAAGAAATCGCCCTGGCCGATATAAACAAGCCCGAAGATGGGGACCAGCAGCCCCCCGGTAATCAAACCGATGCCGTTGATGGTGTCGGAAACCGCCACGGCTTTGAGACCGCCGAAAATGGCGTAACAGGCCCCCAGGCTGCCGATACTCCAGACCATGATCCAGGTAGACGTTTCTCTATCCATTCCCAGAACTTCGGAGACCTGAAACAGGCCCTCCAGACCGATGGCGCCGGTGAACAGCACGATCGGCAACTGAGCGACGACATAGAACGACAGGAACAGCACCGAGGTGATCTTGCGGGTGACGCCATCGAAGCGGTCCTCCAGAAATTGGGGGATGGTCGCGATACCGCTCTTGAGATAGCGGGGCAGAAAGAACAGCGCCAGGGCGATGGCCGCCAAGGCCGCCAGGGTTTCCCAGGCCATGACCAGAATGCCTTCCCGATAAGAGCTACCGTTCATGCCCACCAGGTGCTCGGTGGAGAGGTTGGTCAACATCAGTGAGCCGGCGATGATGGGGCCGGTGAGACTACGGCCGGCGAGAAAGTAGCCGGCGGACGAATCGAGCTTCTCATGGCGGGTCGCCAACCAGGCGATTACCGCAACCGCCACCGTGAAGAGTACGAAAGTTATAAAGGCAACCATTTCATCCTCCTGTAGGGCCCATTCTTATTGGTCCAGTGGACCGTCGTCAGGCTTGTTGTAGAACGATTGTTAGCGCAGACTGATGGTTTATGAGCGGTGTTAGAGCTTCTCGTTATTTCCTCCCTCAATGGGCCCTCCCCTCATGGGGAGGGTTGACAACTCGCGGCCCCGGGTAACAGCGGACCGAGACCCCTCGGGTCGCGACCTTGCCCTCGGACGTTGCCAAAGGTTTACTTCATCGTCGGCATGACGAAATCAGCACCGGCCCGGATGCTGGTAAACCAGCGGGTGGTGATGGCCTTGAGCCGGGTGTAGAAACGCACCCCTTCGGGCCCGTGCATGTGGTGGTCGCCGAAAAGGGAGGCCTTCCAGCCGCCGAAGCTGTGGAACGCCATGGGTACCGGGATGGGTACGTTGATACCCACCATGCCCACCTGGATGTCACCGGCGAAGGTATGGGCGGTATCGCCGTCGCGGGTGAAGATCGCAACGCCATTGCCATATTCGTGGGCGTTGATCATGTCCACGGCTTCCTGGTAGCTGTTGACACGCACCACGCACAGGACCGGACCGAAGATTTCCTCCTGGTAGATCCGCATCCCGGTGGTGACGTTGTCGAAAAGGGAACCGCCGATGAAAAACCCGTTTTCGAAACCGGCCCGATCCATCTTGAAGGGACGACCGTCAACGACCAGAGTGGCGCCCTCCTCGACGCCGATATCGACGTATCCACGGACCTTGTTGAGGTGGTCGCGCGTGACCAGCGGCCCCATGTCGCAGCGCTTGTCGGAACCCGGGCCGATCCTGAGGGCCTCGATCTTGGGTACCAGCTTCTCGATCAGCGCATCGGCGATCTGGCCACCCACGGTCACCGCCACCGAGATCGCCATACAGCGCTCGCCCGCCGACCCGTAGGCGGCCCCCATCAGCGCATCCACGGTGCGATCCAGATCGGCATCGGGCATCACCACCATGTGGTTCTTGGCCCCCCCCAGGGCCTGCACCCGTTTGCCATGGGCTGCCCCCGTCGAGTAGATATATTGCGCAATGGGGGTGGAACCCACGAAGCTCACCGCCTTCACATCGGGGTGCGTCAGCAGCACGTCCACGGCCTCCTTGTCGCCGTTGATGACGTTGAAAACGCCGTCCGGCAGACCCGCGGTCTTCCACAGATCGGCGAGCATCAGCGGGGGCGAGGGGTCGCGCTCCGAGGGTTTCAGAATAATAGTATTGCCGCAGGCCAGCGCCACCGGAAACATCCACATAGGGACCATGGCCGGGAAGTTGAACGGCGTGATACCGGCCACCACACCCAGGGGCTGGCGCAGGGAGTGACTGTCGACGTTGGTGCCGACGTTCTCGGTCACCTCGCCCTTGAGCAAATGCGGAGCGCCCATGGCGAACTCCACGACTTCGATGCCGCGCACGACTTCTCCCATGGCATCATCGTGCACCTTGCCGTGCTCGGAGGAGATCAGGGCGGCCAGCTCGTCGCCATTGTCTTCCAGCAGATCGCGGAACCGGTTCAGAATCCGAGTCCGTCGCAAAGGGGGCATGACTCCCCACTTCTGAAAAGCCTCTTTGGCGATGGCAATGGTCTTTTCCACCTCGGCGGCGGTGGCGAGGGGTACCCGGGCCGCGACTTCGCCGGTGGCCGGATTATAGACATCGCCAAAACGACCGCTGGTGCCCTCGATGCGTTGGCCATTGACGTAGTGTTGCAGTGTCTGAGTCATGGTAGTGTGTCCTCGTATTCTCCAGGCTATTTGTGCTGATTGCGCTTGGCCGCCACATAGGCCTTGTGGGCGCTGAGTACCTGCTTGCGCGTCGACACCTCGGGGACGGCCACATCCCACCAGGTGCCACCCTCCTTGACGGAGGGGCCGGAATCGGTGTTGATGACAATGACGTAGCTGCGCCGGGACCCCTTGGCCCGCTCCAGGGCCTGCTCCAGCTCGGCGATACCCTCGACCTTTTCCGCCGTAGCACCCATGGCGGCGGCGTGGGCCGCGAAATCGATGACCGGCGCACCGTCCTCGGCTTGCCGGCAATTCTCGAGCAGGTTATTGAAGGGCGCCCCGCCGCACGCCTGTTGCAGGCGATTGATGCAGCCGTAACCGCGATTGTCCAACAGCACCAGAATGATCTTGTGGCCCAGCATCACCGAGGTGGGCAGCTCCGAATTCATCATCAGGTAGCCGCCATCGCCCATGAGGGTGAACACCTCGCGCTCGGGAGAGGCCATCTTGACCCCGATGGCGCCGGGAATCTCGTAGCCCATGCAGGAAAAACCGTACTCCAGGTGAAAACCCTTGCCGTCCGCGGTGCGCCATAATTTCTGCAGCTCGTTGGGCAGGCTGCCGGCGGCGCAGACCACCACGTCCCGGGGCCCGGCGGCACGGTTGACGGCCCCCATCACCTGGGCATCGGTGGGCAGTGCCGTGGTACTGGGCGCGGTGGCCTCGTCCACGAACCGCTGCCATTGCGCCGTCAGTTCCCGGGTCTTGGCGATCCAATCCCCGGGGGCACGCCAATCCCCCAGGCCGGCCTGCAGTTCCTTGAGACCCCGATCCACATCGCCGACCAGGGGCACTGAATAGTGCTTGATGGCGTCGAAGACAGCTGCGTTCAAATTGATGATCTTGAGCGCCGGGTTGGGCGGTACCGAACGCGAAGCCGTGGTAAAGTCCGAAAGCCGCGTCCCCACGGCCACCAGCACATCGGCCTCGGCGGCCAGGGCGTTGCCGGCCGTGGTGCCGAACACGCCCATGGAACCGCCGTGATTGGGGTGGTTCCAGCGCAGCGCCCCTTTGCCGGCCTGGGTCTCCACCACCGGGATGTTGCGGCGTTCGACGAACCAGGTCAGCGTCTCCCGGGCGCCGCTGTAGTGCACGCCGCCGCCGGCCAGCAGCAGGGGCTTGCGGGCATCGCGGAGGATGGCCACGGCCTCCTGGAGCTGGAGAGGATCGGGACCGGTACGCCGCGGTCGGTGCACCCGGGGGGCGAAGAAATGCAGCGGGTAGTCGTAGGCCTCGGCCTGCACGTCCTGGGGCAGGGCCAGGGTCACGGGACCGCAGTCGGCGGGGTCCAACAGCGTGCTGATGGCCACCGGCAGGCTGGTCAGGAGCTGCTCGGGACGGTTGATCCGATCCCAATAGCGGGACACCGGCCGAAAGCAGTCGTTGACCGTCCTATTGGGATCATTGAAATTCTCCACCTGCTGTAGCACCGGGTCCGGCGCCCGAGTGGCAAAGGTATCCCCCGGCAGCAGCAGCACCGGCAGCCGATTGACATGGGCCAGGGCGGCGGCGGTGACCATATTGGCGGCACCGGGTCCGATGGACGTGGTACAGGCCATCATCCGGCGGCGGTCGTTGGCCTTGGCGTAGCCGATGGCGACGTGGGCCATGCTCTGCTCGTTATGGGCACGGTAGGTGGGAAGCGCCTCCCGGGCGGCGTACAGGGCCTCGCCCAGACCCGAGACATTGCCGTGACCGAAGATGGCGAAGACGCCGGCGAACAAGGGTAACGCCTCGTCGGCGATGGCTACCTTTTGGGCACAAAGATAGTTGACCAGGGCCTGGGCCATGGTGAGACGAATGGTTTCCATCACGACCTCCTCGTCAACCGGCCTTGCGCTCGCGCCACAAGCCGAGGATACGGCGGTAGTTGTCCACAATGGCGAGGACCGTGGCAGCGTCGTCGGCCTCACCCTTGAGCCAGGCCCGGGAGGGCTCGTTGAAGATGCTGCGACCCACGGCGAACCCCTTGCACAGGGGCTGCCCGGCGGCGGCGTTGAAACCTTGCCGCAGCACCTCCTCGGGCGCGCTCAACCCCAGCAACACCACACCCCGGCAGTAGCGGTCGCGCGCCTGGACCACCTCGGTAATGTTGCCCCAGGCGGCCAGGCTCGGCGGTGGCAGTTTCCACCAGTCGGGATAAACACCGATGTCGTAGAAACGCTTGATGGCGCGCGCCAGGGTCTGGTCATCGGTCTCGGAGTCCGCCGGCGGGATCACCTCCAGCAGCAGCTCGTGGCCGGTGGCGAAGCAGGCCTCGTAGAGATCCTTGACCTTGCGCTCCTGTTGCAGGCGCAGGGCATCCTCATCATCGGGATGGTAGAACACCAGGCACTTGACCACGTGCTCCTGGGGCCAGCTGCGCAGGGCATGGGCGACATTGTTGCCGGTCTCGAACGCCAGCGGGCGGGAGCCGGGCAATTCCACCGGGCGGCCGATCCACCAGCCGGCGCCGGTCATGGCCTCCAGCACGTCCTCACCGAAGCGGCCGTCACAGAGAATGCCGGCGCTGCCCTCGAGGCCCTCGTCCTCGGCCACGTTTTGGGCGGCTTTGGCGATGAGCTTTTTGAGGTAGGGAATATGTTCGGCGGTAACGCCACACTCCCGGGCCATGTCCTCGAACTGACTGCGGTGATCGAAGGCCAGGGCGCAGACCTGGGGCCAATCCCGTTTACGGGTCGTCACCCGATGCAGACGGTTGAGCTGCGGGTCCAGATCAGGCCTCGGCACCTGCTCGGCCCGGGATAGATAATCGTCCAGCTCGTCCTTGGTGGGCATCGCCGGGGTACAGCCGTGACGGGAGACGACGATGGCGCCGCAGGCATTGGCATAACGGCAGCACTGGTCGTAGGGCTCGCCGTTGAGCCAGCCACGCAGGAAACCGCTCATGAAAGCGTCGCCGGCGCCCAGCACGTTCAACACCGCTACTTTGACGCCGTAGACCGTAATGCCCTCGTCCAGGGTGTCGGGAATGTCGTCCGGGAATACGCTGCAACCCAGCGGGCCACGCTTGACCACGAACACGGCATTGCTGAGCTCGCGCAGCTTGCGCAGCGCGGCGATGGTGTCGGTGCTGCCGCCGGCGATGTGAACTTCTTCTTCGGTGCCGACGATCAGATCGAACAGCGGCACGATGGTCTGCAAATGGGCGCTGACGGACTCGTCGGCGACGAAACGCTCCTCGCCGAGCCCGCGCCCGGTCAACCCCCACAGCACCGGCCGGTAATCGATGTCGAGGGCCGTCTTGGTGCCGGCCTGGCGGGCATATTCGATGGCGGTGCGGCAGACCTCATCCATGGCGGGCGTGGAGAAATGGGTACCGGTGATAGCCAGGGCCTTGGCCGAGGCAATGAACTCGGCATCGAAGTCCTCGGTGCTGATGGCCATGTCGGCACAGTTTTCCCGGTAGAAGATCAGTGGAAAGGTATCTCGATCCTTGATCCCCAGGATCACGAGCCCAGTCAAGCGCTCCGGGTCGGATATCACGTGGCTGGTATCGACTCCCTCGGCGGCCAGCGCCTCGCGGACGAAACGCCCCATGTGCTCGTCGCCCACCCGGGTGAGCATCGCCGATTTCAGGCCCTGGCGGGCGGTGCCGGCGGCGATATTGCCGGAAGAACCGCCGATGTATTTGGCAAAGCTCTGCACGTCCTCCAGGCGACTGCCGATCTGCTCGGCGTAGAGGTCCACCGCAGCCCGACCGATACAGATAACGTCTAGCGTTTTCGCGGTCATTCTTTGATCTCCTCGGGTTGCCAGAACTCAGCATCCGGTTGCGTGGTCCAGGTGTGCTCCTCAGTAAAGGTCGGCACCGTGTAGGGATTTTCGGGCAGATGGCGGATGACCCAGGCGTAGTACATGCCATACCCGGGAGCGCTGCATTGGGCGTGATCGTTGGGCGCGAAGATCTTGACGGTATCGTTCTGGCGCACCTTGAGCACATCATCGCCGAGTTCCGCGTGCCCGTAACCCTGGGGTTTGGTGAAGCGGTAGTGGTAGATCTCGGGTTGATCATGATGGTGGGGCGGATAGCTGGACCAGCGCCCGGGCAGGGTCACCACTTCGCCCAGCACCAGTTCGGCATTGCCGTCAGCGTTGGTGCGGTCGAAGATGGTGCGCACGAAGCGCAGACAGGTGTTGCCCACCTGGCCCTTGCCGCGGTGCTCGTTGGGCACATCCTCGGGGCCGTAAAGCCTGGGCTCGAAGGGCTTTTCATTGGCACTCTGATAGACTGTGAACTCCACCTCGGTGTTGCACTGGAAACGGACCCGGGTACCCTTGGCCACGTGGACGCAACTGGGGGATTCGTCGAACAGGGAATGGCGACTGAGTTCGGTGCGCCGGGTCCCGTCAATGTCGACGCCAACGTCTCCGGCCATCAGCAGCCAGGCCGTTTCCGCATCGGCGGTTACCTCATGGGTTTCGCCCTTGGCCAGCTTGAGCACACCGAAGGCGATTCCCGTATTCTCCCGGGCCTCATCGTAGCGGGTGATCTGGGTGAAACCGGGCGCGAAGCCTTCCCGGTGATCGGTAATGTGCACGCTCACGTCACAATTCCTCCTTTACCTTAACTGGACCCAACAACGCTCGGCGGCGGAGCGCTCGATCGCTTCCACGACCCGGTCGGTTTCATAGGCGGCACGAAAATCCGGCCACAGGGGGCGCTCGTTGAGGATAGCCTCCACCAGATCCCGGATCTCGATGACCTTCTGATCGTTGTAACCCAGGCCATGGCCCGCGGCGGGGCTAAAGGCGCCATAATCAGGATGGTCCGGACCCATGAGCAGGGTGCGAAAACCCCGCCGTCTGGTGGGACCTTCGGCGAGGTAGAGTTTGATCTCGCTCATCCGCTCTTGATCGAAATAGAGGCTGCCCTTGCTGCCGTTGATTTCGTAGGTCAGCCCCATCTTGCGGCCCGTGGCCACCCGGCTCGTTTCCAGGGTGCCGATGGCGCCATTGGCGAACCGCACCATGCAATGGGCCTGGTCGTCGTTCTCCACCCCCCCCATTTCGTCGGGCCTGCCGGGCATCGGCCGCTCCTTGATGACGGTCTGGACGTCACCGCACACGACCACCATCTCGCCCACCAGGTACTGGGCCATGTTGATGATATGGCATAGATCCCCCAGGGAGCCTGCGCCCCCATACTCGCGTTTCAAACGCCAGCTGTAGGGCACATTCGGGTCGGTCATATAGTCTTCCACGTGGGTCCCGCGGAAGTGCCAGATCTCACCGATCTCACCGCTGTCGATGATTTCCTTGGCCAGGGATGCCGCCGGATTTTTCATATAGTTGAAACCCACCAACGTCTTGATGCCGGCCTGCTCGGCGGCCTCGGTCATTTCCAGGGCATCGGCGGCAGTCAGCGCCAGGGGTTTCTCGCAGTAGACGTGTTTGCCCGCGTCGATGGCGGCCATGGCCATTTCCTTGTGCAGAAAATTGGGCGAGCAGATATCCACCACGTCCACGTCGGGGTCGTTGACCAGCGTGCGCCAATCCCCGGTCCAGCGGTTGAAGGCCAGGTTGCGGGCACCTTTCTCGGCCAGTTTATCGTTGACTTCCGCCAACAGCTCGCAGATCACGGGCACGGGGGGGGAAAACACGGCCG
>JAAUXT010053287.1_pt1 | contig 11504 bp, 14 predicted proteins | sample 7278171 | NCBI WGS metagenome assembly JAAUXT01 (sample SAMN14350112, study PRJNA611818) | marine sediment metagenome | isolation source: surface marine sediment (1.8m) | place: French Polynesia: Moorea | collected 2018-08 | reverse complement strand
CTTTCGGCTCTCCCCAGTTTGCTAGCTGGAAGAGTAATGGTGTGTGTGTGGGACCACGTCGGACCCTCCTGACTCAATGAAGTGTGATGCCGCGGGAGAGATTAGCACCCGTCAGGATCCACTGGGAAAAGGCATTGAGGTTGGGAGTGGGAGTGGTCCCCTCGGTTTCTTTATCCGTTGTGGAGAGTTTGATCCAACCTGCGAGAGCCCTCCTCTCGGATGTACGGCCCTCAATGTACTGTGTGTGGCCTCGAAGTACTCACATTGGTAGAGGATTCGTTCCATCGAGGTGGATGCCCCTGCAGCGTTCATAGGCTGGGCCATTCGGCTCCTTTATTAAAGGAACAACCCAGTGCTGATGTGCGTTCCCCTCCATCGCCCCCTTTGTGATTCTTGATGCATTGACGCTAGCATCAGAACTTGGACAGAAGTACGCCACTCAAAATTATCCTAGTCAAGGCACCCCAATTTGCAAGTTGCACGGCCCTCGCATAAAACCTCGCACTGATTTTCCCACGAACAGGTCTCAACAACTCACCAAGTTCTCCTTTTGCGTCTGTGTGGAAGCCTTGAAGGCGATCGTCGGAAACTCGTTTCGCAGGTATTTCAACCATCCCTCCACATTTTCCTTCGGCACCAAATCTGTTCCGACAACAAGCAGACCATAAGTAACAATCTCCACGCGAGCGCATTTGTCCAGAAAGCACCAAAATGACGCAGTTGCTGACATGCTAGACACACCAATCTTGTTGAGAAGCAGCACGAGGCGCTTCTTGGTGCTCGATGACAGCACAGCCTCCTCCACCTGGGGACACCGACTTCCCAATGGATCTCGGGCGTCCAGCACTTGTATCACAACGTCCGCAGCTTCCACCACCTGATGCGCACAAAGGAATAATTTTCCAGTCATGGGCAAAACTGCAGTAGTTCAAGCCGTCTGATCTCCCAACAAACGTTGCGTGTGGCTTCAAACTGAACACCGATGGATTCGAGGCCTCGCATCTCTCACACATTTGGTATGACCAAAACCCCGCCCACAGCAAAGTGGATGGTACACAACGGTACGCCCATTGAGTCTTGTGCCTCGTCTTGATTTTGTGTGGCTTTCAAGGAGACGAACCAGATGCCTCCTGTCGCGGAACAGGAAAGCGTTTATTCATGGACCGCAAGGTCTGAAAATTGTTGTGTGCAACGTACCTTTCGAAACTCCTTGTAGTAAGCTTTCAATGAAGCTTCCAGCGACTTTCCTCCGGTGTACGTTTTTGACTCTGATGAATTGCGGTTCGGTTGCTGAAATACACAAGACAGACTGTCGCAAGACCACAGACAAGGACAACAGCGTTATGAAGGACAAAGAGGAGGAAGATTTCTTCAGGAACAGCCCAAACCTTTTTGTTGAAGTCGTCCGTCCTCTTCTGGGCATCTTTCACGATACTTTGAAGATTTCTTTTCTTGTCCAACAAAGCCTGTCTTTCCTTCTTTCGTTTCTCTTTCTGTCGTTCTCTCTCCTCTTCCAGCCTTCGTTTCCGATCTTCTGCCTCCTTCAGAACTTGTTCTTTGAAAGGAGCTGCATTTGGGACCCCGAGGTCCTTTTTCCGTTCTGAAATATGGAAGCACTGATTTTCTTGCGAGCAGCTCACCAATCACCAATTGACGGAATTACTTTTTGATTGGTGGTTTCATTTCGACTGTGGACTGTGGATTTACAAATACGTTGTGATGTTGTGTCAAGCTGAACCTGATGTCGCTTCAGTTTGTGTTTTCGTGCACCGCGCTTCAGAAATACATCCACAGGTTCGATGTCTGGCAAAAACACTTTGGAAGGAAAACTGTACTTGTTTTGGTCGACACCGCCTTCTTTGCGTCCTTTCGGAGTTTCCTGTTGTGCTCCCGGACCTACACAAAATCAAAGAATCAGGATCAGATTTTCATGGGAACCGAGAAACCACAGTGACGCATGTGTGTCGTCGCAATTCTGTCCGGAGAGAGAACACTCACCTTTCGTTCGATTTTGTATTTCTTTCTGCATGAGAGCCGCTTGCTCTGCTTTTCTGAAATAACAAGATGACACAGGAGTGATGTCGCGAAGTGGTGTTTGGCTCTCAGACGGACTGCACAGGGAGCTGAGGGTGATGATCATCTTTGTGCATGTTGACACGTTGGATGAACGTTGGTGTGGAATAATCCTCGTACACCGAGTCATGTCTGGCCGTGTACAAACTTGGTGACACTGAAGGCTGCAAACGCAACATCTGAGCAGGGTCTGTCTCCTGTGAGGACTTGCGGATTTCACACATCGCTTGGGCGATAATCAAGATTAAGTCGGTCTGAACGTTACACCAGGATTTGTATGCCAACAAAACACATCAAAACAAAGACCTCTTCTCTGCTCATAACACTGATGCTCAAAAATGGCCTTTCTGAGCAACGAAACGGCAGTACTCACTCTTGAAACCCTTGGTCATGTTTTTCACGTGAAGTTACAAACGGGCACCAGGCAAACTGCAAAATTTGTTTGCGCAGTGATTTTCGTCAAGAAATATGAGAAAATACTGCTGTCAGTGGCAATGAGGCACAAAGATTAAGAACCTGACAAGATTTACTTTTGGAATAATAAAGGATTGACTTGAGTCACTCCTCAGTTGAAATGGTTGTCAGCCGCCAGTTTCAGCGCAAGACTCCGCAGCTGTTTCGCAGAGCCATCAACGCGCGCCCAAAATTCTGCATTCAAGTTATGGCGGATGGCGTTTTTGAACATTTTTAATTGTGGATATTTTCTGGGCATCTGTGGGCATAACGAGAAGCATATGAACTGGGTAAGGGATGCTTTCTGAACCACAGATATGCTATCTTTTAGTCTGCCTCCAATTGGAGTTGATCTGTCGCTCACGTTGTGAAATATATAACTGAAAATATTCGTCCGTTGTGAACAGGAGGCGCGCTCACCAACAACGTTTTGGTCTTTTGGTGTTATGAACTTGTTCATGCGTCTTCTTTTTCTTCAAACCGAGGTCTTCAGGATCTTACTCTTCCGTTATTCCTGGCTGAGAGAATGTCCTCAAACTCTAGCACCGAAGAAATCACGTCCAAGTTTCTTTGAGCCAGTCCCGCCAAGACCGATCAGACCCTCAGTCTCGATCTAAACTCAGTTTGCTAACAAATTGACAGTTCACTGTTTCTTTGGAACTGGACATTTTTGTATCCTTCTTCAGTCAGAAATAACCTCTGTAATTACAACCCAAACCCAAGAACTGGTCCACGTGGGTCTTGACTGGACAATTCATCAATTGCTCTGCGAATGGTGCCACATTTGTCCGTTCGATTCCACGTACTGGCTTGTCCTGTGTAACCACCAGACCGCGATGTTTGCGTCGACTTTTTTCTGCTGGAAAAGGTTTTGTTGTGTCAGCCAATCGGATGTTTGTTTTGGTATCAGCAGTGAAACTGAGAAGATGCCGCAGAGGAAACGGAAAGGCAGCGTGGATCAGGAGGATGATCCCTCACCGACCAGCACACCGGCCACGAAGCGCAGAAAGAAGTCCACACTCAACTATGATCCGGTAAATGTGACTTCGGTTTGTTCTCGAAAAGTGGAATTTTCTGAGTGAAAAACAAGTGCAACTTTGATGGAAGAAACGTGGGAAAGTTCAGACTGATGCATATTTTGTCTGAAGAAACTTGTTTGTTCCGTTCTATTCTGTCAAGAGTGTTTGGAAGTGCATTGTGGAAAGTGGCTGACCATTTCGCTGTTTCTCTGAACTGCTGCACCGCGAACCTGATACGATTTTCACGCAGCGACTGTGACTGACTTTTGAGTTTTTCACTTCAGATGGAACTTTGTCAAGAACTCTACGACACAGTGAGAAACCACAAAACGGACGATGGACGCCTGTTGTGCGAGTCGTTCATCAGGGTTCCCAAGAGAAGGTACGGAGACTTCTTTCACAACAGATAAAGATTCTGCAAGGAGTCGCCAGATTTGAGAAAATTTGAGACAAAAAGGAGATTATGCACGGCCCTCAAAAACACGTCACGCCAACGTCGAAAAAGAGTACCCAAATTGTTGACATTGTGCAGTTTCCGTGGTACTAGCCAATTATATACTCGACGTTGACGCGACGCTCAGCTAAACGTCACATAATCTTCCCCCCCCCCCTGAGGACACATTGGGGTGCAACACATGTGACGTCATCGTATCACGTGTGACGTGTCATTTCACCCTGGAAAATTGGTGCTAAATTTTCTTTCCCATTTGGTGGTGACTTGTTCCAAATTCTGAATTTCTTTTTTTGAAGAAACAAAAAGCTTATGGGAAAGAGAAACTATTTACAAAAGGAAATAAGAATCTGTCAAATTTTACTCCATTTTCAAAATTTAGAAACAAGTGAACCTGATTTCCAGCCTGCAATGCCACATCACACGTCACACATGTACCCTCCCACGTGTTGCAACCAAACCTCTCTTTTGTCATGAATTGCCTCACACGTGGTGTGACCCTGAGTTGCTCTCTTTGTTCCAGGACTGACCCCGAGTACTACGACATCGTGACGCAGCCCATTGATCTCCTCAAAATCCAGCACAAGCTCCGCAGCGAGGAGTACGACGACATCGATCAGCTGAGTCAGGACGTCGAGCTGATGGTAAACAACGCCAAGGCCTTCTACTCGGTGAGTACGGCTCAGTCCACCAGAGGGCGCAGTGTGCAGCGAGCGCGGGAGTTCCTCTGATATTTTGACGTGTCAAACAAATGTCGTTTGCAGTGGCAGGTTTTGCAATTCAATGCCTCCATTCTCTTCATTGATATTTGAAAGCAGTAGTTACAGCAGCCTCCACGGGTTGAAATGATTCTGAGAGGCCTGGTTGAAAAACACATCTTAAGCGGGAGTCGAGTCCGTTGGGGCTTTGTCTGATGTTTGGGGGATGGGGGAGGAGGGGGACGAAATTACACCACATGCCGACTGTGCTTCCGTGATGACCTTTTGGCAAGCCAAGTGGCTCTGAATTGCCTGATGTCTGCTGCAGCTGCGAACGACACTCTCATGCCCTTTTCTTTGTCGTTTTGTGACGTGTTTAATTTGTGAACCCGTGTCCTTTTACGTCAGGCATGCTCCGTCAATAAGGTTGGCGTTGTTCATTTGGTCGTTTGATTTACGTTATGTTGAATCTTTCTTTTTGTCGTCTTGTTAGGAGGTATGTATGAATTTGTATTGTGTGTTGTACAGGCATATCATTTGTCCTGCACCGAATCTTTCCACTTGTGCCTTCATTCTTGCTGCTTCTTTGTGACTGTCACTGGGTGTCAAAAGCAACCAAATGTAGAACTGGGCACAGTAGGATAGTTGTGTGACTGCTACACACAGCGGTTGATGGGTGTGGTCGTTGGACATGTGTTCCGACAGGAACGCGTCCATCACTGGCTTCTTGGGGAGGTACAGGTGTCTTCTGGTGTGTGTGGGGGAGGAGATGTTTGTTCGCAGTGTGTCCTCACTCACTTCACGGAGACAATGATGGTGAACAAAGTTCACACACATCAAAAGATAAATCTTTCATATGTGTGAATTCTGGTTGGATTGATGGGTGTCTTCTGTTTCTTGTGTGGGAAACCTTTTCCTATGGGTTGTGTTTCTCAATTTCTGTCTGCAACTGTTACACTAGATTCACTTTTCACCAAAATACAAAATACTGTGTTGAACCAAAACACCTCGTCACACAAGAACGAAATAACGCGACTCTTCATTCCTTCCCACCTGGAGACAAACAATCTTCACTTTGGGAAGTTGAACTGCTTCGTCAACCAATAGTCCACTAGTGTTTGGACACGAGAATTCTTCAGGGCGAATCCTTGGAACAAAGCGATGATTTCTCACGAATCGTCAGAACTGACCTTCACACGCACTTCCGCTTCAGACGACGTCGCAGGAGTACCAGGACGCGTGCGACCTCTGGGAGCTGTACGAGGACACCAAGAACCTGCTGATGGCCGAGGTGTTCGGAGACGCGGACAAGAGCGCGTCCGCCGAGGTGGAGAGCAGCACCATGGAGACGGATCGGGAGGTGAGTGCGCATGCGCGGCTGGGGCGTGTCCTGAAGCACCGAAAGCACATATCACACACACACACACACACACACACACACACACACACACACACGTGCACGCAGGAATACGTCTCAAGGTTCTTTTGACACAATGGCAAACTTAAACCCACAAGCTGCTGACTCCTCCTTTTGATGCCAATTTTGGACGAAAAATAGTGTGCATTCTTGGAGTGAGTGCGGCCGCAAGGAGCGTTTCCTGTCGAGACTCTGTGGGTCAAAGTCCAACTGAGGTTGCCATCGTTCAAACTCAAGCGTCGCGCACTCTAGGTTTGGGTGTAAGGAGAAATGCAGTCCCCAGTGTGATGTACTGCAGTTTGTTGTGTTGTCAAAAATCTGTCTCCAGAAAGGAAGTCGATCGACAAAGCGGGTAACTTCTGACGCGTTCATAGGTTCACATTGCTTTTGCTGCTGTTTCGTTGTCGAAGCTGAGGAGAAATATCTCGCTTGTTTCGAGTGAAAAAAAAAATTGCCAGCCCTTCATGCGAATTGTTTGAACTTTCACGCGTATTCACTGGAAGGATGTGTTGTCTCCTGAAAAGAATCAGTTGCAAATTTCTTGGGAACTTGACCAGTGTAACACACTGCCACTCACCGCAGTCGTCCACAAAAACACCCACCCACGCACAATGTGCCCCCCAAAATCCGCCCTGGCCCTGCACCAATCCCAAAATGTACACCCCTTCTATGTCTATTTGGTGTCCGTTTTCCCTGTAAAAAGGTGGGCATGATACAAGGGTGAAGGAAATTTTCTAAGCGTTTTCCCTGCGCATTGAGCGATGAAACGAGCTCTGTGATTGGCTGTTGCGCAGGACGACCGGAGCAGCGTCATGACGGAGGAGAACGCCGACACGGACCCCGTCCTCGAGGAGCTCTTCGCCGCTGTCGTACTCGCCAAGGACGGGAACCGGAAGGTGTCCGAGATGTTCACCGTCCTCCCGTCCAAAACGGTGCGTCCACGACGGGTCTGAACGCTGTTTTGTTTGTTGGCGACAGACATAAATCTCGCTTGTGTATTCAAATTCGCTTGCACACGCAGTGTGCGAATGACCATTCTGAACAAAATTCTTCTGGTCCAAAACGGTGCGTCCAGAACAGATTTGAACGTTGTTTACGACAGACATGAATCTCGTTCGTGCATTCAAGTCCGCTGGCACAAGGTGCCATGAAATTCGCCATTGGAAACAAACTTCTTCTGGACTAAAATATTTCATCAGTCATTCAAATTCAAACCGCTGATGTTGGATGGGAACACTTCACCAAAGATCTACCGACGCTTACCATCCAATCAGATCACATTTTCGCACCGAGAGCAGACCAAATCGAACGCGCTTCGTGTTGCTCCTTCAGAGATACCCGGAGTACTACGAAATCACCAAGGAGCCGATCGACATCCGCACCATCGCACAGCGCATCCAGAAGAACTCCTACCCGACCCTCGACGACCTCGTCGCCGACTTCACACTCATGATCAACAACGCGAAAACCTTCAACGAGCCGGGGTCCAAAATTTACAGGGTGAGTGAACGCTTCTGTCTCTGGGTCCAAAATCTACAGGGTGAGTGAACGCTTCAGTCCCAGGGTCCAAAATCTACAGGGTGAGTGAACGCTTCTGTCTCTGGGTCCAAAATCTACAGGGTGAGTGAACACTGCCGTCTCAGGGTCCAAAATCTACAGGGTGAGTGAACACTGCCGTCTCAGGGTCCAAAATCTACAGGGTGAGTGAACACTTCTGTCTCGGCTGAATATCAATCATTCTGCAACAAAATGACACTCCACGAGGAACCAGACAAAGAGGTGTGTTGCTTGGGCCGTCCAGCGTGCAATCGAGACGAAACAAGTATCGAGATGTGGTGTGGGGTGGAGTAGGGGCAAACCGAGGGTATCGAATGGCGTTTGTTGTCATGACGCGTGTCGTTCAACAGTCTGTGCCTGTGTGGAGAGTGGGGTAGAGTGAATGGCCGAGTGACGTTGGGAACTGCGTGGTGTTTGTGATGAACAGTGTGTCTGTGCGCAGGACGCGAACATGCTGAAGAAGATCATCAGCAGCAAGAAGATCGAGCTCGAATCCGGTTCGGGACGCAAGAGCAGCGCTCGGATCCGGAGTCGCCGCAGCATGCACGAGGGCAAGAAGCTGTCTGCCGAGATCGCTGCGCTCGAGGTGCGTTCCTCTGACTTTACCTGCTGTAGCTTTTGTAGTGGTACAGGGACTGTAAGGCCGTGTGGGACGAGGGGTGAAACTTGTGTCACGGTGTCAACCCTGATGACGCCCAGGGGGATGAGCAGGGACTGAGCAACAACTTAGTCTCGTGAGAAAGCTCAGTTGACCAGCTCCTGCACCCCTCTGGTTCATTATTGACCTGTCGACACCAATGTTAGTCCCCCCTCCCTGCACACACACACACACACAAGCAGTGAATATTAAAACGGAGTCAAGGGCCCTAGTTTTCAGTGACCAGCTTGTTCACTGTCACCCCGTGGTGAAGCCCGACGCGCGTGCAATTTTCAGCTGTTGTTTCCGTGTTCAAATCTTGACAACTTTGTTGTCGTTTTTAGTGAAGCTTCTTGGGTTGTGCGGACACGATAGATCTGCATGATTCCGTTGGCAGATTTTCTTTTTTCTTTTTTAACGAGAAGTTTGCTGGCACTTCTGTGTGATGCTTGTGTGGAACATTGCATTTGATCCGTTGTTGCTGTGGTTTTACCGCTTTAGTTTTGACACGCGCCGACTGCTGAAACATCGACGCGTGTTGTCATCATCACACTTTTAGTGTGTAGATCTGCAGGCAGACTCGTGCTGAATCACCCAGTTTCTTTGGCCTCTGGTCCAGTGTGAGATGTGTAGGTTTGGATGTTCGCTTTTTTTGCGACGAACTCCCCAAACCAAAGGTGAAATTCCTCCCCCCCCCTGGATGCAAACACCACAATGTGCTTTTTCGATGGAGCTCCAGCAGCCATGAAAACACAAACTTCACCATTCAAAATATTTTTCATAGGGCTTAGCTGGCTTACATTGTAATTCTCTTTTTTTTTGGGGGGGGGGCACAGTCATGCAGATCAACCTGTGCACAAACATCCGCGGCACGTGTTTACGCTGACAAGTGTTCTTGTTCTCGCTTCACTGATTGTGAGACAAACACATGTTCAACTCGCACCGAAACTTAGTAGATCCACAACCTGCACAAGGTAGCCTTCACGCGGGTACGCTCTGTGAGAGACACTGGCAGATGATGACGAGATCATTTGCAACGGGTACAGAGCAGCAGCAGCAAGGCAAAATTTCGCCATTTGCTGCCTGTGGCTGTGACGACGACGGTAGCCGAGACGAGGGCGCGTTGCCTACATGTACTGTTGTTTCGCCGCTAGGTGGAGGATGTTGTGGATGCGGTGGCGCCCTCTAAAACTCCGACGTCTTCACGGCGGGGGCGCAAGCCGAAAGTGGTTGGACATTTTGTTTTTCCTGCTGACCTCCTCGCTTCGCCTCGCTCCTCTGTTGCTCCCAATCATTGGCTTCGTTCGTTTTAGTTGGGCGTGTCCTTTTTGCGTACCGTGACTGTGTCCGGAGCGCTGAGTGCAAGTGAATCACGTGGTTTGACTGCGATGTTTCGCGTGAAGCTCTGGGACGCGTGAAAATGTGTCAAATATTGGTGTTTCTTTCTTTGCCTGTCCTGTCCTGTACTAACGCCTCTTAGCCGCTCATTCTGTTTCTTAGCGACTGACCCCCCCGAAGCGAAAATGGCCCCTGTGTATGATTTGCCTTGCAGCGTCTGACTATGGAAGGTGCATGTGGGTGCGAGAGGAGAGAGGTGCCACGTGGGTATCACGTGGGTGTCACGTGGGGATGGTTCTTTTGCAGGAACAGGAACGAAAGGTCACTGAGTGCTTGCTTTTGATAGTGAAGGGCACATCACAGACGTTTGACGCGTTTAGGGGTGTAGATGTTGGTGAAACTGAGTGGAGGCGAGAGAACCTGAAGAGCGTGTGAAACAGTGGAATTGTGTTGTGCTTGGTGCAGAAAGAATCTCGAATGGGTGAACAGCTCTGACCTTGACCTGTGACGTCAGCTGTCCGTTGAGCTTTCCTCGTCCAACCCTGCTTTTCAAACATCCGCTTCATCAAAAAATAAAGTGTACAAAACCTGTAAAAACAAGAACACAATCGCGTGTAGTTCAGTGAAATTGTCGAGGCTGCTTCTCCTTCCCTTCCCTTCTCACTGAGTGTGTTGCTCTTCAGGTGATCTCGGCGGACGAGGGCGAGAGTTCGGAGTCGGGGTCAGACGACGAGGAGGAGGAGGAAGAGGACGACGACGCCGCTGATGATGACGAAGACGAAGAGGAGACTGACGACGAGGTGGACGAGAGTCGCTACCGCGGACACAAGAAGATCTTCTACAAGCTGTTCGACGCCATCAGGACGTGCAAGATCGATAACCGTAGCGTCGCTGATCCGTTCGTTCGGCTGCCCAACAGGAGGTGCGCACTTCTATAGTTTTGCGCAGGCGCGCCGCACATTTGACGGGCAGTAACTGAGATCACTGTCTTACGAGGACTATCAACATCTGCCTTCCGAAATGCAGTCATGACACCATTTGATTTCAATAGTATCGTGACAATCTTTCGGAAGGCAGAAGTTGATAGCGCCACGTATTTTCCTCACACTGATGACCTCACGAAATGTTGCCCCACTCTTCGGTGAACTGAAGAGCGTCGTACTCTCGAGGACGCGCCTGTGTTAAGCCCGTGGCTCTCGTGGTCCTGCGAACTTCTGTCAATGAGCTCTTCATGAGTCAGCACAGAAAAGACCAAAGCCTAAAGCCGCTCAGTGGCAACGTCAACAACGAAAACGTGCAGACACGTTCCGGCAGGAGGTTTCAAGTCAGCAGAGTGAACACATGGTCGTTTGTTGCAGCTTCTTAGCTTCTTGTCTTGCTGTTTGCAGGTTTTTCCCTGGGTATTACCAGGAGGTCAAGAAGCCCATGTCGCTGTCAAACATCAAGAAGAAACTCAAGGTAACAACACAACGCCACACGTGACACGTGGTCACGTGACCACCGATTCCTCGGAACAGAGAACGAAGCAAGAAAAATTCCAGAATTCAATTCCATCTTCTGTGCAATTCAATTCTGACATCGCTACACGTTTTGCCTTCATGTTGTACTTCTAGAGCAATGACTACGGAAGTTTTGACCAGTTGATTGATGACCTAGATCTTATGCTCAGCAATGCCCAACAGTCAAGACTGGCCAACACCAAGTACAAGGTGGTCATCACCAATGTTTATCCGTAGCGTGGTTGGTGGGGCGACGTCAGCACTGAGTGAAGCTGCCCTGTGGACCCTTCGTTTTCTTGGTCAAAAATTTCGGGCGCTGGTACAAATTGAGAAGGGTTTCCCTGGAGAGAAGCCATTCAGCG
>JAAUXT010025166.1_pt1 | contig 11504 bp, 8 predicted proteins | sample 7278171 | NCBI WGS metagenome assembly JAAUXT01 (sample SAMN14350112, study PRJNA611818) | marine sediment metagenome | isolation source: surface marine sediment (1.8m) | place: French Polynesia: Moorea | collected 2018-08 | reverse complement strand
ACCTGGCTGCGATCAGGCTTTGTGCTTGTCCGCCAAAGCATTGTTCTCTGTAGTCAAGAGCGGTTCGAGCGCTGAACATGACGGAAAAGACTTTCAGTATTCCCCTCGTATTTGTCAAGCCTCAAATGCTGTTGTTCTCTGTGGAAAAAACGGCCAAAAATCAGCACAACTTGACTGAAAAGCTGGGCAATTTGGTGCTGAAATGACTTTCTCAGATTTCAGTGTGTCGAGTGTGTTTTGACAGAAGCGAGTCTTTCGGAACGAGCGTGTGTTTTGCGCTGGCTCTTGTTTGAGGCGTGCTGCTGTCTCAGCGTCCCCAAGGAGATCATGCCTTTTGACGTACACAGGTCCTGCCCATGTACCCACCTCAAAAATTTGGTCCGCAAGGACCCCCTACTGGGTATATTGTGGGGATACCCCACTGGATAGCCTCCTACTGGTCTAAGGGGGCCCCACAGGGTAGGAGACCCCAACTGGGAAGCTGCTACAGAGGGTCTTTCTCCTTGCCCCCCTATCTACGCAGTTCCCAGGGCCCCTGCCAGGCAGGTCCCCGGCCCATCAGGTCCTTAGGGTCTTACATGGGATATCATGCCTGTTGACATTGATCCTTCCCGAGCACCCACCAGCAACTCGAAATATGAGTGGCTCCTTCCCCCTGTACCCTGGGATTTATATAGTGCCTCTGGACGCAGATGTGTTCAACTCCCGGCTTTTTGTTCCCTTTTGATGGTTACCCGTCCGCCATTCGATTGCAGCCACACACACACACACACACACACACACACACACACACACACACACACACACACAGATGGTGACCTTCCATCAGTTACAGAAGCCAGACTTCTCTAGGTCAGAGTCCCTTGCTGCCTGTTCAGGGTGACATATCTTTGGACATTGAACAATGGTGAAGACGAACAATACTTTCCTTGTGCAAACTGCTTTTTACCTTTTGAAATTCTTTGTTTTTGGTCAGAAAGGGAAGCACTTCGAACGACAAAAAATGAAACGTTGCACTGTTTGTTTTGTTTCAAAAGAAAGAAATTCACAAACATTTGGAAGCGCGACATTTTTCCACGTCGAAGTAATTCCAGGTTTTGCAAAACGTTTACGCAGAAACTCCAGGAGAGAAGCCAGAGGTCTGTTGTTCAACGTCGGGTCCACGTCAGGCACATCAGGTTCTGTTCATCACAGCGACTGGAAAGAAAAATGTCTTCCTGACTGCGACATAGGAATGATGAAACAAGTCTTGAGGTGGGCCCGCAGAGGCTTCTGTTTGTGCCATTATCTCTGTGTGTCACCCAACCTGCATGCATGACTGAGGAGCTGATCTCCGAGTCTGTGAGCACTTTACTCGCTTCATGACGGAGAGACGAGACGGCGAACGCATTCCGCTGCTGACTGACCTGCGACGGCAGCAGCGAGGGACGTGATGACGACGGTGATGATCACGACGAAAACAACCTTCTCCCGCAGGGTCCACGGAGCTGCTGATTCCTGTCAAACAGTCAACTTTTAGAAGCCCGTTGAGTGATGAAGCGATTTGGACGTTTGATTCCTTGTCCAGTTTCTGAAATCTCGACAAATTTGAGAAGACACGACGACTCTGACGCTTCACTGCTCTATTTTGCTCACCTTGGCGATTCCTGAATCATCGCCGATGTCAACTACCGTCAGTTCTGCTTGATTTGTGGGAGTTACGTGAGAAATGTTTTTTTCTTCCGCAGAAATGTGAACACCAACTCCATGTTTGGGTTTCAGAAATTTTCTCACAACCACTCTCTTGATGGTGGCAAGTTTCCTTTGCTTCTTTGCATTCTGCGATCTCTGGTCAGCTTCCTGGTCTCCGTCTGCATTCTGTTCGTCAAATCGGGGTTGACATTCAGTGGTGTTTTGTACAAGCGGCTGTCGACCAGGCGTCCTGGGAGTGTCTGTTTTGTGCTGGTGTCCCTTCATCTCTGTGTTTCTTGTGATCGTTCTTTCGTCAATGGAAATCGCGTCGTCTGGCTCCTCGTCATTTCCGTTTTTATCAGGTACTTGCTTGGAAATAGCGCTGGCCCCGACTCTTCGTTCCCTGCTGCTGCCTCCTTCCTCAGATTTATGTTTGTGATCAGCTGTACGAGCATGGCCATGTTTTCTCTCATTCAACTTCTCTCCTGCGCCAGGAGTTCTCTTGGTGCCCTCAGTGGTGCTAATCACTGTCTCTTCCATCACCACGCATTGGGTTTCAGGCAATTGGGTTTGGCTTTAATTCCACCGACAAACGCCTGTTGTCTTGGAGTGAGGCTAATTCCGTCTACGAAACCAAAACATCGATTGTACGTGCATACGCAGGAAAACAGTTCCAGGTTTTTCACACTCCTGCAGCCATGGCCTGCTTGTGTATTGATGACCTTCATCGAAAGGTAGCATACAAAATTTATTGCACTCGCGTATGGTTTATTCGATGCTTTGAGCAACATTCAACACACTGTTAATCCATGCATAAACAAATCTAAAAGCGTGTAACAACTGACGTGGTTCCCCTTGAACGGGGCGCAAAACAGTGTTGATGGTTTTGGTGACAAACGGACAACCCTACATGCACGTGCACGTGGTGTTCTTGTCAATTCGTTTTGTCAATTCGTTTATTTCCTGTTTGTTCAAGTTTCTGGCGGGGTCGACAACGCGAAAGTTCAAGTGAAACGTCCACGGTTGGCAGCTCGTGGAGACTCGTATCGCAGATGAGTCGCCGCTTCAGAAGCGATCAAACCTCCATGCAGTGTTCAAGTCTTGTTACTTCGGAGCTTCCTGTTGACGTCTCTATCCCACCAACAGGTAGAAGATGCAGACTGCAGAGAAACAAACCATTTTATTGGCATGATATTGTGTTCTGTGCCCGAAATTCAACGACGTAAGGGTTTTCCCTCCAATCTTCGTTTTCCCATGCAAAGCAGACAAAGCCTCTCTGCCTGGTAACTGAATTGGAATCGGCCCAAATTTGACCAAGACAGGAAAATAAAAACACAGCATTCTCACTTCAGGATTCAGATTTCGAACAAGCAATTCTACCAATCATTTTTGTTGTTGTTCGGACAGTACAGTTTGTCCTTCATTGGACTGAAAATCGTGAGCGGTAGAAACCAGTGATATTGCGTCGACGTTTTGAGTTCGGATTTGGGAGGGGTGCTCAATCCGACTTCGAACTGCACTCGCATCGGTCAAAGCGAGAGATCAACTTACACATCACTGCACCGAGTATCATACACAAGAGGAAGATCAGGCAGAAGGCAAAGAAGCACTTGTCCCAGAAGGTCCATTCGCAGCAGTTACAGCACGAACAGCAACCCTGCAACCAGATGGTCCCGTTTTTCAAGTCTATTGCCGGGAAAATGTGTGAATCTCGTTCACAAAAGAGCGCCTGCAGTCAATGAACTGAGGGTGAAACTTTATCTGCAGCTCCACGCTATTAGAAAAAATGCGAGGAATTGAGCGTGGAACAGCTCTAGAAAGCACTCGAGACAAGGCAAGGTGTCCAGCACCAATTGAACACTGACAGTACGGGTGACAAAAACACCGGAAGTATGGCGCTCTGGTGCACTCCACCCAACACTGACCTGCTTCTTGTCCTTGTGAGGTTCCTCGATGTCGTCCTGCATCGCAACAACAACGGTGTCGGGAGAATCGCTGACCGGAGGCTCGTCAGCCAGCAATGGCTGTGCAACAAACACTCCCTTTCCTTTCTTTTGCTGTGTTTTTACTTTCTTTGGTTTGACTTTCTTTTGTTTGACTTCGTCTTTGGTTGGCTTCGCAGGTTCTGTTGGAACTTCGGATGTGTCTAATGGAGGCATCACAAAAACTCCTTCACCCTTCTTTTCTTCAGATCTAATTTTCTTGGATTTGGTTTTCTTTTCTTTCTTGGAGTCTTCTTTGGTTGGCTCTGCAGGTTCTGCTGGCACTTCGGATGTGTCAATTAGAGGCATCATGAATACTCCTTTCCCCTTCTTTTTCTCAGTTTTAATTTCCTTGGGCTTGACGTTGACTTTGTGAGTTTTCGCTTGTGTGGCAACGACAAGTGGCACAACAGGTTCTTTTGCAAATACTCCTGTACCATGCTTTGTGATGGACTTGGGTTGCACCTGGATTTTTGTGGGCTTCGCCTTGTCTGGTTTGCCCAACACTCTCTTGGGCTTCGTGGGAGGTTCGTCTTTGTTTGGCTCACCTTGACTGTTTGTGGGGACGACTGCCGCAGCCACAACTGGCGGTTCTTGCGTTTTGTCCTCAACAGTTTCAGCAGAAACACCGGGGCCGTGTTTTGTTTCTGCTTTTGGCTGCACACGAATTTCTATCGGCTTTGGCTTCTCTTTTTTGACTTTCTGTGGTCTCGTGGGAGGCTTTTGCTGGGATTCTTTCTGATCATCCGTCGTTTTGTTTGTGTCACTGTTGGTGGCAACAACTGCTGCTGCAACCAGTTGTTGTGTTTCTGTTTTTGTTTCTGCTGTGTTTTTGGAATCTTTCGTCACAATTTGCTCTTGCTTTTCTTGGATTTCCTTTTCAGTTTGCTTCTTGTTGCCGTCCTTTTCCGAAGCAGGTGCACTGGTGTTGTTTTCTTTTCCAGTGTCTTTCTTGGTGTTGTTTTCTTTTCCAGTGTCTTCCTTGTCACTTTCGGTTGTTTTCTGAGTTTTCGACTCTTGCAGTTTGCTCTCAACTTTGATGTCACGGAGGTGGATCTCTTCTTGTTTTTTCGCTTTCTTTCCCCTCTTGGGTGAAGTTGAGGAATTTTGAGGAGCCTTGGGGGAGAGAATCGGTGCAAGAAGCACAGGCGTCACATTGAGCTCTTCAGTTTTGGGTGGGCTGTCAGGTTCTTTTTCTGTTGAAGTGGCAGGGGGCGTCACTTTTTTCTCTTGTGGAACACTATTCCTCCTTGGCGGTGGGGGCACATTTCTTTTGTGTTCCGTAATTTCGTCTTCTTGTTTCAGCTGTGGCTCCGTTTGAGATACGGGAGCAACTCTAATGGGCTTACCTGGTTTGGTTTTCTTGCTGAATATTCTCGCTTTCTGGATCGGTTTGCTGGTGTCCGCTGGAGGTTCTTCTGCCGCCTTGGCAGGTTGTTGTTCTTCTCTCTTTGGAGGCATCTCTGGTTCCTTTTTCTGTGGTTCTTCTTGTACTTTGATAGAAGGTGGTTCATCTTGTTTGGGTATTTCATGTTCTTTTCTGTCTGGTTGTGACTCTTTATCTGGAGTTTCCTTGGGTGCTTTAGTTTCCTTTGCTTCTCCTTCATGAGTTTCTGTACGTTGTGCTTCTGTCTTTGGCGTTGCCAGAGTCTCTTGTCCAGGAGGCTTCGGCTGAAGTTTTCTTGGAGTTTTTTCTGGTTGTGGCTTTCTTGCTGGTTTTGGTGATGGTTTTGGTTTTGGTTTTGGTTCTGGTTCTGGATCTGGTTGTGGCTTCCTCGCTGGTTTCGGTGATGGTTTTGGTTTTGGTGCTGGTTTTGGATCTGGTTGTGGCTTCCTCGCTGGTTTCGGTGATGGTTTTGGTTTTGGTTCTGGATCAGGCTCTGGCACGTGGTCGTCTCGAAGTCGCTTGTAAGGCGGTGGGTGATCATTCCAGACGGTGTGCTCTCGCTTCTTCAGCCTGAAGTGCCTTGGTACGTACGGTCGCGCCTTGAAGACGTATTTCGGAGGCCCATTGAGATCGTCGCCGTCTTCTTTCCGGTGAAAAGCTCTCACTTTGTTTCTGTATTCGTCAGACCAACCGTGAGCTCCCGATGAAATTGGCATGACTGCAGAACGTTTATTAACCTCCAAAAAGCAAAGTCACACACAGCGTTACAATCCGTTTTCGTTGCGATGCATCCAAAGCGTTTCTGTTTTGTCCAGAGACGTGTGTATCTGTGTTTAGCCGGCAGAAGGACCATTGCAACTGCTTGCTCTGATCAATCGCAAAGAAACGGCGGTCCTCAGTAGTAATTACTGATCAATCGAACACTGATAGGAAATATACTGAATCGAAGAACGTAGAACTTTATTTTGACGATGTATACACGGTATCCACACAACACGGATTAATCACAAACACCTCGCTCCAAAGACAGGAATCGGCCAATTGGAAATCACTTGTTTCAGCAGCCATGTTCGTCGCGTGTGTGGTGGCCTTAAATAAAACACGTCATCAAATATTTCCAATAATATTTGGATCGTTACTAAGCTGTTCTCTGAAGATAATCGATTCTGGGAACAATGAAATTGACAAGTTATTGAAATAAAGTTGATGTTCTCGAATTAACAGGAGCAAATTAACAGATGGGTTTGTGCAATTGTGCGTGAACTGGTTGCACCTGCTGTCCAATCTTTGGTGCGATGGAACTTCGAGCACAACATCCGAAGATTCCGTGGAGTCGTACCCAGAAATTGGCACTGAACGTTTCTCTTCGTTTCCCCGTCGCTTCGTCTGCGTTTGCGCCATTTTCCCATTCAGCTTTTCCTTTCACGTCAGATAGAGAACGACAGCTGCAATGCAAACAGAAAGATAGGTCATTTTGGAAAAAATCTGAGGCCCGTGAACCGCTGCGGAAATGACACACACAGGCAAAAAAGCATTTTCGCATTCTCTCATGCGTGCACGACCTGGCGACGGAACGACAAGAAGGTGCGCAAACGCGAATGTTGCATGCAAACTCTTAGTTTGACTGAAGCACAGAGTTCGTTTTCCTGCGTGTGCTTCTGTCTCTCAATTTGCCTATTTGTGTTCGGACGAGTTGCATGATGTTCACTTCAAGGTCTGAGTGGCAAGCAGCTTCAACGCAAGGAGCGCAGGACAGACTTTGTCTGAGTCAGTTTTGTGGCTCTCGAGGAGATTTGAACAGCGAGCACCGACCTATCACTGTCCCCAAGATGGCGAAGATGATGATGCAACAGATGAGATACAGCATGCACAGGTCGAAGCAGTCCCAATCACAGATGTTGCACTTGCAGCAGCAACAGCACTGGAAACAGTTGTGAAAGTGATTTGGCATGTGTCCCAAATCCTCCAAAAGTCCAAATGGAGGACATCCCCTCTCCAAAGGTCGAGAGCACAAAAACTGTTGTGAAAACGGTGAAGTTCACGAAGCCAGCCCTGAGAATCCTTGGCATGGGCAAGTCCCATTCTTATTATCTCGGGAAAGTGGCGGAGAGAACCAGAATTTGAAAGCTGGTTTGGGTGGTTTCTTAAGTTTTTGGAGCTGTTTGGTTTGCAACGACTTTCTCAGAAAGACAGACCGGGCTTCAACGCGGTTTCGGACTGGCCGGTGCAAACAACCAACAAGACAGTCTTTTTTTCACAACACTTGAATTTGTGTTCCCACTGTTCTCAAGGCGAAAATTGCTGACGGTATTTGAAATCGAATCAATGTTTCAAAACCTTCCCTTTATTTTCATCAACATCATTGTGTCTGACACCTGTTTGAAGGTGAGGTGAGTGCAAAATTGAATTTGGAAATTTGAAGTTGCGCAAAAACCTCTCCTGCAGTAGTCAATCTTGTTCTTGAATTTCAATCACAAGAACATCGTGGAACTGCAGCATGTGCCCTGGGAACAGTTTGACACCGTAGGCCGATGAGGGCTTCCCGCTCGTACCTCGTCCGACGGAGATTCTTTCACTGATTCGGCAGAATCGCTCGGTTGGGCTTTCAACAGAGTGACGTCGTCGCTGTTGTCGACAGAGGCATCGGCAGGGGACTCTTTGACCAACATGACACCCTTAGAATTTATTTTGGCGTTGTTCCTGGAGTCCATTGCGTTGCTCTTCTGACCGGAAACCCAACCACCTTTGCTTGGTGTTTCATCATTGTCATCATCCCTCAGGCCACTCCCCAGAACGAATGTGTCTGTCTTCTTGACGTTAGACTGTTCCACGGCAGCCTGAGCTCTCTGCAGCTCTTGGTATCTCATCACAACGTCCACGAGATGAACCTTCTCATCGGGACCAGGCTTCTCGCGAACGGTTGGAGTGTTCTCGCTACGATCCGCACGATTCATCCTGCCTTGTCCCTCGTCTTGTCTCTTGTCAACACTACCGTCTCTTCTCTCGTCGCCTTCAAGTCTGTTTGTGTCTCCTTCTGCGTTTTCGCGTGCGACGTCCTTCTCATTGTCCCTCTTGTTTTGTGTTTCAGTCAGATTCACTCGCAGAGTTTTCACAGTGTGGCTGCTACTCTCCAACTCGGACTCCTGCTGTTGACTGTCGTACTGTGAGGAAGCCGGCGAAGGAGACTTGGAACTTTCCAGTTCCTTGGGTGGGTACCTCGGGATAATGACTGGCACCATTCGCGGTGTGTGCGGAGTAACAGGCGGGTTCTGATCGGATGACCAACGTGGCAGTGAAGCTTGTTTAGCTTTGTCAACTGCGTTGTTCTTGATCCTGCTGTGGTCATAGAAGTTTTCCTGGAACTTTGAACTGTGGGCTGACTGTCCGTGGACATTTCTTGTACTCGTATCGTCAAGATATGATCCAGTTTTCGAAGGTTCAGCGACATTCGTTCTGGAAGATTGTGGCACTCTTGATGGAATGTGAGGATTCACCGGACAAAACGTGGAGAGAGCGAACACGGGTCCCTCTGAGTCTGCACGTTGAGACGCTCTGCTGGGGCCAGGACGGGAAAAGTTGTACGAGCTCCGGTCTGACCTGTCCGTCACGTTCCCGTTCCTCGGCGTGCTCAGAGACAGCTGACTGTTGGTGCTCGCCCGGTAGTCTTTGTACTTGCTCACAGGATAAACGAGCTTTGGACGACTGGAGAGAAGCTCGTCGATGTCTGCGTAGCTGCCTTCTGGAGACGACTCCGGAGTCGCAGTGTCCTCCGGCAGTAGCCTTGATTTGTGACTGAAGTCCAGTCCCCGATGAGGTGCTGGATACACTTGCGCTCGTCGTCCCGGGGAAGGACCGACTTTTCGTTTCGGGGGCGGAGACTGGCTCCGTGGGATTCCGTCACGGTTGTGCAGAGTCGCTGCGTAGTTTCTGCTCACAGGGTCGGCGCTCTCCCTCGATGGCCGTTGGCGTCCCTGGACTCTTTTGAGGCGATACTCCAGGGACCAGCCGTGAGCCCCTGATGCGATCGGCATGTTGGTTCCTTCACTGTGAATTTACAGTGAGCATCTGATCACAATTCAACAGAAAATACTGATTGATGCTTTTGCTCTTTGGACTCTGCTAAATCCACTTGTGCACGTGTTGTAAACCTTGGAAATTAACACCACTTATCTCGTCACGACCAAATTATTCCGGAACCTGATTTCAAATGGCGAATGAGTTGTCTTGATGGGCACGTGTGCGTTTTCAACTCCACGTGGAATCAGCATTCGAAGAAGACCGCTGTGTGAACCAGTGCATGCGTTGAGCATTTGTTAGGAAGAAAAGACTGTTACTCCAAGGCAACATCAGGGAAAATTGCGATTCACGCAGTCATGTTTGTGCAGGTAGTCATAGCAGTGGATCAACACTTGCCATATTTGTCTTTCACTTCTATACCTGAAATTGCTTGCTCCACGGGCAGGTTGTGATATAAACATCCTTTCGGTAGCTTGGCAATCATTCACCCCAGCCTGTGTCAATTTATGCACCAGAGGACAAATCAAAAGATAAAATGTCGATTTATTGGATTTCAACAATTGGAGTTCTGAAAGAGTCACCAGCAAAAATGTCGGTGATGTCAGCGGGGAGCAACGCCATGTTCTTGGAAACGCACCTCAAATTGACGTGGTCGACACGCACATCCAGGTTGAGGATGCATCGATAGCTTGGCCAGAGGGGACATCTCGCAGGATCGTTTTCCCCCTGAGAATGTGAGACACATGAAGCTGTCATTTTATGTGTCGCCTTGTCTTTGAAACCAATTGTTTCTCCACCATGAATCTGACCGCTGAACAGACAGAGGAGTCGTGCCAAGTACTCACAGCACGCAGTCCACGCCACATGCCCATCGTGTTCTGGCAGGATTCAAATTGAAATATGACATTAACAATGTCATACAATTGCAGCGCGTCCCTGGAAATTTGATTTACTGAATCAATAGAGCCTGGGACCCTCCCTCTCAACATGGCAGCAGAATTCGCCCCTCCCCCAGCTGTGAGCCAGTGTTGCCCGCTTCCTGGTTCCTGGATCTACGAGTGAAGGGCAGGATGTGGTGCAGACAAAATGCTTTCTTGAAATGCATTGCTTGGATGTCGCCAGATGTGTTTTCTTTTCCTTTTCCCTTTCACTGAGGATGGGGCTGAGATTCGCCATGACATTACTGTCCAATGTCCCTTTTGGGCAAGAGCACCATGTGGTTGAAACAAAAAAATCATGAAAGACATCTCAGCCAGGATGTTCCATGTCCCGTCCCATTCTGTCCCATCATATCTCGCTGCATCCTGTGGCATCTTTAGGGCCAACAAAGGTGGCAAAAAAGGACGCAAAAACTCTGTGAAGAAAGTGATCTGTTGGAAGTGGAAAAAGTGGAGGAGAGGATTGCCCATCCTGACAAAATTCAAAAACAGTGAGTTTCCCATCACCAGCATCTGTGCGGTCAAATGTTGTGTGTATAAAGGGCTCAAATTTGACTCCAACACCACCAGAACGTAAAGTTTTGTTACAATTCGGTAGTCAGCTGTGCAGAGACTACTGTGACCAGGATTCAAGAAGTCCATGCTCTCTGACAGCATCCGCAAATAGTGGAACAAGTTCGACCAAGGACACACACACACACACACACACACACACACACACACACACACACACCATCGTAACTGATGCACCTTGCTCAAGAAGGTTTTCTGAGATCAAGGCACGCAAAAATGCAGAGATGAGAGTTTCCTTGATGTGAATAGGTGCCAAACAACCAGACAACTGGCAGCCAGGCCAATGAAACTGAACTTTCGCATAAAACAGTGTAGCCTCATTCCCTTACGAGGTCAACAATGCCGATAAGGACACGAAGGTAGCTGTCCGCAAGGAGCTGCATGCTCATGGAAGATGACCTGCCCTGCAAGGAATTTTCTGGCAAGAATGCTCACTCCACTCACCTGCAATTCCCCCCACAACCCAGACATCGCACTCTGTGATTTCTGGCTTTTCAAATGCATCAAGAGATCCCGATCAGAATACAGCAACGTGTGGATGCAAGAGGAGGTACGAGATTGGTTCGAACATCTGGCTTTTTCGCACTTGTCTGCTTGAAGTCCTGCTGCCACAGAGATGAGCCAAGGTACACGAAGACCCGCCGCAAGAGAAGAGCCCCCCACTATGGGGCAGAGATAATGAGGGCGGGAACGCTTCTGATTGATCTAGAATTCAAAATCCAGCCTTCTGATTAGTCCAGAGGCCAAGTGCCCCATAGTGGGAACAAAGGAAAATAACGGTCATTTCTTTTGTTATGCAAATGAGGGCCAGGTGTTTTTGGATGCTCATCCCTATAAAAGGGACTGATGTCCTTGTAAGGCAGTCAGTCTGCTATGACTGGGACAGATGAATGGGTCATCTGTCAGAGGACAGAATGGCCTTTTACACCATGGCTT
>JAAUXT010014539.1_pt1 | contig 11504 bp, 15 predicted proteins | sample 7278171 | NCBI WGS metagenome assembly JAAUXT01 (sample SAMN14350112, study PRJNA611818) | marine sediment metagenome | isolation source: surface marine sediment (1.8m) | place: French Polynesia: Moorea | collected 2018-08 | reverse complement strand
GGATAGTGGCTCCATCTAGGGTAATGCTATGATTGGCTGTGGCTGTTGCTGTGGCTATGGAAGGCCATGGCAGTACTTAGGGGGTGGTCATGGTAAATATATATAACAGTGCACATGGTCTGCTCGGTGTGTTCGAAGTCGGACAGCTCGTGGTCGGTCAGTCGAACACCACGAGCACTGAGGATGTTCGTTGGAGCACACAATTCGAACACTTGGCCAGTTCGTTCTCAAAATGCCCGACGTGTTCGAGATCGAACGGACCGAGTTGGGTGTTGCAGGCGAAGCGGCGCCACCTGGAGGGAGTCACGTGGTTCCGCCCGGAGGAGCTGACCTTCAGGGCGATCCTGGAGAGCGCCGCCACCGTCATGAGGAACTTCGGCAGGTACGAGTACGAAGTGGGGTCGTCCACTGTGAAACACTGGCGAATGCAGATGGAAACAGCTCACTTGGCTCAGCCCTTGTACAAAGCAAGGCAGGAAATTAGTCCTCCATCACCATGCAGTCTTGCAGTCTTTGCTGGCTGTTCCTTCGCCATTGAGCACCTTGAGCGGCGCACGATGAACTGTGCAGAACAGGCCAGTTCTCGCAGTGCTCCACCGCACGACAAAACGTGCGTGGCAGCAACAGAACTTTTCTGTTTCGGAGGGGGGAGATAAAACTTGTGCCATGCTCACTGACTTCCACGCAGTTTTCTCGCACATCAAAGGCCGTCGAAACTCACCACTGTGCGGCGAATTATGTTTTGGTCCTTCACAACACAAAGTTCTGTCAGGGGGTGCGCAGACAGAATCTGCTGCATGCGCAGAGTAACTGACATGGCCGGTGCATCGTACGATCAGGGACCGCTCTGAAAATGTCCACGTCATGGAGTCTTCACACAGATGACGCAGTAGTGTCAAAATTTTGACCCAACGGCAGAAACGGACTGGACAGTATGCGTATTTGATGCTGTCCATTGGCGTCATGCTAAATTTGATGCCCGTGCGTCCAAACTCTGACCCCGCCCTGTCGGTGAAAACCCCTTATCTTGGTACAGTTTCCCTTTGTTCAGATACTCAGTGTTGCTGTGGAACTGCCAGGACTTCGCGGCGTGGTTGCTCGTGTTCCACGGGATCCCCCTCTCCGACATCGAGACCACGTTCGCTGACAAGTTGACTGGGACTGGAACTGAGTCCAACGCCAGGTGGGGCTGCATACGACACCAAACAGACAAAAATCTATGGTTTGGTTTGACAAATCAAAAAACAATCCCTGTGTGGTGGTGGAAGTTGAGAAGACGAAGACAACGGATGACAAACAAAACAAAGAACCCTTTTAAAAATTCCATCGAGGGACAGCAGCTGAGCGATTTCAGATTTCTCAGGGTTTTCTCTCCTGTGCCCTGGTTGTACGTAGGTCGGTGCAGAAGAGCAAGGCCTGGATGTGGTACGACAAGCGTGAGAACCTGACCAAGTTCCGTCTGTTGGAGGATGCCGGGGACCGGTCGTGCGCGTGTTCCAAGTGTCCGTTTCTGCCGCCGATGGGGCTGGACGAGCTGCAGCTTCATCTGCAGGTCGCGCACCCGACGGGAAAGGGTCAGTTGCGTCTTTTTTCTGCTGAGCAAATTAAATTTATGCAGAGTTTCCGCTTCAAATCACAAACGATACAGAAATGCACTCTAAAGTTGTTCCGGGAATCACCTCGAGTCAGAAAGAAAATTCAGAGTGTGTTCTTTTTCCTCTGGTGTGTCCCCCAAAAATTGGCTAGAATTTCATAAACGTTTCTCAGTGATTGTTCGTAGCTGTTCCTGACTTCTCCCCATTGAACCAAATGCGGCTTTTTCTCTGTCAATTGAAGGAGGTTTGTTTGTTTTTCCTCAGAGAGGAAGGAGCGGACGGACGGGTTCACCGCCCTCACCCTAGAGCCCTGGAACCTGGACCCCAACGTGAAGAGGAAGTTCACCCTCTACAGCATGAAAAAGGTCAGACGGCGTGCTGCTGCAGTGGTGGCGCGCTTGAGGAGCACACACTCTCAGTCAATTTGCACCAAACAGGTGCACTGGAGGTTGGAGGTTGTTCTTCAAGTTTGACCTGAAGTGACACGTACCAACCGAAAACTCAAAGGCCGAAGCAACTCGAGACGACCAAACAAAGGATGCTTCCGACAATTGATGGCCAGCCTGGTCCTGTTGGAGTCTAGTCTCAGAGAAAAATTTCAAATTGTCCAGCAGTTCGTCCGTGCAGATTCTCTTGGACGAGACGGGGAGTGAAGCGAGCACCTGCACCCCAAGGCGAAGCTCCTGATGCTTATTCATAAATTTTCTTCAGGGAACCTTTGAGCACGAGAGTACCATCCTGCAGCCCTGGACGCCTGGCCCGACGCCCCGGCCCGTCGACGTGTTCCTGCGCGCGCACGTGGTGCTGAGCGAGGCCGAGACGCTGGAGGGGCTGCGTCCCACGCTGCGCTCCAGCCTCGTCCCGTACAACCGCGACATGAAGCACGAGCTGGACGTACAGGCCGTGCGCAGCCTCCGCGAGGCCGAGGCCATGACCAGGACATTCGCCGTCATCCCCTACAACTCACTAGACACCAACTGTCAGGCGTTTGTGTTGCACGCGCGTTCGGTCTGGGCGTCGTTCGCAGATTCGGAAACGTCGTCAGTTGTCCAAGACGACGTGCAGGAAGATAGACGCAGAAACATCAAGTCTTGGGCTGCGGCTGTGTACGCCTCGGTGAGCAGGATCGGCTCCGTGCAGCTGTTCCTCCCGGCGCTGATCCTCCTCCTGCCCCTGGGACGCGCCCTGCAATGGCTGCTGGTCCTGTTTGTTGTTGCAGTGTCTTGTATCAACATATGGACGCAAGCTCGAACCCTGGTCACAACGTCCTCCCTGCTGCGGCAGTGGTTCCAGGCTGCCAGGGCTTCCCCCGCAAACAAACTGCAGATGGCTCCACCTCTTCTAAAGCTCCTCCGAGTCGTGATCCTGACCTGCGCAGACATGGCTCTTCACCTGGCCTTTGCTTACTTGGTGTTGGGACCTCTTGTCTGCGGGACCATCATGGGAGGGGAAGATTGTGTTTGGTTGCAGCCCCGCCTCGCTGGGGTCCTGGTGCTCCAGTACGTCACCTCGGCTCCGGACCTGGGAAACGTCCCTGTGGCCCAGACCTTCCGAGACACGTTCTCATCCAGCTCCACCTACCTGGCTCTGTTCCTCATGCGGCCCAAGAAGCCCCTGTGGGACATGACGGTCACTTCCGTTTTGGGCTCCAGAGGGCAGAGGTTCCTGATGGCGTTGGTTCTCCTTACTTCCGGTGCCTTTGCTCTTCACGCTGTTGGTTTTACAGTCTTCGTGCTTCTGCCCTTCATGCTCTGGCTCCGCAGAATTCTGTTTCCAGGCTTGGGGCAACAAGGAGGCTTGACAGGTTTTTCATTCAAGGTGGATCTCTTGGTTTTTGGCACAGTTCTGTTCGTCTGTTTCTGGTGCGGCTTCAGTGTTGACGTCCAAGTCCCCTCGAGCTGGGCGGTGTTCTGGAGCTTCCACCTCAACCGGCTGCTGCACTACTCCTACTTCCTCGACGACTTCCGGAAGCACTCGTGGCCTCTGGTGAAGAGGGTGAAGAGGGCCCCGGGGAACCCCAGACCTGAGGTCCCGGGGCCCGACCCCGACCCCGCCGAACTGCTCAGTCTCCCGCTGCTCCCTTACTTCATCAGTGACATGAAATCGAACCTGATCAAAACAAAGACCGTGTGGGTGGTTCTGTATGTCGGAACCTTCCTGAGCCCCCTGCCCCTCCTGGCCCTGGGCTGTGAGTACCGCACCTGCGTCATTGTGCTGTTTTGCTGCATGAAGCCCTTGTTTCTGGTGGAAACTTGTTCTCAAATGTGCACGGGTTGTTTGAAGGTCCTTCTCGAACGAGCCAAGGCGATGTATGACATTTTGGGCGCCCTGGCTGCCATGGGATCCAAACAGCAACAATAGCCAATGGAAGTTTTACCGTTGCAGAGGTCTTGAAAGATGTCGCACTGTTCGGCCTCTGTGCAACAGAAACCTGAAATGTACACTGCACCGACGCGTTTTCTCAACATTTGTAAGAACAGCTCGCTTTCACAGCTCGCAAAAATTGTTCACGTACTGCACAAATCTCTCATTGTTGAATCTCTTTTTTCGGAGGGCTTCAAAATAGATCACATGTACCCACACATTGTGCAGTGGTCAGTCTGTGCGTGCACAGTTCTGAAAACACCTTTGCATGGACAATTCGCTTGGGGCGCTGGAAGTTTCGGCGGTTCTTGGACACGTGGCGAGACTCTGTGGTGAAGGGACATCAGTCGGACCTCACCGTTTCATAAAGCAATGTCAGTTCTCTTGGGCATAACAACATTGAAGGGAGGGGGGTAACCTGAGAGAAAATACAGCTGCACCTGGTGCTGGTTGGCAGGTTTGAAGGAAATTTCACATTCAGACATTTTTGGTGAAACTGCCCATTTGCACGTACTTCTGACTGTTGTTGGTGAAATACAACAACCACAGCACACCTGGCCACGGTGTTCAGGCTTTTGTGAGACATGCCACTGGTCCAGGCCATCCTTTGGGCCGGGTGTGTGTGTGTGTGTGTGTGTGTGTGTGTGTGTGTGTCTGTGTGTGTCTGTGTGTGTGTGTGTCTGTCTGTGTGTCTGTCTGTCTGTGTGTCTGTCTGTCTATCTGTGTCTGTGTGTGTGAGGTGCCCCCGTCCGTGTGTGAGAGCCACCCCGGTGCTTGTGTGTGTGTGTGTGTGTGTGTGTGTGTGTGTGTGTGTGTGTGTGTGTGTGTCTGCACGTGTGGGTGCTGGGGGTCGTGAAGAACATTGTTGTGTGTTGGATCCAGGACACACGTATACAGGTGCATTTTAGAAACCAACTGAGCGTGTTCATTACAAGTGAACCAGGCGTGGCAGCGACGCGATTAGGTCTGCGAAGTTGACCGGAAGTGAGCGGAAGTGAGCGCGGAAGTGCAGCCACCCCGGTGTGTATGTGTGCGTGTGTGTGTGTGCGTGCGTGTGTGCTCGTGGCGGCAAATTGGACGGAGCGACATGAGGACTCGTTCCCCGCGACTTCGCAGCTTCGTCGAGCTGATACGTGCACCACCTTCGTGGGACATTCTCGCACTCTCTCGCAAATGAAACGAAAAATCTGTGAGTTTGCTGGCATGTGTCCCCGTGCGTGCGATGTGAAAAAAACACAAAGGACTCCAAGCTAGCAAGGCTTCTCTTCCAATTTACCAGTGCTGTGCATGTGAGAAGGCTGCGCAGACCACTGTCGGAGCCCCTCGCCTGATCGTGGATGTGCGCGGACCCCACCGTGGGAGAACACACTGTACAGCGCGCACGGTTCGCAACCCACATTCTGAGTTACTTCTGCAGGCATCGCGTCTGTAAAGCAGCTGTGCAATTTTAAGTTCTGGTCACGCATCGCTCCACGTGGAGCCTGAAAAAAGTCACCCAACAACAGCATTTCACAATCGACGTTTATTCGGCATCTCCCGCTGTGCAAAGGACTCGACTGAAGTTGACAAACTCGGGAGTGACCAGCGAGCAAAGTGAATTCAACTCAGACAACAACACGGTACTTGAGGGTCTCATAACACACACACCTACACACACAAAAAACACACACACACACACGCACACACAACTGACAGTACCAAGTCCTTCCTTTGGCTCCAGGACTCAGGTTGGTGTGGGAGGAGTAAATCTGGTGCCAGGTCAAACTACGACCCGCATGGGTGGGAGGCCCTTGTATTTTCGAAAACAAAAATGCGCCTGTGGTACCTCAGGTACGGCAGGAGCATTTTCTTTTTCTGGCGTCAAGGGACCCAGGGCTGCAAGTCTCCCCAGAACGGATGGAGCACAGACTGATCCCGTGAGACCTTTGTGAATCCATAAGCTTCGGGCCCCTCACTCACTTCTCGCCAAACTTCAGTGTCTCCCCAGCTTCGTGCCACCCCAGGGCAGGAGTTTTAAGCTCGGCAGGTTGAATTCTTCCGGTTTGGAGTTTGCACCCCCTCCCCCTCCCCTCCCACCCTCCCCCCCCCCCCCGATGTGGTTTTCCCACGATCCTTGTTGCGGATCCGCGCGCGCACGAATTCATTGACCGATTCCCCACCTGCCGTCCACACGCACCGAGGCCTCAAAAACCAGTTAGAAACGCAAAGCACGGAAAAAACATCCATTTTGGACTGAAATTTATGCCTCGATCGATCCAGATGCAAGGACATGCAGACATCGATTAAATTTTCACTCCCTTGTGGCTGTCGTTCGCATCATTCAAAACTTCCGACGTCAGACGGCAGGCGGGTTTCAAGAAAAGTCGGTCACTGGGGGGCGGATCCCGGGTCTGGTCGTGCGGCCTCACCCCCCCCCCCCGAGGAAAAAGACACTGCACGGTTTCTGAATGGCTTTCAGTGCCTGCGTCACAAAGAAAGAAGGCAAAACAAAGAGGAACCATCAGCAGAACATTTGGTGCTTTGTTGGGGGAGGAATTTCATTTTGCACAGAATCGGGGGGGGGGGGGTACAGAGCTCAGGACTCCTGCACCACCCACCCATGCACAGACGGTTCGTTTCGTGTGGGACCTGAGTCCCAACAACAAAGAACACACCTCGAAAAACGAATGCTTTGCGTCCTTTCTCCTTCTGCGTTCGACCCTGGACGGAAGAGTACCCCCCCCCTGGATGTGAGTCTGGAGCACGAGTGTTGACACAAGTCTCTGTGCAGTGAACACGGACTGTTTGCACTGGTGTCTGTGACAGAGCGAATCGATATGGCGCAGTCAGACACACCTCCAACAGTTGTTTCAAAAAACCCACAGGTGCGAACGTTGTCCTCGCTGGGAGTCGCCCCCCCGGGGCTGGGGAGTTGGTTCAGTCCGGGCCCGACCCTGGATCTGCACCAAGTTGACACCTGCAATCCCACGTTCCTTTCCTTTATGGCTGAAGTAGGCCTCCCCAACTTTAGTGAACAAGAACACTTTTCTGTGTTGACACGCGCCTTGAATTGCAGTTCCGTCCCGCGAGTTTCTTCCGCTCTCAGCGACCAACATTCAACAAGAACACGGGTCAGTGTTGTCACGCGTCTCACAATCATGAGAAGACTGTGTTGACCAGCCCTCTAGCATAGCATGTCTAATCTGCTGAGAATGGTTCGACCCGCAACACACCTGGACACACAGGAACACAGACAGACACGCACACGCACACCGACAGACACACACACGCACACACACCAAGGCTTCAGGGATCAACGCGTGCAGAAAGCGAATCAAGGTTTGTTACCCTGGCAACTTCAGATAATTTCCCCTGTTTGAAACTCGAGCCCCGGCGACACGACATGTGAAGTCACACACGCACAGGAGCGTTTCCATGGCAGCGCCGTTTTGGGCTACTCTCAGACTCAATCATTTCGACAAGCTGTCCAGCGGATCCAGAATCAAGACGTGGGCTTGAACCTGGTGGGCCCTCACTCCAACCTTCAGAATCCGACTTGCACACAGGGACGAAAAATATTGTGCGACTCTTGCCACAAAACACGGCAAATTTGAAACCCCCTTGGGATCCGCCCCGCCCTGCTCCCGTTACAGCTGGATTGGACGCATTGTGTTTGGCATGACTGGCGCCGCTTCGGAGTTATTTGCATCGCAATCGCTCACAGAGCGCTCACTCACCTGGCTTGGCGCGTCGCGGCTGCAGGGACGAACAACACACACCGCGCTGTGCTGCGCTTCGGGGATTTTGTTGCAAACAATTCGATATCAAGGTGAGTGGTTCGTGGTGATTTCTCCTTCTCGTCGCAATCCAGACTTCTCCGTGCACACGTTCTCACGCCCAGGGGAGGAGGAGTCCAGCCTTCACACGTGTCGAATCTCAACACTCGCGGGAACGTTGGATCCTGACACCTTGACATGCGTTGGATTTGTACTCGTTCAACCTTGACAGTCAAGGTTTGTGCCTGCAGGGAGCTTCTTCCTTTGGGCTGTGCCACGATGTGTGAGGCAAGAGGAGTCAAATATTGCCCTGTCGTGAACCACCCACTCACCAAGTCGCATTGAAACAGTCTCAGACCACCTGCCCAAGACAGACAGACAGACAGACACACACACACACACACACACACACACACACACACATGCAGGCCGAAAGGTAAACAGGTGAAGATATAAAGTAAGAGATGGCAATACGGACAATGGAGAGAGAATGGTAAACAGACAGACAGACAGACAGACAGACAGACAGACAGACAGACAGCAACAGGGACAGGGTGAAGGAAAGCGAGAGTTCTGCAGGTGCGACTGTAGCCGCGCTGGATGTCGGCGTCGATCAAACGTTGCCATCGCAACGGAACAGCCGCCAGGCGCGGCGTTGTGACAACAGCTGGGCGCCTCAGATCAGCGGAAGCAAATCCACCTCAAAGTCCCTGTCATCCTGCCAGACGCAACAGACATTGAGTGGACATATCTCTCCCTTCCAGCAACAAGGTGATGAAGGGCTCAGGGTGTGGCTGCTCCTGAGTGTGGTCTTTGCGTTCGGCACGATGTCATTTGTCAAGGCAGCTGAGGTTTTGAGAGACGCTCACTGTGTGAGGAGGGTGTGAGTGAGGAACCTGGATCTGACGCGTTCCGAGGCCAGGGCGCGTCCAATAGGGAGGTACCCGTACCTGCTGTGCACGTGTGCACGCGTCCATGCACGCCGCAGCTGTAGTGTCGAGGCTTGGCTGTGCGGTTTTGTACTTTTGAGACAATGTGACCCAGATTGGCCCATCAATGTGCAGAGAACGAGGAACAGCTGTTGAGGTAAAACACACGGGCATTTTTTGCATACGTTGTGAGTTTTCCATGTAGTTTTGTCCTGTGTTGCGCAATGAGCTGCGTGGCAGACTGACAGACAAGAGAACGCACGTGTTGTCACTGAAACTGCCCATGAAGAAGCAGAATCAGACAGATCTACCCACGCTCCAGGGCGCCGTGCGCTCCGCGGCGCTTCACTTGGCCACCCGACCTGGTATGCACCGACGCAACCAACCAGAAAGAACACTGATCCACAAACCCAGCGGACCGCGTCGACTCCAGCGAGACGTACTTGTTGCAGATGGAGGCGATGCTGGTCGGTCTCGTCGTGTGCGTCGTCGCGCTGGGCGGCGGCGGCGGCGGCGGCGTGGCGGCGCAGGAGACCAAGGCGGCGCTGAGCGGCGTGGACGGCGTCGACCTCAGCGATCTCATCGACGCGCTCGAGGCGCAGAATCTGTTCGGGGACCTGGACGCCGCGAGTGAGTCAGTAGAGAGGTTCAGCACAGCCTTGAAATCCATACCTGCGGTGCCCCAATTGCATGCCAGATCGGTGGCATAAATCACAAAAGTACGCTCCGAGAGCCAATGACAAGCAAGCAAATGGTTTCTGTGACACCGATCTGGCAATTGGGGCTCTTCGGAAAAGGAGAGGGGGACCATCCGGGAGAGGACGTCAGGGTTCCAACAGGGAGACGCGTAACACCCAGTTCACATCCCGTACACTGGCACATACGCACGTCCATTCCGACAGTAAAACAACAAGCGCCAGTACACTGGACACCTTTTGTGAGACACGAGGCACTGGTGCGTGTCGCGTCTGTGCCACATTGCCAGACCGCATTAAGTGGGAAAAACAAAGGCAAGGATTATACAACTTGGCGTGCGTTTGTGCTGGCGTGCATGGTGTGAACGTGCGGTTTGGGTCGGTGTGGCATTGAGTTTCCACACGGGACGCGTGTGTCTGTGGCATCCTGTGCACAGCAACACGTGCCGCCGGATCCACGTGCTGCGGATGTTTTCACCGGAAGCTGCTGACGCATGCGCAGTGCTGACTGGCGTTCGACAAGCTCACCAACAGTTGAGACTGGGCCGTTTTCCCTTGCCAAGGCTCTGAGCCTGCCCGTGATCTGGCGTGGGAATCTGTTGAGAGGCCATTTCCGGTGAAGGTCACTTCCGCTTTGGCCGTCGCACGACGCTCACTGTGTCTGCCCCACGTCTTGCAGGTGAACTCACCATCTTCGCACCGACCAACGAAGCCTTCAAGGGCGTCACGCTACCAGAGGGCGCGGAGCTCGCCAACCTGCTTAAGTACCACGTGGTCAGCGCCAAGGTCAAGGCCGAGGACATCGCCGACAACGGGCTGAGCGCAACGCTGTACGAGCCGCACCGCGTCCGCTTCAACGTGTACACCGACCCGCAGGTCAGCGCGAGGGGACAGGCGGTGGTGCAGAGAAGGGGGTTTTCACACACGTGATGCGCCGTCAAAATTCTGCGCCAGCGTCAAAAATTACTTTCACATTGAGGGAGTGTCATGGGGAATGGATTGTATCGGTTCATTTTACGCTGGAATCACACAGCAACTGTGACGTGGACGCCACGCCGCATGTGCATGTGCACCCCTCAGAGTGCATCCGTCACTTGCCCGCACCCCACGAAAGCTATTTTCCTCCATGTTTTTGATTTGCTGAGTTTCTCGATGTTGGACGCAGGCTCCCCAGCGGGGGTTGCCGTCCCCCACTCCCCATATCTCGCCATCGCATGCAGAGCGCAGTTATGAGCACCGCAGCCGCCGCGTGCACCAGTCGATTGTGTAAGCGATCTCCGCAGGGGGTGGTCACTGAGTATTGATCAGGGATCGACTCCCGATGCAGAGCCGCGCAGGTGTGTGTGTGAACAATGGGAGAGACACGTACACACAGAGCCGCGCAGGTACACACGCCCTGCAGCGAGGAAGGGCCGGAAACGTATCATAGCCAGGGGCGGGATCAGGGGGCCTGAGGCCTGCGGCAGTGGGGAGAAAAGGGACGTTCCGCAAATTGGACGTGAGCGTGAACGTGGACGTAGAATCTCACCACGTGGGCCCTTCTACACCACAGTTTGAGTTCAAAGCAACAAATAAATTATAATCCTCACTTTATTTCCTTTCTCTTTGTCTGAAATGTTGTTCTTTGATAATTGAAGCTTGAGATGCTACATCCACGTCCACACGTACGTTCAATTTGCGGAACCTCGCTCAAGTGAGAGTTGTGGCTGTTTGCTGCAACACAAAATTGGGTGAGGGTTGGGGCTGATCCCTGTCTTCCTGGACCGGTGAGCTCTTTCCATGTTTGAAGACCTGCTGAGGGAATAAGTCCCACTTTGAACCCGGTGACTCCCCCTGGTGAGAAGCCGCGTCTCCTCCGACAGGCGACGACGGTTCAGGGCGCCGTCATCGAGAAGACGGACGTCGCGATCGGGACGCGCGGCTACGTGCACGTCATCGCGTCCATGTTGACGCCGGCCACACAGACCGTCGTCGACTACGTCACGGACGACACCGCCTTCACCAAACTCGTCGCTGCCATCGAGCGCGCCGACCTTCAAGGGGCACTGGGCGGTACGTGCTGCACCGCGTGGGCGGGGCGCTGATTGGTACGTGCTGGGCCGTTTGGGCGGGGTGCTAGGCGGTGCGTGCTGCACCGCGTGGGCGGGGCGCTGGGTGGTTCGTGCT
>JAAUXT010125555.1_pt1 | contig 11506 bp, 13 predicted proteins | sample 7278171 | NCBI WGS metagenome assembly JAAUXT01 (sample SAMN14350112, study PRJNA611818) | marine sediment metagenome | isolation source: surface marine sediment (1.8m) | place: French Polynesia: Moorea | collected 2018-08 | reverse complement strand
CCCCTCCCCCATTGTAGATCACCCACTACAGCCACAAGGTCAGACACAGCCAGATTTATATTCACCACACCAACTGTAGATCACAGGGGCCCCCTGAAGCCAGATCTAAATTCACCACACCAACTGGTCAGATTCTTCTTCCTGGTGTGCTTTCTCAATGGTGTCGGCAGGAAACTGTGACGTAGCATCCAGACAAAGCGACCATCGGGTTCTTGGGGAGAACTTCTTGTTTTCCTTTTCAGTGAGAAAGATCCACTTTTTTTGCTTCTCATTGCATTCAGATGCTCTAAGATTTTGTTTTCGTTGTGGCTGCAATCTTGTCTTTCACATGTTTTGAGAACAGCACGCGTTTTTCGATTCGGGTTCCTTTTCTTCTGTCTTACCTTGCCCTTGTCATTTCCCCTGATGTTTTATTTGTTCGGAGTTTTGTTGGGACGCTCCAGGTTTTGGTTGTGGAAGTTTCTGGTCATGGCCTCCTGCAGACCAAAACTCTTCGTGCGATAGTCCACATGCAAAGAGTGACCATTTTCCCCCCTCACATGAAAACACCGTGGAGGAGTGTTCGCCACGTTTTTTCTTCAACAACAAAACTTTCATCCGCTTTTCTGCTTGGAATGCTCAAAGTTCAAGACTGAAACAAGCAAACTCTGTTTACAATGACAGAGCAAAAGCTGCAACACCACAAACTCAAACGAGGAAACGGCAGGTTGATTTTATCTTTCGACTTGCTCCATGAGTTCCTGTGTAATTCGGCTTCTGTTGCAGCCTGGCTCGTGTCAGGAGCCAACTCCCGATTACTTTATGGGCTTTGATGATGTTGTATTTATTTCACGTCGGGTGGTGATAAAGGACGTTGAACAGGTAATAACATTCAATGAGATCAGAGCCGAGTTTGTCACGACTGCTGCAGGTCTGACTGAGTGTGGCAATTGCTCGAGAAGGAATTGTCCTTTGCGCTGAAATATTCGCTTGAACAAAATGATGTGCAAGAAATATAGTTCAGATTCGTTTGTGAATGATACGAGCAGAAGAATGTCAGGAAAGGAAACTTTCCATGAGTTCAAGTTTGTACACACTGAACAACCGAGCATTGGAACCCAGCCCGCTAGCACCTGCTTGTCTGTGGAGCAAAGTGATAACCGCAAACATGTAGCAAATGGCATTCACTTCGCACGAAGATTACACCAAAATTACAGTGTATTACGGCATTGAAACGCATCAAACCTTGAGAACGGACAATCCTGACACGTTTACGGCTCACCATCAACCGAGAGACACAGAACACACGCCTTCACAAATCATCGCAAAACACCCAGGTCATTACTTTCCTCTCCCTGGAGGCGCAATACAAGTAGCATCAACAAAACCCGCAATCAATTGGAAATTGATACATAAACTTGCTGAATGACATATCTGGTTTCGTTGATCGTTGTGAATTCACTGGCAGCTCGTTGAGTCTTGCCCAACGATCATTGGTGTTGCCTCCTCGGGTTCACCCGTCCGCTCATTATGACAAAGAGCAGTTGAAAGTTGATTTTTCATTGTCTCGTCGTGTTCTCTTTCTTGTTTGTTCTTGATGAAAACTTGCTTTCAAATCTTATTCACTCAGACCGTGTGTCAATGCCGCGCACTGTGGAAGTGTTGTTGATGAGCACCACCTTTCATCACAGGGCACAGTGCGCCTCAAAGAGTTGAGGAGAGTGCGTTGACCCTTCTGCACGGGAAAATGTGAGTGATGTCTCCGCGATGACTCCATTGCAATGTTTTCAGAAAAAAATAAGCTTGACCTCGCGCACGACGATGTTGGTTGAAAGACTCTTGCCCCGATGCCAAACACGTCACACGCCCATCCAGCCTTGGTTCGATGCACAGTGGAACAGCTCTTTTCTTCAGAGTGCCTCAGATTGTCTGAAGTCCATCAAAATGCTCTTCTGTTGTCAACCAGGACAAAAATATCTCCACCAATATTTCTGACAATTGAGCAAAACAGGTGCTGAACGCACGAAAAATAGCAGAAGCAATATTCTGTGTCCATCAAGTTAAAATTGTCCGAGCAATTGAGAAGCACAAACAACTGACTGACAAGCTCCGTAAGTGTCCTGAGGAAAATTAACCTTTTGAGAAGAATATGGGGGGTTATCATCTATCAGTTCTGATGAAGCGCACACACAACCGCAGCCATTACCAGCAATTTTAGCAGTTGACAGAAGAAAATAAAGATGTCAAATAAAGAGACAATTGGAAGCAATTCTTGTCTCAGTCGTGAGTGATGTGAGAGAGGTTTATCACAAAAAAGACCTAATTTTGTTCATCTGACCAGCAGCAAAAATCTTACGCGAATTTAATCTCGGCAAATCATGTTTTGAGAGAAGTAGGCAATTTTAGCATCACAAATGACGTTTTGAACTCAAGTTTGAGAACGCCAACAAGTCTCATTTTCTCCTGCTTCCAAATCCTACGTGAGGTCGAAGAGAACAAACAGCCAACTGAGTTGAAATCTAACAGCTTCGTCACAGCTTGATACGGAGATCTCCGACAGTAACCAGATCGTTTAAGTGGCTTTCTTAATTGCTTGGGTGGCAAGACTTCGTATTTATATAATACTTTTTGCTGGACTTCTGTGTATTTTCTCTGATAACAATGTCTTTAGTCACTCCACTTGTTTAGCAAATATATCCTGAACGAATGATACTTTCATGCCGACAAACAATGTGGGTGTGAAAGAGCGCTCCCCATTTTGTGCAGGTACGCACGAATGTGGTTTTTCAACTTTGTCAACGGCGCTAGTTTTTCGCTGGGGCTTAATGCAGCGTTCGGAAAGTCCAGAACAGAACAGGTGCAACATGCATGGACACACAACAAACCGACACACCTGTCAAAATACGACAAAAATCACCGCTGATCCCCCAAATCACAACCAAGACACAGCCAAAAGCCTTTTGGTTGTTACGCTCAAACCTCGTTTTCTTCCCCTTCCAGAGCCCGGTCTGTTCCCAGTCGTGGTTTGATGTGGATTTATGCAGCATTTATTGCAGTCATTCTGTTCGGATTGGCACGTACCATACGCCACTGACAAACTAATTACTCTGGAAAGGCAGTGTGCCCTGACTTGTTTATTTTATGGACAAGTCCTTATCCTATCCAGATCCAAACATTTCGGCTGCAAATGCGAAGTCCTATCATCAGTGCCAATAATTTGAGTCACATTGCTCCAGGGTGGCAGTGTCAAACAACTCAATTCGACAGCATTTTTGGATTAACCGCAAAAAGTTTAAGATAGTTCGCACAAACAAAATCTCGTGCTGGTGCTGTTGATACAAAGACCATCTTGTACGAGTGTTGCGCTGCACGCATATGCCTTTCAAGACCGTTTCAGAAAATGTTCTCTTCTCTTGGTCGATCACAATTGCTTGCGTATGTTATTTCAATGGCGTGTGTGAACTTTGTTTTTACAATTTGCATGGGCAGGGCCGGCGTGAAATGCTACTGTACGGAATACTCTCAAAACTCCCGAGGGTTGGTGTGCCCGGCAGGGACGGTCAACTAATTAGTGATTGAGCAGATCAATTTGTCGTTGAGACGCCTGTAAACGAGCAGTTAATGAGAAGGCGGATTGATGTCGACCGTCTCCGTCCACTGGTATCGAGTGACGCACGGGTGATGACAGCCGACACGAGACACGAAACCTCAACCTGAGGTCCCAAACCGCTGTGCATTTGATGTTCGCCTGCGACAGAACTCCTGGACGTTCCTGCTGCACTGAGTGCTTGTATTTTGTCTGTTTTTCAAAACAGTCAAGACTTTGCTTTCGACTGACAGGTCACAGTTTGTGAACGACTTTGAGTTTGAGCACGCCTGAATTTTGACACCACACAACTTGCAGCCAACGTTCAACTTTTTCATTCACAGTCCCCAATTGTTTCAAGCGAATTCATCGTCAGCACTGAGGCACTCGAAGTGCACACGTTGCTTCGTGTCACTTGTCCCATCAGTCCGTGTCTAATCGCAGTCGCTGTAAACATTCAAGCCACTGCACCCCGGGTGACAGCAGTGTTTACAGGCCACTGATTGCAGCTCGTGCGAGAAGCAGGCATCTGGTTTCATTAGATCACCACCATCAGTCGACAAAATTTCTTCATGTCACCCTCGTTGACACAATTTGGAATTCCAGGAAAGGATCAATCTCCACAAGTTCCACACGAAGTCAGAGTGTGAGACGCAGAAGACAACTCATTTTGAATTTTGTGATGTCAAGCCTTCGAAAACCAGCATGTTCACATTGTACATTGGGAACTCCCCCCCCCCCCGAAATTCGGGCTGTGGTCAAGTTCCTTCTGGCCTTGCAGACACCTGACTTCAACACCACCAACACTCATTTGAACTCAACTGAACATGAACACAACTGAACATGAACACAACTGAATGTGAACACAACTGAACTGAAGCAAATTTAAAATCATCAATAAAGTTTCTATCTGATGCTTGTGCTGAAACCGTCAGGCCATCTCAGCCCACATGGATATTTTTGGAACTTTGGGCCTTCACAACTGTCCTGGATGATGTGAACAATGCAGCTCAGAAGTGGCCAGAATTTCTCACCAGTCATGCCAGGGCTACAAGTTCACAACAATCCAGACCTTTTTCAACACCTTGATTTCTTGCAGTAAAATTTCAAAACAAAAAGAAATATTGGACCTCAATGGTATTTTGCATCACAGAAACAGAGGGATTTCAATTGGCTGTTCTTTTCAAGTGGCCTTTGTTGCCTTGGGTTTGGTACAGAAACAAACTTGTGAAGTGAATGCAAACACCCAGGTGTGGGATGTGATATGCTTGCCCAAGTATTCCACAAATTTGAGCATTTCGGTTCTCCCCGAAGAAAAACGGCTCTGATCAACATCTGTTCACATTTTTAACAACAATTTATTTTGAATTTTATTGTTACGAGTGTTATTTTCTTGTTCAAATATAATTTTTCTGTGGGTTTTAAAAACGCTTCTTTCAACGTTGACTTGATGATGAGGGGAACAGAACCGAATCGTGAAGTTGAATGGGAGGAGCTTATTTCGAGCACAGTTGGCCAATGGGAGTGTGCCATCACCCTTCCTGGCTCTGTGATCCGAACCCCACAGCGGTGCAACTGTTTCACATCTTTTTGAGCAAGAGACAAGTCAGGTTGGTCAAATGTTTCAAGAAACTGGACAGAATAGGCTCGTGTTTTTCTTGTTTCTTGGGAGAATCGTTCTGACATTGGTGGTGATTTCTTAAATTGTTGAGCAGTCGTTTTGCATTTTGTTGTGCCAGTGTATGTGGGTGTGAAACATTAAACAGTGGACACGACGATGTTCACCCCAGCGGGTGCAGTGAGCTACGCGTACGGACCGCAGTCGGCGGGCTGCGTACCCTACTGGATGCTGGCGGCGGCTGCAGCAGGCGGTTCCCCCGCGGCAGCGCGAGTCGCCCTGCAGGCCGCGCCCCGAGGCCCTTCACCCGGAGACACCGCGGCCAGCCCCGCGCGCGCTCCCGCGGCGCCGTACCTGCCCTCGTCCGCTGCTGCCTACCAGGACTTGCTGAAGAGAACGGCCCAGCTGAACGAACTGCTGTATCCATCGGTGATTCCGCTGCCTGGGACCTTCTCCGCAAACGATCCCAGCTCTGCCCTCAGAGGTTCCGTGCTGCACAGCTTCGGCCCGGAGCCGTGCGTCACCGACCCGCGCACACCCGGGAAGAACCTATCTCCGCACGGCCCGCTCTCTCCCACCGCTGTCAAAAGCAGAGACCTCAAGTTTGGTATCGACAGGATTCTCCTTCCCAGTCCAGGCAGTGAACACTCGTCATCGAAAGGTAATGAAAACACTGAAGCACGAAAAATAATTTTCTTGTTGGGTCGAGGGATGTCAATCAAACCTGTCGTGCCATGCTGGATGACCCAACAGCAAGTCTGCTGCAAAAACAGCTGAAGAGTTTGGGATATCCGTGAGTGTTGACATTGGCATCGGGTTTCGGTTTCATGAATGCCAATGAGGAAATTTTATCACACCCCAATCAGTTGAAAATAAATTGTGTGTCGCATTTCTGTAACGTGCACCGTAATTGACCAGAAGCATTTGTTGGACAATAGAGCAAGTGATGAAAATTTCAGAGCTGTGCATGAGGTCACAGAGAAACAGTAAAAACCATCCCTGTTTGTCAGAAGATGACAATTGAGGGCCAAGACGACACCCTTGTGGTTGTGTGTGTGTGTGTGTGTGTGTGTGTGTGTGTGTGTGTGTGTGTGTGTGTGTGTGTGTGTGTGTGTGTGTGTGTGTGTGTGTGTGTTGGGGGAACTGGCGTAGTCACCACAATTCCGAGCTTGTTTCGATTGGCGGCCCTCGACTCGGTCTCCGTCGTGGATCTCAAAATTCCGCTGAAAGCAAGAAGACTGCTCCTTGCAGTCTGTCACTAATATCCAAATCAGAAATATTTTCCTGCAAAACCATTTGAGAACCACACATTCGGACACATTTTTCTTGACAACGTACTCTTGGGGCTCTAACCTCAACTAGGGAAGATAGCCTCAACTGGGAAAGAAAGTTATGCCTTGCAAACTTGGGAGATGAGTTTGTTGAGCTCTCATGAGTGGTCACCTGATTGCGGGTTTACGCAATCCAAAAAGAAAAAGGTCCGAGTAAATTAGCAAACAGGCTTTTGTTTTGCACAGAGAGAGAGAGAGAGAGAGAGAGAGAGAGGTTTGGAGGAAAATCGAGACAAAATGGCGAACGAGGAGCACCGTTTTTCAGGAGACGAAGGTAGCGCACCGTTCTCGCATGAAAAGAATCAACGCGCTTTCTTTTTTCCCCACGCAGATGAAGATGAACAGAAGGATCCCTCACTTGTGCAGAGGCCGACAGCAAAGCCGGCGGGGAGAGCTGTCGCCCCAGGCCCCGGGTTCTCCCCGGCGGGGTTCCGCTGTAGAGCGTTGCCGGAGCTGGGCGGCGATACTCGGGACGGGCTCGGCGCCGGCGCGCGACTTCCGAGCGGCGGCGCCCACCCGCCGCATCACCGTCACCAGCTGATGGCGCAGTCGATCGCAGCGGCTGCCAGCTACCACTACCCTTCCGATTACAGTGGCTCAGGTAAAGTGACAACTTTGATCCAGCGTTCACTTCCAGCTGCGCACTGTTTTGTCTTAGTCATCGGTGGAAAGGAAATTTGTGCTTGAAATCAACTTTAGTTGGGCGACGCTTGTGTTTCGAGGAACACAGGTGCAAGAAAAGTCAATAACATTTCTTGTAATTTTCCTATCTCAGAAATGACAATTGCTGCACAAGATCATGAAAAGGCACATCAAAAGATTCAGACGGGTACCTGTATGTAAGAGTTGCCTGCTTCTTTCTCGAGATAACCTCATTATGATTTTTATGACCTGCTCGATAATCTGAGGAAAACGCAGACAAGAATTCGACTCTTTGGCAATTTTCGAGGCGATAGTATCTGCAGCGTCACCAAACCCGGGCAAGTTCCGAAGATGAAAGTCGTTCCCTGAGCCCCGGAGTACTTGTTAAAAGTGGGAAAATTGGCCGTAATGAGACAAAATGAGAAAAAGAATTGTTATATGGTGTGCGGAAAATTAGGGACAATCTGCATTATGGGTGCATATTGAATTGTCACTTTCTTTTCGACATGATAAAATTGTTATGACTTTTTCAGCAATGATATATGCTTGAAAAAGAGGCTGTAAAATGAGCAAAACGTTCCTTTGATCAATCTTTTTCACTCCCTCGCTGTACTTATCTGAGAAAACCAGTGCTGAAGGAACTCGATGTAATCCAGCTTCCCAGGAAATTATTGGTTTCAAATTGCTTCAGCCAAGACCATCAACCACCGAATCATAAATCACACAAAGCAGCAGCGAGGCTCAAACGTGGTGTGTGGAGAGTTGTGTGATGTCTGTGGGCGATTTGAACCGTCTGTTCCAGCACCCCGTTTTCTCGTAAAACTGCGAGAAATGGGTGCCGTTTCACTGATGTAGACTTAAAAGCAGCCGACAGATCTAAAGTACTAAGTGTACGTTGACAAATTTAAACAGGGACCGAAGAAAGCTTACCTGGGCAGCACTCATCAATCAATGTTTATCAACAGTTGAGTTTCATAAATATGGATACATCACGTCATCAAATGACGTGTTTTGGCCAAACTACCCGAGGCAACATATCAAGGGGCTCATGATACCAGGTAGAAAATTGTGTTTATTTCTGACAGTTTAACTCTTATCACTTTCTGTATGTCTCTGACAGGACAGCTCTCATGCCATGGGAAACTTAGTTCTAGACATGCTAGAAACTCGGAATTACACACAATTACGTTACTTTGCCGTGGGCTAGTGTGGTGGAAAGCAGGACAAATCGCACCGACCCTTGAACAGCAGGTGCCGTTGCCAACTTCTGTTCTGGATTGTACCAGACAGCTAAAAAAGAGTCTTCAGTACTTTTGTACCTGGACATTTCTGCACCACAACAGTTATCATGGAGGCGGAAACATGTTTCTTGCTTTGGGTTGAAAGGCAGATCATGATTTGGTGGTGAAATGTTGAACCAGCGCCTTGAAGCAAACTGTTGTTCGTTCGTTGCACACAACAGCGTGTGTGCTATCCTCAAACGCCTTCCGTCCAGGATTCAGCACAGGCCACATTGTCCTCATCTCTGTTTTCTGGGATTGCTTGCTCTTGACATTCTGTAACTGCTTCGCCCTTCTTGCGCACAGATCAAGCATGAGGTGTTTACTGTCTTCCGAAGTCTGCATGCATGACGGCAGTGGCGAACCTGTTGGGATTGCCACGCTGGTTTTTCCAACCACATGCAGAAGTGAGTCTGAGCAAGGACTGATCAATATTAAAAAAAGGACTGATCTTTTCATGTTGTGGACCACAGTTGTCTTGTTGTTGCTTTTCTTTCAAGCGTGCGATACTTTCAAATGTTGCAAAGCAAAAGCACCTTGCATCGCTTTTGAAAAGAAAAAAATCATATGTCCGACTCCCGAATGGATTTTTGGCGGCGTTTAAAGATGGTGAAAAAGATTAGTCGGTGAGACGTAACCTAATGATGTGATAAAGTTTCATTAAAAATCAACAGTGGTCGAACCCTGTCTTTGTGCGCCAGGGGAAAAGATGAAAATCATGCCTCAGAAATTTTCTGTTTGCATTATATGTCTGTATTAAGTTTCATCTATTTCACCCTGAAGACCCAAATCACGCGAGTTTTGCCCTGCGGGTGCGATTTTGATCGCACAGGCTCGGGCTGTGTAACCCTATCTCGGTTCTATTTTCACAATGCTAAGTGCGGACAACATTGGACTCACTTTTGGCTTGAGGTTCGAAGTGAGATTTGTCACGCAATTTTAATTTCCAGCTTGAGCGTGAATTGTAGCCTGGTTTTGACCTCTGTATCTGATAGCAGCACTTAATTGTCGACGAATGGAAAAGTATATCTATTTGTGGCAATTTTTCTACCACAAGCCAGAAATTTGAACGTGATATTGCAACAGTCCTTCAATGGTAATGTAATTTGTCAGACACCTTCGCGGGTTCACCAGCCAAAATATGTTACACAATGAACTTTCAAATATTTGGCTCAATGTTTGGGCAAGTGACAATAAGACAAGCCCTCCCAAAGAAAGAGTTTGGCGAAAGAAACACGCAAGGGTTTGTTGAAACTCAGTCCTAATTGGGGACAAATGTCAGCAAATATTATGTTCAATTATATCTGTCATCTTTTCACCAAATGGTGTCTGATTGAAATCTCTATCACGCAACGACAGGAACCGGGTCTTGAAATTGAGACATCATTTCCACTCCCTGCACAGCCCGTTTGCGAAGAAAGTCAGGACCCAGTCAGTTACCGTGCTACCTTTCAACAATTTGCACTTCTTTTTCTCTCAATTTTCCTATTGAGCAGCACCATTTTGTGGTTCTGTCTGCAGGTCACCTCTCGATGATGGGGCACGGTTCTCACCAACTGCGCGGATCCCCACCGCACGCCCACTCGGACCCGACGCACCCGAAGCGCAAACGCTCCTGGTCTCGCGCCGTCTTTTCGCACCTGCAACGCAAAGGGCTCGAGAAGCGCTTTGAGGTGCAAAAGTACGTGACAAAACCCGACAGACGACAACTTGCTTCCATGCTCGGACTCACTGATGCCCAGGTAACTTACTTTTTTGCCCTTCAACTGATGTCGCATGTGCCTTGTAAGAGAGCACAGGTATACGTATACTTTGCACATTTCAAAATCCCCAATTGATGCTGTCAGCACATTTGGAAATTGCAACAAAGTCCTTTTGTTGTTTGTTGATTGTTTTTGGAGTGAAGTCCTTTCTGGCTGAAAGCTGGTGTGTGTTTTGTCCGTGACAACTCTGCAAAACAATGTTCGTTTTGAATTGCTCCTTCCATAGAATCACAGGTTGGCAATCTTTTTCAAGCAAAACACTAAAGTTTATGACGTGAGTAACCTCAACAACAGGAGTCAGTGTCCAGCTCTTTCAGATTTGCTCCGTTTTTTTGTGCTTCACAGGTCAAGGTCTGGTTTCAAAACAGAAGGATGAAGTGGAGACACGCAGAGGAGGCCAAGCGAAAGCGAGACGAGGACGAAAAACAGAAAGTGAACCTCTCAAGCGCCACCACGGAGCCTGCTGCGAAACAGAATTCTGAGAGCCCGCCAAAATTACACGTGCCAGGCCAGGGTGGGACAATGGGATCTGCCACAAGCGAAGAGTTGGAGGAGGCAGATGGAGAGAATGAAGAACAGGCAGACGACTGGTTTTGTGAGAAAGACCCGGCGACGGAGCTTGTGGTGGACGATTTGAGCAGTGACGAGGAGGAACACGAGGAAACGAATCTGCTACACAGCCCCTTGTCAATCAGCTTTGGAAATGAACGGCTTTGAGTTGTGCTGAGAAATCGTCCCGTCCAGACCGCGTGTGTGTGGAACATTGTGCCATGGTTGCGTAGTTTCTTGGTACTTTCTTGTTTTGTAATGACTGAGGCAGAAGGAAACCATGACACACGTTTGGGAACAACTTCCTTCTCGACTTGCCTCGGGGCGCTCACAAAGCTGTTCCCGTGTCTTGTTCTCGGGTTCACAAACTTGCGGCATAAATGAAGGTGTTTTGGCAAGAAGCATCAAATCAAGCGAGTTTTATCAGATCCGTGCGTCCTGCACATGCATGCCCCAATTGCCAGAGCCCTTTGATCACTTGATATTGGCTCTCTCCAGTCTGAATTGGAGCGCCGTACAGAATGAAAATTGGTGGTTGTTGAAACTCTTTTTGTTGTCAACACATTTTTCGTCCACTGCATTAGAAAATGTTCAGATTCTGTGCACGAGCATGTCCAGCAAAATTGTCACCGCACACCCTCAGAAAGTATAACGAGAAGCAGTGCTCAAGGCAACTGCAGTGCGAAGTCCCTTGCAGCGTTGCAGTGGCGTTAATGTCATCAATTCTTCCTTGTTTATCAATTCTTCCTGGTCCTCCT
>JAAUXT010050534.1_pt1 | contig 11506 bp, 8 predicted proteins | sample 7278171 | NCBI WGS metagenome assembly JAAUXT01 (sample SAMN14350112, study PRJNA611818) | marine sediment metagenome | isolation source: surface marine sediment (1.8m) | place: French Polynesia: Moorea | collected 2018-08 | reverse complement strand
GGGTGCTGGATCTGATGCTGGCTGGGGTGCTGGATCTGATGCTCGCTGGGGTGCTGGATCTGATGCTCGCTGGGGTGCTGGATCTGATGCTGGCTGGGGTGCTGGATCTGCCACTGATACCTGGGAGCCTGGTTATCAGGGCAGCTTCAGCGGGCTACTTGTGATGTTGAGTAGATGAGATTCACACTGAGCAAGTTGGAGCAGCACAGGATGTGACTCCGTTGTTTGGGATGTTGGCACCCATGAGTCAGGATGCTACATTTACACTGGATTTGTCATGTGCTGCATCTTTGAAGTTGGGTTCATATGGGTTGCCCTGTGCACTGAATTGCTAGTGCTACATTTGCATGTGTTGCAACACATGTTCAATCAGAAGACCTGAGTTCATATAGTTTTTGGTTGAGAATGCAGGGCACATGCATCACACTTTGCATCTGAGAGCAGGGTTCACATGTAATGTGTCTTGTGGAGCAATGTGGACACAAGGTTCACTTGAGTGGTGTCATCTATTGCATTTTGGGCTGAGTCACGTGCAGCTGGGTTTCCATGTCAGGCATTGTATGCCATGCTGCAAGTGTTCAGGGGTTTTCATGTTGGTGACATTGACATCAACTGCAGACTGCATCTGCCACTTTTTGCCATGCTCACAACAAGTTGTTTTTATATTGGGCCAGCATTGATCAAGGGTTTTGCAGTTGACTGCAAAAAGAAGCAGTCAATTGCAAATATCCAGTAGCATTTCAATATCCCTTTTCACATTGAGTTTTGCCAGTTCCAGTCAGGAATGGTTTGTGATGATTTTTGCAGTGGACTTTAAGGGACTGGTATGAATCTTGCTGCTTGATGTTGAGCTTTGCAGTTGATGTCAGCTCAATATGAAAGTTGCTTCAGGTTCACACAAGGCCTGGGCTGCATTGCGCATTGAGTCCCTGCAGCTGGGTGTACACAGGTTGTGCAAGGCAAGGTCCAGACCACTGAGTTTACATGGATGCATTGCACCTCACACCCCTGCACAAGACAAATGATGCTGTGGACATCTGGGTGCATCTCATGTTGTGACTTGTGTTGCGTGGGTGTTCTGCCCTGTACCCACAGGCCCACCTGTAGGTAACTGGTGGTCACCACAACTCAATCCAAACCCTCTCCACAATGCTACCAAGCACTCACAGAAGCATGTACAAGCAAACAAGTTGTATCATCTGCTGGTATGTTTGTTGATCCAGCTCAGTCATCTCAAAGTATAACTTGTAACCACAACCCCAAATTGCTCATGGGCCAGCTTCTTGGTCATATACAGGGATGCAGCACCTGCTCAACTGTGCATGGATGCAGCATTCATGAACTTATGCCAGCTTGCAGCACATTGACTTGTGCAGGGATGCAACATTTGTGTGCTAATGCCAGATGCAGCACCCATTCTAATGCACTGGGATGCAACACCTATTGACTTTACAGGAATGCAGTACCATTGACTTGTGCAGGATGCAGCACTTCTGTATTGTTTGTGGAGATGCAGCACCCAATGACTTGCATCAGTGCCAGATGTGGCACTGATTGACTTGTACTGGGAGGTAGCACCAATTTGCTTGTGCAGTGATGCAGCACCCTTTGACTTGTGCAGGGATGCCAAACTGTCTCCCTTGGTGCCTGATAACAGAAAATAGCACAAAGCTTGACAAAAACAGTAGGAGAGGTCCTTGGCTCAAAACTTGAAATTTGGTTGAGGTCAAGGTGCACAGTTTGCCATGTTGTTGGTTGCAGAAACAACCACACCCATGATTTTTTTAGTGATATGAAGAGTTTGGATTGTTGGTCACTCGAAATTGAGTGACTGAAACAGGGTGACTGAATGAAATCCCCCACAGGCAGCATCAACCAAAAGTAAAAGTATAGCCATTTTATGGTGAAGATGAATTTCAAATTTGGATCTTTGGGTTTTTTGTGTCATTTGGGTAAGGGATAATGTGTGAGTAAGGAATATGTCAAGTTTAATTTTGACAGTTTGAGGGCTAAAGGTTCAAGTTGTTGGGGAAAATAAATTTTGCACTTCGCTGGAGGAAGTGGGCACTATCTCAAAAAGTCTTTTGATGAAGGATGTATGTTGATTAAATGTGGTGTATTGATTGGGTGTAGGACTGGTGCCATTAGTGCCACCATTTGGGCTTAATTTTGGGATTGATGAAAGGGTTCAAAATAAACATTCAGCAAATTTGTAGTTGAAGTTTTATGTGTTTTGGGGGAGAAATTTAAAGGTTTAGGTTTGGGGTACATTTAGTTGTGTTCTAAACAACAAAATAACATTTTGTTGAAATTGATCATTTGTGCATTCTGATCATACATGCATTTCAGTTGATGTGTTTTGGTCAAGGAATTTCACTCACTCAAATCACCACAAGCTCCATGGAGCTATATTGGAGTTTGTTGGGTTTCAGGTTCAAATGCCACAGTGTTGTCAAACAATTCCAATCCCCCTGTGAGCAGGTTCTCTTCCACTGTGTAAAATGCAAAATCTGCACAACATTTTATCCCCCAAAAAACTAATCATTCACAATAGTGAGGTGGCTACTGTTCAAATTGACTTGTGCAAAGATCAGGTAATTATTTTTTAAATAAAAGACTACCAAAAGAACTTTCAGGGAATTTTTTTCAAACACAGATCATAGATTTGATCTCAGCAAGAATGAATGTAGCAACCTTTTCCAGACAAAATTTCTTGTTCCAACTGAACCTGGAAAAGGGCTTTCCTATCCTTGAGTTGAGACATGCACTACAGAAGAGACACAGACTACACAATGAAGAGGCACCAGGCCAATCTAACCACCACAGCCAATTTCACCAGCTTGACACTCTTCCTGTGCCCTGTACATCCAGTTCTGGATTTCAAAAATTGGTGCAGTGACTTTGGGAGGGCCTTGCATACCCTAAACACACATGACCAAAACTGAAGAACTTGAACAACAAGTTGGTATGATATTGGTACGATGGTCCAAAAGGGAATATTTTGAACCGAAAGAAAAGAACAACTGATATGATGTGCCAAGTTTTTGCAGAAAAGAAAAGAACGCAATACTTCAGGGCATACAATTTCTCCAAAGAAATGGGTGAACCTCATCTCCAATACATGAGGCAGGCAAAAAATGCTGGCTCTTCTTTTCTTCCTATAAGATGATCCTTACAGAAATATATCTGCAAAAAGGTGTTCCTGAGGAATTATATTTCTCCTGAAGATCCACATGTACCATTTCTGACACACAAGGACAGCACAGCTCTTTGTTGGGTGCAGGTTCAGATCTGAGGGCCTACAAGGCCCTCATCAGGTCAAATCTTCAACAGCACAAAACACAAGATTGTTTCAGACAAAACTTTTTGACCCTTTGACTCATGGACAGAGTTCTTCTGTAACTGCCATAAACCCCATCAATCCTTGTGTGAAATGCCAAGGCCTGTCAGTGGGTCTGGAGCAGGGCTGATCAACCTTCAACCCCTTGGCTTGTTAAAATAACCACAAATGGAGTGCTTCTTTCATCCTGTAAATTTGTATTGCAGCTGAAACGAGAAGACACAGGGTCTTGCTTCTGAGACCAGCAGAAAATATTTTTACAACAAATATCAATTTGAGATGCATTGATCACCATTATTCAGAAATTGTGCATTCTTTCAATTGAGAAAAAATAATCAAACAACAAGAACACAAGGTCTTTGCTGCATGCCAAAACTGCTAAGGCAAGATTTTGCCCCCTGAAAAAGGTTTAAACTCCCCAACATCTCTTCTGGATCCTACAGAAACCGAACAGAGAGAAACCCCAATGAAAACAAAGAAGAATATACAAGAAAGAAAAAGCAGCAAAATAGTTGAAGCCTTCAGTAAGCACTTTCCAATTGGCAAGTCATTTTTGCATAACCTTTAAGCTTCAAAAGGACAGTGAATATGGGGAAAATATTAATTTTATTGCTCTTTGTCTCAATCATCTCTCCAACTGAAGGTGATGGCACAGAAAATTGGATAAAGAAACATGTTCCCCTTTTCAGAAAGGCTCCAAAGTTGTGGTACAGATATGCAAGGAGCTTCACACATAACCAGTTAAAACATGCAGCTGCACTCTCCAAATTTGGTTTGACAGAATTTCAGTCAAACCACTTGTTGTCATTGCTGGTTTTTAGACAAATTAATTCTCCATGGATGTTTTTCAATCAACTCAGAAATTTAACATTATTGAAACAGCAGTCTCTGTTTGCTGATATTTCCATCCCTATTTTCAGAAGTGTGTCAATTCAGAGTAGAGTGTTACTTGCAACAGGACAGTTGCTTCTTAATTCTGAATTGCAACCTTCAACTCATCCTATTTACCAGCAATATTGCAATGAAAATGGCTTCATTACACTAGATGACTGTCAAAAACTCCATCTGAAGAACCATGTGCAAAACCTGTACTCCATTTTCAACCTTGTGTTTGAACCTGACAAGAAACTTGGACTCAACTTCTCTTTCAGCATTGTTGAGTTTACAAGTGGTTCTGGAAACTTTGGCTTTGGCAATACACCTTGTCAACTTGGGCTCCTAAGAATAACTTACAGCAAAAACATAGAAAAACCTTTGGAGTTTTGTGGCCAATTATCTGAATACAGTGTATTTCCCTTTTCACCAGAACTATGGTTTTCTCTTGTTGTGTATCCTTCAACCCTGTTTGAAATCCACTCCACCTTCATGGTTAGAGACAAAGGAAAAGTAATCAGTATTGCATTAAAGTTTCAAGAGCACTGCATTGTTTGTTCAGTTGGTTTGTTGTATCCAACTGGCCAGTCAACCACATTTTTATCAGTGACAAAAATGCAAGTCAACAAACACAGAAAATTAGTGGCTCAATTGCAAGCATGCAATGAAATAAACTTCTTAGTTTTGGATGGGCCTTGGCATTTATCAAAAAGGGTTTCTCCCCTGAGAAATTTTTATTATATTTCCAGTTTTCTGACAGTTGTATTGACACAAAGGTCATTGTTGACAAAGGAGAAATGCTCCTTGACATTCACATCAAAACAGATAAAATCCACTCAGTTAAAATATTATGCTGATCAACAAGTACTGATTCCATCAGGAACCATATGCCCTCACAGACCACAGTTATGTGTCGTTGACATACATAATACCAACAAACTCCATATGAACTTGACAGTCACTCATCTCAGCTACAAGGGAAAGAAAAGCAACACATGCAGTTTTGGAGGATTTGTAACTGCTCAACACCTGGAAGATGAATTCAGAGAAAACCCTATCCTGTGCAATGATATAGACAGAACTGTGTGGAGTGATTTCAGATCATTTTACAGCTCAGGTTCTCCTTTAGTGGCTATATTGTACATATTTTTTCCCTTTGTCTCCTCAGTGGAAGTCAGGCTCACATTAAGTGCAACAAGATGCAAAAGCATCAACATTTGTCCATGTAAACTGCATGTCCATTGTATGCATGTCAAGTCAAACAATTCTCCAGAGAAACCAGAGAAATTGGGAGCAATGAAATCCACAGGCACCCCAGAATGCCTTTCTGTATTTCGTCAACTCAAGAACACAAACATTGTGTCTGGCTCTCTTCAAAATGGTGAGACATATTTATTAAGGCCAAAAATTAACACATGTGTCATAATTCAAATTGCTCGTCTGAGACATTGTGTTTTGAAAGGTGAAAAATTTATTTCTGAAACTGGATTCAAAACAGAACTCTTTGTACACACATCATGTAAAGGGGCAACTTTCCATATGTCTGTCAAGGGTATGCTGTTCCAAACTCTCAATAGAAAGACATGCTGCAAAAACTTCATGTACAAATGTGGACACATCAACTGCCTGTACATAAACAAAGATCGGACAACAATCAGCCAACAATTTTCTGGAGGAGCCAGGCTCAACTTTGCTAAAACCTTCATTGATGACCTGAATTTTGCTCTCATTGAACCATTCAACGCAGCCAACTGGGTTGATATCCAAGTCTCAGTGGTGAAAAAACTAATGATAAATTCATCCACAAACTCTCCAGTTTATTCCAATATTTGTCCAGAGGTCAGTTCATTGGGTTTTTCTAAAAATGTGGAAGGTGTGTTCTACACTTTGATGAATGCATGTGTTCTTGGCAAATCTGCCAGTATTGAAATTGTTTGAGCTGTTTCCTCTTCTTGAGCAAAGAAGCGTGAAAAGGACACAAACTTGCGTGAAGTATGCATCATTTGTCTTTTCAGAGTGACAAGCTAGGATTTCCAGATATTTCAGTAGGATCATTTGGGGGCTACAAACTTGACCGTGAGCTGCTGAAGACAAAAGTTGGTGCCATAGATCATGTTATAGAGCAGAGAATGGAGATTTTGAAAGAGACAGGTGCAGAAATAATCTTCGGGACAGCAACTACAAGGTGTCAGATTCCTTTGTTTCATCACAAATACACATTTGTTCACTCCTGGCCGGAGGAGACAGAATTAATCTGGTGTCAGCCAAAACAATGTCAACGCACATCAGTTGGGTATGTGACTCCTCATTTAAAACCAGATGGAAAGTCTCCATGTGCTGGTAGGGATGCAGATGACAACACATCTATATTGTTTGACTGGGATTGTTTAAATTTAACAGTTCATGCCACAACATTCCAGTACTTTATCCTGACCAGAGTGTTTCAGGAATATGAATATTGGACAACACTTATTCGCACCAAATTTGCCAGTTACTTTGAAGATGCTCAGGTCTCCTGGACAGATGGGGAGACATTTTGTGAGCATATAGGAGCAACCCTTCCATATTTTGTAAGCAGAGGGGATTACAATGAATTTTGTTTGGTTATGAACTCCTATTTGTTGGATTCTGTCGACAGGAGGATGATTCAAGCTGCTTTCATTGGCCTTTACAGGGACAACTGGGTAAGAAATCTCTCCTGGAGATAGAAACACTTTGGCCAAAAATTATTCTGTTTCCATTAGTGGCCAAAATAACTCCAAAACTTGTGCAAGTCATGTATGAGATCAAAGATGTAACTCTGTCACCTGTTCACATGTTGTAACAAATTGTGCTGATATTCTGTGTTGCACACTTGCATTCTTTTGCAGGATTCTGTTTGGAAAAGGCTGGAAAACATTATTGGCTCTTTGTTCAACTTAGTTTTTTTCTTTTACAATTTCAGCACACATGGAAATGGACTGGTCATCACCCAGCTGCTTTCTTACCTTTTGATAACAATTTGTTCCTCAGGGCATACACCAACTGCAGTGAGGTCAAGTACTTGCCTTCCTACATGTGTCCTGGAACTTCACACAATATTATCCCAAGAAAGCCTTACTTGTTGTGCCCAAATCTGATGCAAACAAGGGAGAATGCAAGAACAAATCTCTATCCTTTTACATCTGGGCCACAAAAATGTACCATCATCCTTCTGGAAAATTTGGCTCAACCTGATTGGGTAAATATTGATTGCCATGACAAATTGCTGCCAATTTTTTTCTGCATGTCACAAAAAGATGGTATGAACAAGACAGAAATGGGCATAGAACACCAAAACAACATATTTTGTTCTCCAAAAGTAGTATCGTTCAAGCAAAGGTGTTTTGCTTTTGAGTGGGTCAATAATTTAACACCAAATAGCAAAAAACTTCAAAACAAAGGAAAAGTACAAGATCTAACACAGCTTCATCAGTTAATACAGGTGTTCTGGGCAACTCGATGTACATCACAACTTGTGCTAACAACAAGCAAAGCAGACACCCACAATTCAGCTCTAGAATGTGAGCGACACCAAGTTTACCCTCAAAATACACTTTATTGTCAGACTCTTATCTCAGAGGAAGATGTGTCTGGCTACATTGTGTATATTGAGCCCAGGAGGCATGCTCCAGTGGGTGACAACTATTTTAAATGTGCTAGAGGAAGCAGTATCCACTTGGAATCAATCTGTAGATGGCATTTTTGATTGCCCTAATGATAAGTCAGATGAAGACAATTGCAACTGTACAGAAAGCCCCAAGTCTCAATTTCAGAAACACTGCAAGTTTCTTGTGTCAAAGAACAAAGTATTTTGTGGTCCTCTTTATCTCAAGACATCCAGAGGAAACTGTATCCTATTTGCCAACAAATATCAAAAGCAAATTTCTTTTGAAAATTTAAACTATTTAAGTTGTGTGAATCAGTCTGACACATCACTAGAAAATGATCTCATTGTTGATTGCAATATTTCAGAAGAAATCCACTTTATCAATGTGCTAAAAGGCCAACTTAGTTTTTGTAAGCACCAAATGGAGTTTCCATGCCTCAAAGGACACTCCAAATGCTTCAATATATCTCATATATGTCTGTATTCATTGACCAATCATGGACTGTTGTTTCCATGCTGAAATGGTGGACATATGGAACAATGTCTATCTTTTTCATGCAACAAATACTTCAAGTGTGTAAATTCATATTGTATCAAATGGACCTATGTATGTGACACCAAGTGGGATTGCCCAAGTGGAGAAGATGAACATTTCTTTTCAATCTGTGGTGAAAAAAAATTGCTTTGTGTGAACATGTTCAAATGTTGGGGACAAAAAATATGTGTGCCATTAATCAGTGTTTGTGACAACACTCCTGACTGCCCTGCAGAAGATGATGAACAATTTTGTGAGCTGACTTCAATCACATGTCCATTTGACTGCCACTGCAGAGCTCTAGCAATCATATGTGTTGGGTATCACATTCCTCAGTCAGAATGTCCTTTTCTATTTATCACTGTGAAACAATCACAGAAAATTCAAGAAACAGTTACCTTCTTTACTCAGGTACTTTTCCTCACTATTCAAAATTGCAATGTCACACAAATAGGAGATCTGCAACTGTCAGAGACATTAATTTTTCTCAACATGGCTGCCAACAGCATTGAGTGTGTCCCAGAACAAAGTTTTCAACAAAATATATAAATACAAATGTTGTCTTTGGACAGAAATAAAATTTCTAAATTTGATAAAAAGGCCTTTTCTCAGCTGACTGCACTTGTCTTTGTCAATCTTTCCAACAACCCATTTGAAGTGCTACCAACAAGTCTCTTGACCTGGTCAACAGAAGTGAAAATTATCTCAATGAAAACACTGAGTTTGTTTCAATTGGATAAAAAAGTTTTTGATTCAAACAAGATAAAAATTGTTGAGGCTTCCCAATTTGCAGTTTGCTGCATTTCTCCGCAACATGTTCATTGCACTGAAGATGCCCCTTGGTACAGGTCCTGCTCTGATCTGCTTGTAGACACATCAGTCAAGGTTGTCACCAAAGTGATGTCTGCTTTGCTTTTTTTGATAAATGTTGTATGTATTTTCATACATTTCTTAAACATCACCAACAAAGCATACAGTGCTGTTGTTGTTGCAAATAATATCAGCAATGTCCTATTTTGTGGATTTCTCACTATGTTGTGGGCAACTGACTTATTTTTCAGTCGAACATTCATTTTTCAGAATCATAGATGGCGAAGTGGACCACTGTGCTTCTCTGCATCTGGCCTCCATCTTTTTCACTCCTTGACCTCAGCAATCTTCACTGCATTCCTCTCATTCTGCAGGCTCATGATTGTGATACATCCATTTGATACAAAGATGAAAAGAACAAAATCTGTTGTAAAATATATTATGGTCTTTGTTCTCATCTTCTGTTTGCTGTCTCTTTGTTTATGCCTTGCTGAAAAATTTGTTTACCATGGAATTATGACAGAATTGTGCATTTTATATGTTGACCCAACAAAGAGTGTCATCATTGCAAAAGTGCTTGTTTGGAACCACTTCTGCAGTCACTTCTTTTTTATTGTTGCTATTGCCATAATGCATGTTAGTATTTCAGTAAAATTTCAGAAATCACAGATGAAAATTCCAAAAAGTACAAAAGATGACACCAGCAAAGGTTTGAACATCCAGCTGGGGATACTATCCACTTCAACAATTATCTGCTGGATTCCAGAAAGCATAATTTATGTCACTCTCATGTTCTTACCTGTTTACCCAATTAAATTTGTGGCATGGACCCCAATTGTTGTGAAGGCAGTCAATCCAATTCTAATGCCATTGACTTTGTGTGTCTATTCAATCAAATCCATGGTCAAAGAGAAGTCTAAGAAGAAAGACCAAGAAGCACTGCTTTGGACACCTGTTGCTGGAGCCATGTCTTGTGAACATTAAATTTAAATGCCAATGGAAATAAGACTGCATGTAGGTTTGAAGGAAACTTTAAAACCCTCTCTCATCAACTGAAAATGTATTTGCACAAAAGTTTTCATTTCAGAACACACAAGCAGATTGAAGGTGTTTGTTTTTGTTTGGCCCTATTGTCTTGGGTCTTGATCGGGGTTGGAGACCAACAATTGCCTGGTTGCATTGTCATGGGGCTGGGGTTGCCTGGCAGGACAAAATTGAATTCTCTGCATTGTTTGCAGCAATCAAAAGAATGTTGCCTGTTCTTGAGCGGTTTGACAATGTCACATTATCCCCAGCATGGACTATCCAGCATTGGAGTGACAAACTTCCAGTGTTCATTGGATACTGTTCAGAAGGGGGAACACCACTACAAAGTGAAGCTTTTGATTGGAGGAATACATTGAGGAATCCTCTAGGACCCTCCACCCATTTGTGCAAACCAAAACTGTCATTTGTTCCATGCTTGCAGGTTTTTTGCAGTTGTGATTGAGTCCCCAATGACCTTGACCTTTGGCCTGCCCTGTCACTGCATGCTGTCTCAGACACCTGTTGGCTGTAGATGTATCTACACCTGGTCCAACTCTACAAACCAAACTCTCAACCTCTGTCAAACAATTGGGCATGTTCATTTTGAGGGTGTGGCTAGTCCTGTGTGCCAAAATGGTTGACTTCACCCAGTCTCCAACCCAGGGGCTTAGTAGTGCCACTGCACCAGCAGGTAGCTGCATGCTTGAATGGAGTGTGCCCAATAACATGGTGATTGTGTTGAACTTGCTGTCCTGCTGCAATTTGGGATGACAGGAATTTAGTTTGGATCATGCTCTGTTTTTCTGGTTCCTAAGTGTGGTTGCAACAACAAGAGAGACTTTGGCTGCGACTCAGATGGCAACCACAGTGTGGAGTAATTTGTGCTCACAGACATGCTCCCACTGTTGTGTGGAAGAGTTGGCTCTTCCCATGCGCACAATCCAGCTTTCGGGCGAGATGCTGAGTACCAATGGAGCCACTTCAGCGGAGCTGCGCGAAGCTGAAGCTGCGCACCGGACTCACAGCTCGTGCCGCCTATTTAAAGCCGTGCCCACAACACCCTGCATCTGTCGAGAGCTACACAGCTTGAGACAGGATTGTGCAATAAACATTTGAAGCGTACGCTTGAGTGTTACTCCACTGCGGCAGTCTGGTCAAGCCAAGGCTGCTCTCTACTGCGGTGCCACACACAGCGGTGGGCAGTTGTGAGGACGGGCTCCACCGGGACAGAACCCCCACACAACATGGAGGTTCTTGAGTTCTTAACCAAGGATTGCCTTGGGATACAGTCGTG
>JAAUXT010011551.1_pt1 | contig 11507 bp, 7 predicted proteins | sample 7278171 | NCBI WGS metagenome assembly JAAUXT01 (sample SAMN14350112, study PRJNA611818) | marine sediment metagenome | isolation source: surface marine sediment (1.8m) | place: French Polynesia: Moorea | collected 2018-08 | reverse complement strand
CTGTCAAAACTGCCGTTGACGTCCATGAAGTTGACGCGGACGTCAGTCTACGTGAAAGCCGCTTAACAATGGCCCCATCAGAACGAACAACTCAGCCACTGTGTTCAGATCCACCAAAGACGGTGTTGCCCCTCCCTTCCCCGGGCAATAGTTCCTGGATCTACTGCATACAAGAGACATAAAACACCTGTTCAAGGGAGTGTTGTTCAAACTTGTATGCTTGCAGAACATTGATATTTACCTTTGAGACTTCAAACTGAATTTTTTTTCACGATGATGGAACGCGTCTGCGAAATACGTGCGCGGCTCATTCGAAATATCTCTGTGGTAGAAGATAAATTTATATTTTGCTGTTCTTTTCATTTTCATTTCATTTTCCTCCTTTTGAAGCCACAAAGCCACGCAGCGACTGAAGAGCGCAACAAACCGACTCTGGACAGGTTCACATTGGATGCGCAGTGCGTTTCGTCTTTGTTCTGATCTGTTCACAACGCAGACTTCCAGCGAAATCGAGGGACCCGCGGGACTTGCCACCTGCCCCTGCAAAAAAAGACTTTGCACCACAAGGCGCAACATTTTCAATTGAAGTTTGGACTTTTCCCCAGCTCAATGTTTGTGTCTCCTGACCTCGATGCTGGGACAGCTCTTCAGACAGTGACGCAGCTAACGCACCCAGAGTGAATCAGGTCTGAGGGTTGAAGAGCCCATTGTCACACCCAGTCATCCGATCGCACCGCTCCCCTCAGCGAGAGGCATGAACGACGCTCTCCGCGCTCTTATGCATTCCGAGCACACTTTCACATGTTCACACCTTACTGAGTAAAACAATTATTTCGATTGTTGGCGCCCTGGATTGTTCCAATCCATCACCACTGTAGTAATCAGGCGTGCCTTTTTATATCTCCCGACCATATGTTCCAAAACCGAAGAGGCACAAAGGAAACCCATTATTATTCTGAAGTGTTTTTACAGAAGACAAGGGTCTGAACTTTTTGGCCTGAAAACAGAAAAAGGTTTGTTGCGTGAGGCAGAAAGGCGGCGCAAAGTTGAGGAGATGGCGAATGTTGCCCCCGTGCGGCTCTTTTGTACAGTTTCATGGATTTCCATTTGGTAATCAGTGCATATTGCTTAAAATGGTTAACTCTGGGTGAGGAAGCTGGCTGATGGATTTTCGCAGCTGCTTTCTAACTCGCGCTGAGTGAGGCGGGGCCCGGAGCGCGGTGCCGCAGCTTCGCGCCCTGGAGCCCGCCGCCGCCGCCGCCCTGCTGAAGCGCACGCACAGCTCTCGCGACGCAGGAGCCACTCGCACCGTCCTCTCCGCGCGGCGCGTCACGACGTCTCTCACGTCAATCTTCACGTGCACGTAGGATTTTGGAAGACACGCCGATTCTGCCCTTCAAGGTAAGTTGACCGACTCGATCCTCAGTGAAAAAGGTGTGTTTCTCATCTGAGAAAGTCCTCCACATGCGAAGAGCAGTGAGGTTGTCTTGCGCCCCCGCACTCGTCATCTCCGTGCTTTGTCTCTGTTCTCCTTTTCGTTCACAACATGATGCGGGAGACAAGGTTTCGTGACGGAGCGCTTTGAACGCCGCAATGAAACACTGATGTTGACATTTGATATCGCAATGTAATTGGAACTCCCTTTTCACATTCTACGTGCTCAGTGAAGGTAACAACAGAATCAGTTTTCATCATCCGAAGTTCGCGATTCGTCTGCTCTGAAGGGGAACAACATTTGACAAATGTTTTACCACCAACGTCACAGACACCACAACAGGTGTCTGTCTGTCTGTCTCTCTGTCTGTCTGTCTGTCTCTCTGTCTGTCTGTTCCGTTCTGCTCAAGCAAAGTACGTGGTGTGTGAGACTCCTCTGACAGTAGAAAGTACGTAGAAAGTCGCAATGCGCTCAAATGCAGGAAATTGATCGTGGAACACGAAATGCTCCACCCGATCCAGGGGTTTGAGAGCCGAAAAAAGGTTTCGAGCTCTCATTTTTGCACTTATGCAACAAAAATTACTTTTGATCGAAAAAAAAAACCCCGTTGGGTGCTGGACTGAACAACTCTTCCTGCAGTCGGAATCTGGTGAGCACCAGGTCGAAGACCCTCAACCCAAGTCTGAATCTGCTGGAGCGAAGCTCGTGGACACTCTCCGAACCGTCTGCGTCAGGTGAGACGCACGAAGCCCCGAGGATGTGCGCCCTGCGGCTCGACACGGGAGGCACCGTGAACCAGGCTCGGCACGTTCCCGCGGGGGCAGCTGCTTCAGCCGCACCAAGCGGGAAACACACGAGAGACACAGGCCTCTCTGTGTCATACGAGCCACACCTTTTCTGGCTTCAGAACAGATAGTAAGTTATGCACTCAGAACTAAAACAGTGGCTTTCTTGCGGTTGCCACACAAACCTATATATATTTGCTTCGTGCGTTGCTTTCTTGCGTTCATGTTCCATTCTTGCACACGTGTGCAGGTCGATGGGAGCTGCCTCAGCAAAACGCACAAACGCACCCGCCTCAGACAACACGTCGGTTTCGCTTTGCTGGTGGTGTTCCTCGGTGCCGAATCCAATTTGAACTCGCTGGCACGGGTTTGTCAATCTTTTCCTGGCTGAACCCACCCTATTCCTTCTTTGCTACTGCAGACAAGACAATTGCACTCAGGGTCAGAGCGATTCCCTCAGAAGCGAGGGACACATTTCCGAAGTCGGGCTTTGTAGATCCTTGTTGAAAAAGGTTCAATCTTCCTGACAAACCAGACAAGTCAATCTGAAACAGGACTGGAAAGAACTTGGCAACGAAAGAGAAGACAGAAGCAGTTTGAAATGACCTGGCCGGTTCGGGTTGAGCTGAACTGGAACGGGACCGTTGGCTTCAAACAGCTGGAGTGTGTTGCATGCAATTGTGGTTCGTCAATGCACGAGAATTTGTCAAAAAATTGTTGTTCGCAAAAACTTTGTGGGCTTCATGACGTAAATGCAAAATGCAAAATTTGAATGTCAAATCAATGCCAAGGATCTGCAGAGTGACAATTGGTACTGTCAAACTTAAATACCCTTGCGACGAAACTTGACAAAGAGTCTCTTGCGTCAAAGCTTCAAATTTATCAATTTAGATAATTACTTGGCTCCGCACGCAACAGAAAGAGCGCTAACTTCGCAGGCAATCGTTTTCTTTTTCCTCGTGGAGCCATTTCCGCGGACTTTTCCATCACTTTGCCTCACTTAAGCAATTTCTTCACCTGCCAAAACATTCGTTTACCTGGGAGAAGCCTTTCCACCAGTTTCTCCCACGCGAGTGTGCGACTTGTGAAGCGCGCACCGCACCGCACGTTCATGTGGAGGCTAAGAAAACCTGGCTTCCTTCAAAGGAACACCAGGCCTGATCGATCCGCGCACGGCTTTGAGGGGCGCTTCTCACCGAGTGCGAGATCCAGTTGTTGCGGCGAGAAAGAAACCCACCCAACACCAGGAGACACATATGCCTGGTGCCTGGCCACTTTGGGGTAAACCTGAAATTACACTCGTCAATGGCTCTGGGTGGCATTTCAGGGAGCCTGGCCATTTCAGAATGGATGCAAAAACCTAGATACACAGGTGTCTGCTCATTTCATGTTTCAAGCCTGATGTTGCCAGGTTTTCATCAGGGCTCTGAGTGGCATTTCAAGCCATGCCTGGAAACAGCCACTGGACCCTCCTCATCCCTGGCCTCCAGCGAATGGACGGTCTGACCCTTCGGGCCTCGGCCTCCCTCAGTGGCCGCGTCCTTCCAAGTCGAAATTTTCTGAAATTTTTGCGCAGCAAAACGGAAAAGTTTGTTGAACTTTTTGAACTTTCCAAGGTAGCACCCCTACTCTGTGGTCTGACTCAGCAAGGACTGGGTCCGATGTCCGTGTTTCCCGACCTGGATCCACCAGAGGGAGGCTCCGACGCGATTACAGCCCTGTTATCAAGGGGACTGCCGTCGAATGTAATTATGGCAGCAAAAGAACAAAGGTGGGGATGAGATGATGAGATCAAACACGCGTGAAAAGAGACGTGAGTCTGAGATCGATGTCGTTTGAAGCGCATCTCTCCCTCGTGCAGGGACAGATCCAGGGAACCGACCCCCCGGGGCGGTGGCCCCAAGTCACCCTTTGAATCAGGTGAATAGGCGATAACTGTTGCGCCGGTACAAGCGAGCTTCAGGAATGGAGGGGATTTGACTTGCTGGGGTTTGAGGGCCACGGACCCCCGGTAATGCCCTCAGATGCGCCCGTGCCCCGCCGCTTAGTCACAATGAAACCGCCTCTCGCGTCGTCCCGTGTGTCAATCCAGGTGTTTCACAAAGGGTTTAATTTCTCCTGTGATGGTCGTGTCAAATTTCCTGTTCCATATTTCGATCTGTGGAAGATACTCGTAAAAGTCGTAATACTCGTAAACACGAGATTCGCAATCCTTGGTTCCCAACCTGATATTGTGACGAGGTCTGACGCCCTGGGAGCAACGCAGCTTCAAGGCGACTTCAGCCTCGTTCACATCAGCTGCGTCATGCGTTGAATCTGTTTCTGGCAGGCTGGAGTCTGCAAAGCTTCTACATTGAACTTCGCCTCTGTCTCACGCTGGTTGCTCAATGCGTTGTGCTATTCGCACGCATCAGCGCGCGTCGCCGATGGATCGGACCCTGCGCCATTCGCCTTGACCAGGGACGCACCACGTGAGCGGGTTTCGGCGCAGGCGGAAGTGACCCTGAGTCGCTTTCGCTCCGCGTCGCTTTGTGAGGCGCGGCGCGATCCACCGAGGAGCCGGATCAGCGCAGATCGGGGCTTTTAGGAAATGAAAGGCTTAAAAATTCGCACAGGTCGGTTGTGTCCTGTGTTTCACATGCACTTCGTCCTTGAGCGTGTCAAGGGCCGGTGAGGATTGAGTTCGAGGCCGACCCCAACGATGTAGGGGGACACCGTCTTTGAAAATTTTAAAGCGAGAAAGAGAGCCAAGGAAGACCCCCCCCCCCCTGAATGAGCGGGATCCGGGTGTTTGGCCTCACAGCGCACCATGCGAGTGCTCCTGATACAATTCCCTTTCTGTGCCCCCGCGGTTCCGCCCCGCGTGTGGAGCGATTTTGCACAGCGATTCTCAGACGGAGCGTTCCTTTTCATGTGAACGAGAAGACTCCGTGTACCACAGAATGTCGCATGTCAGATCAATTTCGCAAGGAAATCGGCCCACTTCGATAACGAACTCGACAGCACAAGACAAGTCGAGGACAAAACGGCGCACTGAGCAGCCCGGACGAAATTAACTGATGTCGTGCAACTGAGTCATGGCGTGTCAGACGCGGCCGCCGCGGCTCCAGACTCGAAGCGACGCAGATTGGCCCGCGTCGCGCAGGGTCCGGTCTCATCAGGGCAGCACGAGGCAAGACGGGCAAGTACGAGGCTGGCCACGAATTTTCCGATGGGCTTCCACAGTCAAACCGCCTTGAAACTGTCGGTGTCCAGCGGAAAATTCGTGGACAGATCTCGTGCACACGCATTCTGGCGCAGTGTGACCCGAGGACAACATGAAGTCTCAGGCACCTGCTTTTTGCACGGACACTGGTCAGCACAACCTCAAGCTGCCCCCTGAACGGACACTGGTCAGCACAACCACAAGCTGCCCCCTGAAGACGGAGTTTCAATTGCTGTGATTGTGCAGAAGGCCCCCAGTGCTGGTCGTAACGCTGAGTGGACGCCCCCCCCCTCCACCGCTCCTCAAGAGATGTAGACAGCGCGTCCTGGCGTGGATCTCTCTGACCCAGTGAAGCCGCTGATTCTGGATTCTGCAGAAAGTTTTGAGATTATATTCACAGTTGCTCTTCAGATTAACATCCAGGAACCTCGTTTCTCCGGATCAAAATTCGGCGAGGCCGGACACCCCGAGACGCCAGGGGCTGATCCAGGGTCTCGTGCCCGCTGGTGAAACAAAACAGATTCCGCTCTTCCGATAGACTATTCACCCACGCACAGTTTTTTTTTCAACTAAATTTTGACATTTTGAATTTTCCACAAAAATGTTTTCAAAGCCAGGGTGAGATCCTCCCAAGTCACCAAACCGTGGATCCCGCGCTGGATGCCGCCTTCTCCGCCACTGCAGTTGTGTCAGGCAAACACAGTTCTGCCATAATTGCAAAGCATGTAATTACTGGACTCCACACGCAAATCTATAAAGCAAACTTTCCTCAACTATCTCTATTTGTCATGGTTGATGCAGTGGCTGACGGCTTCTGACAAGAAAATTATGACACAGTGCCTCAAATATTGGGAGAAGAGAGAAATTTCCAAGTCAAGAAGCGCGGCATCTTTCTGTCCGATCTGCTTTTCGTTCCAGGCATTTTGCTGTCGGAACCCTCTTTACTCCCAAGAATAGAAAACTTGCACTGGTAATTTGACAGCTGAAATTAACCCATTCTGCGGATCATTCTGTTGCCAGCGGGAAGATCTTCCTCGTCGCCATGGTTTCCTGCAAAGTTTCTGCGTGAATTTGAGGTCTATAGATCTGACGACTCTTTTCACGGGGCACACACCTGCAGGTTCCTTTTTCACACGTGTTTGCTGACAGGAAACAAACGAATGAAGATCTGCAGCTTTATCTTTGGGCTCAACTGCTTGCAAGAAAATAGCAGGACTCACCACAAAACGGAAGGCTCCACTCCACGTTGCCACCTGGGTGGGGTGCTCTGAATGGGATGCGAGGATCGTGCAAACCCGTTTTCACCCTGGGTTGTTTCTGCATCTTACTGTCGCTTGCACCCGAGCTTTTCTCCACCTGCAAAATCTCTTGGTTCCCCAGCTTATTTGGCCGCACAAAAAAGGCGAGTCATTATTTTGCGTACGACTTGCTATTAAACGAAGCCGGGCCTGGGCTGCAGCGAGCTGCCGGATGCGTGAAATTTGTTCGTGCCTCCACAAAGCGCCGTCAGTGCCAAGAGCGCCGGCCGGAAGCGCCGGCCGGAGACCTGACCGGAAGTGGGTCACACAGGGTCCTCGCGCGACGAGTGCCTCGGACGCCGTACAGAGCAACGGCTCCGTTGTGGTTCTCGCACCTGAACGCAACACGCATGGCGCACCACGAATGACTTGGACGTTGGAAATCACACTCAGCGTGTGCGTCAATGGTTGCCAGAAATATGACTTCAGCCAACGTGATTCTTGGCTTTTCACAAAAGATAGGGTGTTAAATTGAATCAGCAGCTTTGTCAAGGCAAGAGTGGCTGCTCGTCAAAGCAGTCTGTGTGTTCTCAGGAATGGGTCCGGTCTTGGTTAGTGAGGGATTCTCGGGCGGCGAGTCTGTGACACGCTGTTCACAACGAAAACAATTAGAAGGGTCCCCATTGGTTGCGCCCTGGATCTCCCTTGGTTACGTCCTGGATCTCCCTTGGTTACGTCCTGGATCTCCCTTGGTTGTGCCCCTGGATCTCCCTTGGTTGCGCCCCTGATCCGCGGCTGGAGCCGCTGCTGGATCATCAATTAGCGAGGCCCCTGCCTCCCTTCCCTCCACCTCGACGCTAATTGCAGCGACAGACCGGAAGTGGCTCGGCGCGCGGCGGCCTTTAGCGAGCGCAGACCTCCCCATAATGAGAATCTTGAAAGCAGTCCTTTCTCTCAGAGGTCTGTTATTATATTTTTGCCAGAGAGATCAAGTGCACTTCTTCTGAGTAGTTTTTGACTGCTGCCAAAAACGAACCTTGATGATGGTTTTTGCGAGCGGATTCAGGTATTTGCACGAGAGAGGGCGGGGGGGGGGACTCATGGGGTCGGCTCCCATCATTGTTTTCTCCGTCATCAAGTGAACACGAAAAAGACTTCTCAAACTGTCCTCTCCGCTTCTCAGAACCAGGACCTCAGAGCTTGTGGTGAAATTGGATTCTTCGACTCGACGATAATCACAGGAGTCGGGTTGCTGTTGTGAAAAGACAAATTCCACCATGGGCAAAAGCGCATCCGAAGCCAGACAGAATGCGATATATGTGCATTGTTGCTGTTCTGTATCGCAGCTGATTTGGACGTAAACAGCCAAAAGAAAACATATAAAAGTAAAAACAAGGACCTTTATCAACGGCGCAACTTTGGGGTCCTCTGTGTTGCGTGGGCCCCTCCTGGAACCGATCAGGGACCCAAGTTCATTGGCGCACCTGCAAAGGACGCAGTGAAAAGCGGGTCATGTGGGCACGCAGCGCCGCCACCTGAGGCGCAGCCTTGGCGCAGGTGACGTGCCTCGTGTAGGGCCATTCAAGTCAAAGTGTCAGGCTGAACCAATCCTTGGCACCGCACACACAACACATGCAGACACGGAGACTGATGCTTCTGGGTAACCACAGTGAATGCGCGATGCGATGCGTTCCTGAATCCAGGAGTCAATGGGAAGTTTCAGTGTGAACCAGACTCAAGGTGGCTGAAGTGTACATGTACCTGCTGCTGTTTGGTGCATCACGAGTGCAGCTGCGTCGTATGTCGTGTGTAGTTGTTCATTACTGTGTTCGTAATTGTAGCGCAGAGACGCCTAATCAAAGAGCGCGCGACGCCGGCAGCAGCAGCGTCGCGGCGACGCCGCATCGGGCGCCCGTGGAAACAGCACCTTGGTGACAAGAATGATTCTGTTTGCCTGGTGCGCAGGCCGGGTTCTCACTGGATGCGTCTTGCGTTGTGTCTCTGGTGTGATCATTGGGGCTGCGACGCTGGCGACGTGTCAGTGTCCCGTTTGCGTGAGACACGCGTCCAACGGGCACCCGAAGCGTACTCGTACGTGTTGTGTGCGTGCAGCCGAGAACTGCTGCGTACTTCAACTGAAATCATTGGCGAATGTGCTTCGTGTCCTTGGCAAATGTGACTTTGATATGACAGACGAAAACATGCGCTATGTTTCTTCTGCTGTTTTACCAGGGAGAGGGAAGGTGAAGAGATCACGAATGCAAATGGAGAATGTTGAAACCGAACTTTCATGTTCACAAATGGTGCTTTTGTTCACGGTGTGCACAGCACAGCAGACCTGTGTTTTTGTGCTGAATGGCTCACGAACGTTGCCTCACGACACGAAAAATAGATCTTTGTTTCTGCCAAAGAATGTCTCCACATTTCTGAAAGACAAAGGTCATCAGTCGACAACACAAATGTTCGGCTCAAAGCACGAAAGTGGCAAGAATAGATCTTGAAGGTTCTCCACCATGAACTTTATGTCTGGGAGTAATTTTGCTCCTGCTTCGTCTTGATGAACGGCGAGCGTTGTGGTGATGTGGGGACACTGGGGAGTTTAAACAGCGACGTTTGGAGCCAAAACTTCAAATGCCACGTCAACTTTAGAACCCATCACACAGAAAAATTCAAAACAGCAAACCCTGGTTTTTCATTAATTTGGTTCAACAATATTTGAGAAGGTAAAATCACTCCCAAAATATGGAAAAATCAAGGCATGCAAAAAAAAAAACTTCGACATTGAGGTTGACGTTTTAAATTTCAAACGTCGTGTTCAAACTCGCTATTGAACGTCCCGCAGCCCGTCGCCGCGATGGGACCGGCTGCGCCGGGCGCGGCGTCAGGTTCTCGCGTCCCTGGAGTGTTACGTGAGATCTACACAACTCCCGGGCTCGGCGTCGGAAGTCTGTCGTCCAACCTGACGCAGCCTGCGATCAACGGTTTCAGTTGAAACCCACTGCAAGGATGGCGTTATCAGGACGAAGCCTCCTGAGCAGCGTCGGTGACACAGGCTTTAATTTTGACACACTATCGGTGGCGGCATTACACGGCTGTGCTGCTCTCGGGAGAAATCGCTGAAATCGCGCCGCTTCAGAAGTGCAATTGTCCCATTGATTCTTCGATTAAGATCAGTTTGGTTGACTCCATCTCCCTCGGTAAAGGGTGGTAATTTTAAAGCTTTTGATGTCAGCACTGAACTGCGAGGGAAAAAAGTCAGTTTCCCCAGTGATTCCCAGTCGTGCGCTGCTGGGGACAATGCTGTTGTAACTCTGATTCATTACTTGCTTTGAGCGGGAGATTGAGGTGATGACTGACGCGGCGGATCCAAGATGGGGTCAGGGAGGGATTCCAGATTTAAACTTTGTTTTTGAAGGACACATTCGTCGGAATTTTAGGGGGTGAAGTAATTATGGGCTTGCGTGCCCCTCCCCCCTGGGAACCCACCCCCACCTGCGGACATGATCGGAACTTTTCATTCACAAGGTGCTCTGAATGGGCGCGATGGAGATCGAAATTCGATGGACGAAAGAACACCACAATACTGTTTGTTCCTGCTGCTGAAAGGAAAAGGTGTTTCAACGATTCACCTCCATTCGGACTGAGACCAAAGAACACCGCAGAAACTTGCGAGCGAAACGACCGGCGGGAGAAGTTGTGTCGGCTCTATGGCACCGGCAGGTTCGTCACGTCTGTAAATTTGTCTCTGTTCGTCGAGTACTTGTTGCTGTTGGCTGAATCTGTCTTCAGGAGCGATGGGCAACAAACACGACAACCGCAGCACCAACACAGACTGGCTGAACGAGAGACGCAGAGGAACCAACGGGCACAGAAAATTAAGTTCTGTTTGTCTCTGAGCAATGGACGCAGCAGTTTTGTGCGATTGGACAGACAAACGCAGCTTTGAACATGCGCAGACTGTGCGCAGTTCCACAGCCATCAGCCGTCCGCCGGGCCCGAGGAGCCGCGACTCCCTGACGAGCCGTTGTCATTAGACCTCCTCACCGCGCGGGGTTAAGCGCTGCAGAACGAGAAGCGTAAACACTGCCGAGCCGGGTTCGTTCACCCGAGAAGCGTCACGCGGCGAACCCTGCACAACCGTTGAATTGTGTGGAGATCCAGTGTGAAATGGACAAAACGCACCCAAGGTCCTGGTCCCCTGGCTCCACTGCACGGGTTGTGTGACATCTTTGTGAGTGCTGAAGTCTTGGTGTGGATGACAACATCGTGCTCAGTGTGAATCAGGGCGCAGCAATGTTCAAACTGCAGGCTCAGGCGATTCCGTTTCTCTCTCTGTCCCAGACAAACTCCCCGTTTCTTGACCCGGGAAGTCAGTTCTCAGCAGACCTGCGGGCTTCCCGTGTCAGAAACTGAGGACATGATGTTTGAACACGCCAGCTCAGTCCTGAAAGCTGTTCCGCTGCAGAAGAATCCACCCAGGGGCCGATCCAGGCTTTGGTTGAGGGCGAACCCCTAGTGGCAATTTCAATTTTGAAACTTTTGCATGTTTTTGGTAAAAGCATTTGCACTGAAATGGAAGTGAATAAATTCATTTCTCGAGGGTCAAGGAGCGGGTCCCAGTGCAGGTGCCAGTGTGGGTGCCAGTGCAGGTGCCAGTGTGGGTGCCAGTGCAGGTGCCAGTGCGGGTGCCAGTGCGGGTGCCAGTACGGGTCCCAGTGCGGGTGCCAGTGTGGGTGCCAGTGCGGGTGCCAGTGCGGGTGCCAGTGCGGGTGCCAGTGCTGGTGCCAGTGCGGGTGCCAGTGCGGGTGCCAGTGCGGGTGCCAGTGCGGGTGCCAGTGTGGGTG
>JAAUXT010032625.1_pt1 | contig 11508 bp, 7 predicted proteins | sample 7278171 | NCBI WGS metagenome assembly JAAUXT01 (sample SAMN14350112, study PRJNA611818) | marine sediment metagenome | isolation source: surface marine sediment (1.8m) | place: French Polynesia: Moorea | collected 2018-08 | reverse complement strand
GCCCCCTTTTATAATTCTTGATGCTCTGACGCTCGCATCAGAACTTGGACAGAAGTACGCCACTCCAAATTATCCTAGTCAAGGCACCCCAATTTGCAGGTTATACACGGCAACAGCACAAAACCTTCGCAATGTGCTGCAGGAATTTCTTTTTGAAAGCGACGCGCCACAAGGCTGCGCGTTTCTGCGTCAAAACCTCCGAGTTCTGCGTAGAATTTTCAGAACAATTTCAAAACACAAAACCCATCTCTTCGGGAAGGAATAGCAAATCCAAAACTTGTGTGCCTTTTCAACCGTGTTGTTTTGCGAGAAAACGCGTTGTGTGTTTATTTATTCTTGGCGAAATTTTTGCACTTATCGTTGTACGTCTTGTGAAAAACACGTAAAAAGTTGTTGCTTCAAGTACAATACTTTTATTGTCACAGAGATAGGATCAATGTAAGTTAGAGTCCGGTGACACGCGACGCGTGCGTCACGCACTGCGTCCCTGGCGCCACAGGTCAATGAACGCTGCGTCGCTGTGTTGCCGCAGCTCCAAGAACGCCACGCACGCCGCTTCTCGTAACCATGGCGACGCCCAGCGTCAAGCTGAGCCCTTGGTGTCTCGATATCTGAGAAATCATTTGCGAAAGATGTCACGTGCAGCACGTAGTCCAGGGGGCGCCACGCGTCAGTCTCTGGCTACGCGGCCTGTGGCATGACGAGCCACGGCGTGACGCGCTCAACCTCGCCAGTTTCACCGTGCCCCAGAGGGCGTCACGAAAACTCGCGTCTGTGCCTGGGAACCAATCAACGCTTTTCTGCAACGTCCGCGAATCAGAGGATTGCTGTCTTTGTTAGACAGACACACACGCATCACGCACAACCGCAGGAGTCGCACAGGCACACACACACACACACACACACACACACACACACACACACACGCACAACCTTCCATGCGTAACTGACAGTTCATCATCTTTTTCCAACGCAAATGAATCACGAGGTTCTTTGTTCGTTAGAAACGAAAAACATCTGGGGGCAAAGTATTTTTCTCAGAAATGCGAACACTTCTGCGCAAATGCAGAAAAGAAGCGGGTGCAACGCCCACTACCGGAAGTCACGTGAGAACCGCGTCCGGCGGCGTAAGTCAAACGGCGTCGTCCACACGGCGTCCCTCACATGGCGTCCCCCAGATGGCGTCCCGGACATGACGTCGCCCAGATGGCGTCACTCACACGAGCATCAGCGTCTGTCTATCGTTATTGACCCTCATCAGGTCCGAGAGGATCGGGTTGTGGCGTCTCTTATACGACGCCGCCGCGTTACGCGCGATGGCGGCGGCGTTGGTGTACGTCTGATGCCCGGCGACGCCGTCGCCTGTGGCAACGCCGTAACTATGGTGACTGGGCGTTGTCCTCTCACTCCCGGCGTCGTAGGAGAGGCTGCGACGCCGCGGGAACGCCGCCGGGGGGCGGGGCGTCGCGTCCTCGGGAGGGTCCTCCTCTGCGATGGCGGACGAGAGGAGGCAGTCGGTGGAGGACGCGAAACGACGCCGCTTCAGCTTCTGGTCCTTGAGTCTGTTCTGGAGCTGGACCTGGATCCCGGCTCCTGGTCTGAGGTACAGGGAGCCAGGGAACCCAGAGTTCTTACTCAGGGTGTGGAAGTCACGTGACGACAGTTGCTTGGGAACGAGGAGAGAGTCGCTGGAGCGAGACAGAGCGGGTTGCCATGGTGATGATGATGTCATGGTTCCACCGGAAGCGCCGCCATTTTGTTGCGGGGTGGGGGAGAAGGAGTGGGGGAGGGTGGAGTGGCGGGTCAGGACGTCTTTGGGCGGAGGGCGGGACCCATTCCACGTGGAGCTCAGTTTGTTTCGTGTGAGGATGTGAATTTTTCTCTTGGTCTCGGCGTCACAACTGTAGATGTCGTTGTCTGTCATCGGGATGACTCGCGCCCTCTGCTGTTGCGCGTGTCCACCACCAGAGGGCTGTCCCGCAGCACCTGACGCATCACGTGACCTGTTTTTACTGATGGCCTTGAGGATTTTGGCTTTCTTTTTCTGGAGCGCGAGTTCGGAGGCGGAGAGTTCCGGTTTGGACACTTCCGGTTTGGACACCGGAAGTGATCTCACCTGCCCAGACATCGCTTGCTTTTGGGACATGAAGATGTAATCGCACTCCCCGGAAGCGCTCGCTGCCCTGGATCTTGTGCTGGGTTTGGACTGCGCGTCCCTGGAGCTGGACCTCGTCTCCTCCAGTATGTCGGAGCAGCTGACGCTCCGGGGTTTGGGGTCAGCAGGGTCAATCACACACCGGAACCTCGGGACGGACGGCCTCGACTCTGATTGGCTGAGAGATGCACTGCTTGTCTCTGATTGGGCAACGCTTTGCAGTAAAGAGGGATCGGATTGGTTGAGACTGCTCTGCAGTTCTGTCATGGTGTACTGAGACCTGATGGCAGTTTTGGCTGTGGAGAGTTCCAGTTTGTCGTACCCAAAGGGTTTCTTGAGTCCACTGGGTCTCACGGGGGTAATAAGGTCAATTGGGAGTGTCTTGTAATGCCTTCCATCCAATAGCAACTGCGTGTTCGGAGACAGTCTTGTGGAGACCGTGGAGTAGGAGATTCCCTCCGGAACTGGAACCTCCAGGGACTGAGACGCAGGTTTATCCGACTTCCGGTTTGGAACGCGTTTCCGGTAGTTGCCCATGGTAACGTAGCGCTTCCAATAGGCCACCTTCCCGCGCTTTTTCCCGGCTTCCTGTTCCTGTGTGGTGGAATAGACCGTGTCGCTGGTTGCCTGGCAACCCGGGTCACGGTTCTGCTGCAGGTTTGACCTACTTTCCACATTGTCTTTACACCCCGGGCACTTTTGCTCTGCCTCCCTCCTGGCACAGTTACTGCAGACGTAGGCGTCGTTCTGCAGCTCCTCCGTCGTGCTGTAGATCTGCTCCCGAATCCCGTACACTGACTCATCTGACTCCACCTCCTCCTCCCCAGGGTCAGGCTGACCTCCCCCGCTGACCTCAACCTGACCTTGACCTTTGACCTGGGAGTCCTTGATGAGGTCAGGCTCATCGAAGACGTTGTCGTCGGACTCGTCGTAGTGTTCCATGAAGTCGTCATTGTAGATCCCGTGTGGCCGCCTGCACTTCCTGCAGTGGATGAACATCTCCTGCTGCTGCGGCTCCTGCAGGTCTCCTCCCACTGCAGTCGGACTGTACCCGCCCACGGAGCGGTGGATCTCAGCCACCACCTGCTGCCTGGAGCCCCGGGGGCTCGGGTGAGACAGGGCGGCGGTGTCGCCCCCGTGTGGTGGGCGGGGCGCGGGCGGGTTATCCCTGGGCGGACGCCCAAGAGGGTCTGAACACAGGTGGGTGTGACCCTCGTGAGGTCCGAGCCGCCCATAGGACCCCTCCACGAGGTTCTCAGTACTTTGAATGACGTCGACTAGATGCTGGGTCTGGACTTCCGGTCGCGCGAGGCTCACTTCCGGTTTCTTGGTTCCCGGGGTCAGGGTTTGTTTGCGGATGGGCACCACGAGGTAAGGCCCGACCTCTTTCGCCTCGGTGAAGTCCAGGTTCTGCAGACTGATATTTAGCCTGGTTCCCTCCGAGTCAGGGGCCACGTGGTCATGTGACCTCGTTTCCGAGGGTTGCCTGTGATGGTGACCTTGACCCTGGTGGGATTTGCGTGGAGACAGCGCGGGTTTGGGAGGGTCTTCCCCAAGGCTTCCGGGGGAGGACCCTGGACCCCCGGGGGTGATCCCCCGCAGTTGTGACGCACTTCCGGGAGAATCCAGAGGGATTTCCGTCAGCACCAGGGCCCCGGGGATCTCCTCGTACACGTGGGCGGGAGAGTCGCTCAGCAGCCGGAAGGGGGAGCCTCTGGGCCCCGCTCCCGCTGCACCCGGTCCTTTCCTCCTCCCTTCCGCCCTGGTACCCGCTGAAGTCTTTGAGTAGAGCGCATTCTCACACACCTGCTCCTTCCGTGGACCCGAGTTCTTGGGGAACCCGCTGTTCCTGTGAGAACCAGAAGCACTTCCGGTGGGTCCACTTCCGGTTTTGGAGCGACGGTCAGGAGTTCGTTCCCTTAGCGGGTCCCTCTTCTTCCGCGACGTTCTGTCCCTCAGCCAACGCACGAGGTGCTGCACCGACCCCATGATGCTGACGTCAGCACGTTGTGACGTCACGACTTCATGATGACGTCACAGCTTCATCTTCTGCAGTGATAAGAACGCGGCTGAATCACTATGGGCTCTGCGCCAGCGGAGACGTTTGAAGCCAGGATCGCTCGGCTCTTTCTCGCGTGTCTCTTTTGTTCAGTTTTCGCGGGAAAAGCTTTGATGGTTTCCCGTGGAAGTTGTGAACAAACCTGAGATTTGCTTTTGCCCGAAACTGAGGAATGGCCAACTCTGTCTCGGCCCGTTTCACGTGTGAAACGCTTCGTCACGTCATGCGTTGCGGCCCTGATTCAAGCGGTTTTCACATTGGCGACTCGCGGTCGTTTGTTTGACGTGGGCGTCAAAAACATTGAACGCAACAATAGGGCGACGCGCGGTCGTTTCTTTTTCTTTTTTTTTTTTTTTTTGTTGACGTCGGCGTCAAAAACATTGAACCAGTGATGGAATTTTTGACGTCAGCCCAAAAACAACTGCGCATCACCCAATGGGAAAACCTTTGAGGGAAGGAATGCGTGTACGCATGCGTGCAGTGCCAACCACACTCAGGGTGGGACACCAAAAAACAACCCTGAGGGAAACAGCACGCGTTGTGGCCCAGGATTGAACACACATTGACCTGCACTGTACAGGGAAGGGAAGGAAGTCTCGCATGCATGTATAGTGTGAACCAGCCTCAGAACGGGGTCCAAAGTGACAACAATAAACAGCTGTGAACGAAGTGCACGCGTTGTAGTTCAAGACAAGTCACGTGATCCAAGCTGTGACTCGTCCTACTCGGGGAAGGAACGCGTGGACGCACGCAGTGTGAAGCAGACTTGAAGGTGGGATCCACCACAAATAACCGAGTAGCCCAGTGGTGGTGAGATGTGGTTAGAAAGTCGCGTTGGTTGAAAGGGCCTCGCGTGAGAAGGGGTCGTTATCACTGGGGTGCAGGGTAGGGAGGGTTCACTGGGGAGGCGTCACGTGGTGAGTGTGCTTGTGTGTGTGTGTGTGTGTGTGTGTGTGTGTTTGTATGTGTACTGTATGTGGTGTGCGCGTCCGTGGTGGCTGCGTGTGTGAGTGTGTGTGGTGTTCAATATGCGTGTGTGATATGTGCGTGATGGGTGTGCATGCACATGTGTGTGTGCGTCCGTGTGTAGCATGTGTTTGGTGTGTGTGCCTGTGTGTGCGTAAGTGTGTGTGTATGTGTGCGATGGGTGTGCATGCTTGTGCCTGTGTTTGTGTGTGCGTGTGTGGCATGTGTGTGGTGTGCATCCTTGCGTGTTTGTGTTTGTGTGTGTCTGTGTGGTGTGCGCAGGTCTACGTGTGTGTGTGGTGTGTGTGGGAGAGAGAGAGAGACAGAGAGACAGAGAGACAGAGAAAGAGAGAGAGAGTCCATGTGCGTGTGCTTTCGGCTCATTCGGTTACTCGGTTACACCGCGAGGAAGTGCACAACGCATTTCGTGTGAACCTGAGAAAGTGGTTCACCAAGAAGTACAACAGAGTACATGTACTGCTCGCTGGAAAACCAACATGTACTGAGTGCAGTACCCGATACGTGTACTTATAAGTACTCATGCCCCACCTGACAATCAGGCTCCAGACCCTGTAATTTTGCAACGGTTCAGCCAGAAAAAATCGGGCCAAAAAGACCAGGCACCGTCAGTGTGAAAATGACAAAGGGAAGAGGAGATTGAGATCGCACGAGAAACCAACGTTCCCAATACACGATCCTTTTCTGTGCCGTGCGCAGTGCGCAAATTCGTCCCGCGCAAACCTCTTCGGAATGGCTGCACACTGGTGGCCCTGGTCTCGGGAAGCCTGGTGAAAGAGTTATTGAGCCTGCACCAGCACATGTGGCCAAAGAACTTCACCCGCGTCTTTCCCGAGCTGCAGCATTGTTGAAGAAGACATTAAAAGACAAGTTTCTCACTGGATTTGTCTCTTGGATGAGGCCCCAGCAAGAGAGGATGTTGGTTTGATTGACGGGAGGGAAATCCCATGCAAGTGGCTCAGTTGTGTGCGTGCTGCAAGGTGGTGAACCCAACCCCTAGATGTGCCATTGCAACCGCCCCTTGACCCACCCCTGGATTAGTCCCTGCGTCTACCCCTGCATCTGGCCCTGGTTCTGTGCCTGGACCCACCCTGCACCAGCCCCTGGATATGCCCCTGAATCCCGTCCTTGAAGTCTTCTCTGCCTCACACACTGTGCACGGTTCGCTCATCAATCCTTCGCTTGTAGACACCTCTCATCGCAATGTATCTCTCTCCTATTCCCGCACCTGTTCCTGCGAGGTCGTCCATCTCCCACCCACGCACACTCCACGCATACCTCGCGTACCCCTCACCCCTAATTCAGATGTTCAGCGTTTTGACGGTTCCCCGTTTGAAGTGACAGTAACTGTCGCAACAACTAGGTGTAGTGATGGGGAAATGAGCGGGTACCTGATGGATGCGTCCTGCAGGTGCCCGCTGTGGGTACACAGACACCCGCTGGGTACAACAGGCACCCGGCGAGGGTGATACCGGGCCTCAGGGTCAAGGGTCAGAGGGCAGAGAGAGGGATGTGTGGAAGACACGATCAGGTGAATGGGAGGCTGGGCAGTCTGGTTCATCCAATGATGTTCAGGAATGTCCTGTGGGGACTGTGGGGCCTTGACTCCTTGTGCGACCTCACCAGCATGACCCTCACCTTTTCTGGGGTTGAACCTCAAATTTATGGAAAATAGAAAAGATAAGAAATCTTGTGAGCACAATTCGTGGCCGAAGCATGACCCTGCACATGTCTTCTTTCGCAATCAAACAGACTTGACGGCGGGACCGACCTGGAGAACCACGGACAGGCCTGTGCGGGTGTGCGTGGGTTGAGAGGGAGGTTCTGGGGGTTTCAGCTGTGTTCGACTGAGGGTCAGGACGGCACACTTCCAAGAGGGTGGACCCAAGTCCCATGCCTCGTGGAATCGCTGGAGCCTCCAGAATGATGGACCTGGGTGAAATGGAGCTCAACATGTTTCTGACGTATTCGTCTCTGTCAACGGAAACAGCAATTCTGTTTCCACCAAACACTACAGCCCCCGGGGCTCGATCCCTTTCTTCCCTGGGCCCCACTGACAGCGTAATGGTTCTCAAGAGGAGGGTATAATTTGCTGACGGTACGTCTCTCTACTCCCCATCTCTGCCCCACATACGGCTGCCCTCTCTCCACAGCCATGAGCCCACAGCATTCACAGCACAGGGCAAAGCAGGATCCTTGGAAACAGCCTTTTAAGTCCGGAGTCTCAGACCATTTCGTCACGCACACACACACGCACACACACACACACACACACACACACACGTCTCGCTTTCTCCCACAGCTGCTGTGAGACCACAGCCTTCTCCCGAACATACACACACACACACACACACACACACACACACACACACACACACACAGAAGCACTGACAAAGGCCTCACGTGGTCCCTCACTCACAGAGGAACAGAACCCTTCCATACAACGCTATTGAACACCGGTCCGGATCCCCAGACTCGTCCACCCGTTCAGCAGGGAGTTTCAGCAAAAACGTTCAACGTCCAGACCGTGCACTACTTTCTGTGCTCAAGGATTTTGATTCCTCGACAGACATGCACAAGACCTGAACGACTTCTTTGCATTCTTGGTGTTCTTGTTGATGCGTTGTGCAAAACTTCTTCACTAAAATGATCCTCATGGATCTGTATCACTGACTTTGACGCGCAGCCCTTGCGTGTGAGACGTGCGCTGCTGATGTCAGTGTTTTGATGGAGCCGGTGTGTTCGTGTTCCCGGTGTACCCGGTGTGGAGTGAAGCGCGAAGACATCACAGCAACAGCCGCCGTGCGCGCCTTTCAGAGCGTGAACCCAGCGATGCTGCAGCGAAGGGGCGTTCCACGTGGGACGCGTGGGGTGAGCGTCGGGACGCTGCGTCATGACGCGTGACGCTGACGTCGCAACGCACGACGCTGACGTCACTGTTGTTAAGCGAGGCGATTGGTCGCAAGTGAGATACTTCTCGATGAGTCACGTGACGCGTGTCGGCGCAGGTGACACACGCACACACACACGCACACACACACACACACACACACACACACACACACACACACAAAAGCAGGGAACGCGCCACAAGCGGACAGGCGTTGACGCGTCGCTTCCACAGCATTTGTGTGCGCATGCGTCTTGACTGACGTCTTCTCACGTCTTCTCACGTCAATCCGTTGTCACGTGTCAACGCGCACTGTGACGCAAGCGGCGACGCAACCTCTCCCAGCAGGCAACGCGGGTCGTCACTGCGCACACGACGCTTCCGGTGTGACCCAGCCCGAACAGTGGATCCCCCAGGGCTGATCGTGACGAGATGATCAAACATCAGGGAGAGATGCAGAGATCGGTGTCGGGATCAAACGGGTCACACGCAAAAATACATTGAAACTTCAGATCTCCTCTCCAGGGTCACGGCATGTGAGGCACAAAGTGAGGACAGTTACCCCAGCAATGTTGTCGCCTTCACTGTGCGTACAGCGATGTTCTCTGCAGGCCCAGCAACGCGCACACGCACACGCACGCACAAACACACATAAGCACGCGAACACACACACACACACACACACACACACACACACACACACACACACACACTTCGTTTCTCGTCACAAGCAGTTCTGTTTGAAACTAATGTTCGCTGTTTGAAGATTCTGGGGCAAGGAACGCTTGGCTCCAGACCCTTGTTCCACGCACGAAAGATCCCAGGCCGGGGTTCAAGTTCGCAGACCCACAAGCCTGAGGTCCTGAGGTCCTGTCCCCTGAAACCTTTGCTCCAAACCCCCAACCTCTTGGCCCGGACCCCAGGTCCTTGCTCTCCCGCCCCAAGACCCCAGACCCCTACCCTTGCAGCACCAACACTCCAGGACCCCCCTACCCCCTGGCTCCACCCTGTGGGCTGATCCACCGAATCATTTCAATAGACTCTGACACTGTTTATCCCACATTCCTACACAAATCTCCATTACGCACGTAACTACACACTGTCCATACTGGGTGTGAGAAAGTATGCGGCGGCCCCGGTGCGGCAGAATACCCGGTGTATGAGCGCTGCATTCCTGTGGTCACCACTAAAAGCATAACTCGCATTCTTCCCAGTCTGTATAAATTTAAACTTTAATTCCACATACTTATCAGGTACACGGTACTCCTTGGTGTGGTCCCAACGCTGTCAAAACTCGTACAGATTCACGTCAAACTCAATCTATCACTAGACAAGGGTGATTCAACCCTGAAGGTCAGTGAGAGGGGGGGGGCGCAAGTGCCTCGGGCAGATCCATGAAGCCCTCGGGCCTTTGGGTTCGGACGGGGAAAAACGTCTTCACTGCACCGTGTGTCATGTCTATGAACACATTTCTGGGTTTTCAATGGCTTTTCAATGGCTTTCAAACAAACTGACAAAAACCGCAACGACCACCAAAGATCTGACCTCAGGGCAGCGTCACGTCAACTTACAGACGTCAAGTTGTGGTCTTGAAGACGGTTTGGGATCTTGTTTCCCTTTGTGTAGATCTTACTCCTCTCGTGAACGCAAAACCCGTTGTCATGGAAACAACTCATGACCTGGAGCGTCAAGAAGACCCTTCCGGAGCTGAACAAGGATGTTCAAGAGTCACGTGGTTGCATGGCCCAGCATGCATTGCTTCACCCTACCAATGTCGCACACGTCTCGAAGGACTCAAACCATGTTCGTCTGGTGGAACGCGCAGTAACGTGAGTGGTCCACGCGACTTGAAGCACCGCACGTGAGAGAACGGTGCAGAGAACGCATGCTAAACCTCGCTACTGAATCCGTGTGTTGAGAGGGCGGTTCGCGTGAGTGCGTCCTCCTCCTTCCCTGTTTGATTTAACAGCAACAAGAGCGCGTCGTGAGAGAGATTCACACGCCTTCCACAAAGACTCGCGCTTTTTCTGCGTTTCCCTCGCTTTTTTCTAATATTTAATTTAAAATTTGGTTTGTCATCTGTTTGTAAGAGGAGGCTGCGGGAAGTGAGGTGTAGGATTTCAGCCGACAAGGCTCCTGTGCGGTGAAAGAGACATCACAGAGAGCTCTGAAGGATCCAGAGCACATCCAGAGCAGATCCAGGGCGGATGCAGGGCTGGTGCAGGGTTCCAAGACGAACCCACAGACTCTCCAGAGACAACATCCTCCGATGTTCGACTGCGGTTCGGTTTTGTTGGTGAGATGACAATGGCATCCCCCGATATTCGGACAGACGGACAGACAGAATAGACAGACAGACAGACAGACAGACAGACAGACAGCAGGCCCTCACACACACACACACACACACACACACAAACACACAAGCGTGCACACACACACACACACACACACACACACACACAGCCCCATCTCCGCCACACTAACTCAGAGAATCAGTGGGTGGCGGTAAAAAGTCGTTGTGGAATTCCTCATACATCCCCGTCTCCTCTCGGAACTCGGGTTTCAGGCTCTGAATGGGACGGCAGCGGCGGAGAGAAGCGCCCGGGGCAGAGCGGGGACCGTGAAGCGAGGAGACAACATGTGTTCAACACGATGGCTCCCGAAGGGATCCAAGGGCGGAGCCTGGGGGTTCAGGGGGTTCCAGGGGGTCCGGGGGATCCAGATCCAGGGGATTCAGGGGTGGAGCCTGGGGGTCCAGGGGGTCCAGGTGGTCCAGAGGATCCCAGGGGGACCCAGGGGGTCAAGGGGGTCGGGGAAGAAGCCAGGGTTCAAAGTTGGGCGGTCCAGGTTGTCCAGGTAATTCAGGACTTTTCTTGACATAAATTTTGAGGTGAAGGAGTTTCTAATCCTGCTGGAAATTTTGTTGGTGTTTGGCGAATCTGACTCTTGATGTACGAGTGCACGACGGGCTGCAGCCCCGGGTACGACGCTTGGCACGTTCATCGTGTGTGCGGCAGCGAGCGTTCAGAGGGGGCTCTTCCCTGTGTGTTCACCGGGGCCTTTGGCACATCTGGTTTGCCGGAGACACTCACGAGTGTTGACCCTGCAGGCGCCAAGAGCCAAAACAGGCCCCGTACTCGGAATAGTGAGCATAGTTTTCCGATCAGGCACGAGGTACGGGCGTGTGTGTGAGTGAGTGTGTGTGTGTGAGTGAGTGAGTGAGTGAGTGAGTGAGAGTGTGAGAGTGTGAGTGAGCGAGCGAGAGAGTAAGTGAGTGAGAGTGTGAGTGTGTGTGTGAGTGAGCGAGAGAGTAAGTGAGTGAGTGAGTGAGTGTGTGTGTGTGAGTGAGTGAGTGAGTGAGTGAGTGAGAGTGTGAGAGAGTAAGTGAGTGGGTGAGTGAGTGAGAGTGTGAGAGTG
>JAAUXT010039401.1_pt1 | contig 11510 bp, 9 predicted proteins | sample 7278171 | NCBI WGS metagenome assembly JAAUXT01 (sample SAMN14350112, study PRJNA611818) | marine sediment metagenome | isolation source: surface marine sediment (1.8m) | place: French Polynesia: Moorea | collected 2018-08 | reverse complement strand
CTGTTACATAAGGCAGTTGGCAGTTTTACTACAGGTCGCGTGCCACCAATCGATAGAGTCTCGGTGGACAGAAACATGCTCAGTCTAAGGAAATAGTGATAGAACCTCGTAGGTGTTTGATGCATGCACTCGCAGCGTGAAGGAGAACTTGTGGCTCGTGCTGCATTTTGTGTTTCTGGTCATCTTCGTGCTGTCAATGGGTTGGAGTGTGTCCGTTGTGTATTTTCGTTCGAATTTGCTGTGGATGTTTCAACCTTCAAGGCTCCGGTGGGAATTTGTTCACGTGAATTGATTGATCAGTGAAATGCTTGTTTGCTTTGTTGTTGGTCACACATGTTATTCTTAACTTTTCAATTTCCTGTGAAAGAGTTCACATGCATGAATTTTGAAACTTTTCCCTGGGCATGGATCTAGCACAGAATAATCCACTAAGAGGTGTTTCGTCTGGTTTTAACAACAAAACCCAACTCACACTCGAGAGACTTTTGACCAACTGAACGTTCGTGGAACGTGGTCGAGTTGAACACTGAACCTTGTGTTGACATGTTTTCGAAGTTCTCGGGATGGTTTGTATTCAAAGACCTTTTGAACATTTTGTGTTCGGACTCGCGTTTTTGCGCTTGTCCAGAAGATGTTCTGGATCTGAAAGTCTCTGTTGTGCGTGTTGAACATTGTGGTTGACATCTTCATATTCACACCTTTGTTTGCGATAAACACACGTCGATGTGGTTACAAGTAACTCACTGTACAAATGCAGCCCTCAATGTCACTTGTACATGTAGTTTCAATGCCAACAAGAGAGTATCAACTCAAAAGGAATGGGAAGCTTCTCCATGTCTTTTCAAGGCTGTTCTGTCGACCCCTCTGGTCTCTCGACAGACATGGCTGTTCTCTCTGTTTCACAATTTTATCCCCTGATGAACAATAGACTCAGGTTAGACTGCAGTTTGTGTTCCACACTCCCCTTGTTCCTTTCTTAGCCAGTGGAACAATGACCAAATACCAATCAATTGTGTGGCACTGAGCAGAACGAAATGTTGTACAGAAGCGTTTCCTGGTCCTGTCTGTGGCATTATTTGGAAGAAAGTACCAAAGCTTTCCGAGTTCTTCAGAAAAGGAACAATTGGAACAGAACAATTGAACTTTTCTGTTGTGACTCGTGCCACGAAAGTTGGGCCAGTGAAACCCCTTGTGCAGCTGTTGATGCTAAATTAGCAAGTGCCCTGAACCCAAAAGAAACAATTTTGAAAGTTAGATAAAATTCCAAACTACTTTTGAGTTCAGCATGTCTCTATGGACTTTGATTCCCCTTTACGATCGCTCTTCTGCATTGTGTATCAACTTCGTACTGTTGTGATTTTCTTGAAAAAGTCGCTCTCAGTTGATACGTGGTCGGGAGAGGACGAGGGGAATTGGTCATTAGAACAGCCAGTAAAACTGCATGGTCATGGAAAAGCTTTTCAACCAAACCAAACTAACTTTGCCATCTCTTCGAGGCTTGCGGAACGCAGGAGTGCTGCCAAACAAGTCACCTTCAATTTGATGTTTTGATTTTGACAGATCGAAAATCACCTTCGACGCATTTTGTTGTTTTCACAAACAAAACACACACAGAGATGAAATAGCCATTTTTGCTGCATGTTTTAACTGGCTGTCTTCACATGGCATCGAAATTCTTTGCGTTTGTAGTTTTTGTGTTCGGCGCATTTGGCTTGGGCTTGAAACATGTTTGATCACAAACATTGAGAAACTGACTCGAACAAATGAAGCCAAAATGATGAGTAGCTGTGCATCAGAAAACTGATTGGTATTGGTTATTGTTCTTTTTTCCTGCTGCTTCCATTTGGATACCTTGCTGTGATTGGTCCTTTGACTGGGACGAATTCAACGCTGATTGGTGCACCTGCATCGCCCCTGTGATGCCATTGGATGCTACTCGTGTGTGAACCGGAACGCCAACCCTGCACCTCGTGTGCCTCGTGCTGCTGCTGGTCCGCTCCCCACCCGCCCCTCCCGACCGACTCCGGCTCTTCCCATTGGCTGCATCGCCGCCGCGACGCTCTGCAGGTCACACGTGCATAGTGGGAGACGCTGAGCCCTTGCCTGTGATGGAGAACAATGTACACGACGTCCACGAGACTCAATTGGACACTCAGATAGCGGAGGAGCCTCCGCCCCCGCCTCACACCCTCCCGCCCCCGCACCTCCACCACCACCACGACTACGTGGACTATGTGAATGACTATGACGAGCATCAACATCTCCATCATCAAATGCTCCAGCAGCAGCAGTTGCAGCAGCAGCAGTACCACCATCACCACACGCTTCCATTGCATCCGCACCACCAGCAGAATAACAAACGAAATGTCAAAGAGACTCCTATCTAGGTACAACCCGAGCCCGTTGTTGTGTAGCGATGGATACGTGTCAGTTGGATGGTTCATGCGCGTCCATTTGGTTGGAGTCTGAGTGAACAGGCAGTTGAGTTCACCGTCACAACGTAGTTTTATGTTCCCTTTTCCGGACAGGAGTTCCCTGATTCCCCAACTTGCTCAAGTGTTTGTGAGTCTTTTGACCTGTGCGTGCTGTTTGTGTTTCGTACTTGTTCGTCCTTCTCTGACCGACGTTCCTTGTGTCTTCGCTCCCTCCCGGTGTTCGGCAGGTCCCTGGATCCGACAGCAGTGAAGGGCGGGTCAGTGTTGGACACCTGGGTTCATTCGGTGTTGTTCAGTCGTGTTGTTTGAGAACATCAACTGAAGAATATGGTGAAGCTTCTCATTGCGTTCGTTGCATCAGTCAGTCGCTTTCTCAAACCACGGTGCAAACCAGGAAGAAGTGGGTAACGTGCACGAGGTAAAACGGACCGGTATCGTCATGATCCATTTGCATCTCGGGCATGCAACTCTGCAGAGATTACTTTGCTCTGTCTTTGTATTGAACTGTATGATACACTGTTAATGGTGTGTTCATGTTCTGTTGTGCTCTCGCAAGGCCCAGAGGAAATCACAAAACCCCGCCCTTTTCAATACGAGGGTCAGTGTTGCTTTCTTTCTTGTAACAACTTCTCACAAACTAACAGACTAACCACGCAAGAAACTGTCTAATTGCAACATGAATAATGTGGTTTCAACACGGATCATGCAGCTGTTCGCAGATGCGCTGTTCCTCAGCCTGCGCACGACGCATGCGCGAAGACTCGCGCCTGTGGCCGCCGTCCTCCACGTGCGCACAGAGCTTGTTTGGGTCTCGTGGTCGTCCTCACAAATTGTTTTCTCTTTTGCAGTGAAATGCCTAACCAACTCGGACCTGGCGGAGGCGGCCTTGTAGAAGAGAGTAGTTCCCACAAGTGGCGGAGGAAGATCCTCAAACTGACACAGGACGACTTTGAGTACCAACACGGCATCCTCATGCCACGGCCCGTGCGGTCCGACTACGCCACGGACATCAACGCCGTATTCAACCGCCGAAGCGGATCGCCAGGGAAAATAGGCCGTCAGGCCACCGCCAATGACATTTATCAAGAAATAGACTTGACAAGGCCGATAGGAATGATAAGTAGGTCAGCAGATGGGAGGTTCAAACTGCATGACCCGGAAGTGAACAGGACGGACTACGTGACACTTGATCCCACAACGCATGCGCGTGATTCACATATCCAAGGCAGCCACGAGCACAACGCAGCAATGACGGCGCCGTATGGCCGCCACAACTACGGTCGTCTGCAACGAGAGAAAGAAGCCGAATGGCAACTCAAACACGGTTCATGTCAGGAGCCCCGGAGGAGTCAGAGTCCCAGCAGCACGCAGGCAAACTGGGACTATGTGCAGTTCTACCATCCTCAGTATTACTCGACGCAGCAGCAGACACAGATGGACACACAGCAAGGCCTCGGCTTGGGTCTGTCCCACTCTCACCGCGCCCCATACCCCAGGGTGCACCTGGCCGCTCTGGAGGCGGCGCCGCGCCTCACCCGCCCCGCGGGGCCCCCGCCGCATCGGACTCCAGGCGCGCCCGGCCCGGGTGAGCAAAACCACATGGATGACAACGGATTCATTCCCGTCGGAAGCAGAGCTTCAGTTGGTCGGAGAAAACGCGAATTGCGGCGTCCTCAAAGTGGAGTCAGACAATCTCGGTTCTCTCCTCCCCCTGCAGGGAGAAGCCTCCATCGTCGCCACGACCATCGTCCTTTGGAGAACCGCGAACAGGGCGTCCACCCTCACGTTTTTCCCGTCGGCAGCAGGGAAAGTATTGGGCAGCGTCGCTCGAGATCTGCTGACAGTTACCATGAAAACTATGCAAATTATCACGGCGAATACGAGAGTGGAGAGCATTCGTCACCTCGCGACAGCAGAGCTCTGAGAAGACGCCCCGGAGAGATGCGCCTCGCGTCCAGCTCCGCTCCGGCCACCCCGGGCCACAGGTCGAGGTCCCAGTCGCGTGATCGAGACGATGTCACTCCAATGGAACACCAGTACGACCAGTTTCACCCTCACAGCAATCGGGAGCACGTCTACTGCACGCCACAGAGAGGCCGGACGCCCTTCTCACAACCATCCTCCTCACGATCACGGCACCACACCACTCCTCTCTCCAGGGGCACCCCGCACTCCAGGGGCACTGCAGGAACCCCGGGCGCTGACTACAAGAGTTTTCTGACGAGCAGTCCAGATGCAGCGGACGGCAGCGCTCAGCCCTTCCTCATCTCAGACGTGTCCTCAGTTCTTCCTGGCAGCTCCCTGATGACCTCCACCAACCAGATGCCGAGTTCCATCGTCACCAGCCCGTCGCTCCAGACGCCTTCGGGCTATTCTGGCCTGGACGACTCGAGAACTCCAAGACCCCGGAGTGAACTCATCTCGCACAGCGCGACTCCTGACCCTGGGCGGAACCAGTCCCTGCTGCACCAGAGGAGCCTCTCGGAGGGAGACGGGACCCTGTGGAAGAACCCCCAGTGGTACCTCTACTCCGGGGCAGCTCCGCTGGCCGAAGAGAAGGTTGATGTTGGAATCTACAGTCCCAGGACGGAGGAGTTCATCAGCCGGTACATGGCTGACGAGGACAGGAGGGCCCTAAGGGGAAAGGCGCACCCAAGACCTCTGCTGCCTCAGTTACAGGTTCATCTGACACCAGAAACGCAGGATTACAATGGCAGCAGCCCGGAAGAACTCGCATACACAAGAGATAAACTGGACAAAGCAATAAAGCACGTGAGAAAAGGTCGGTTGCAACCTCCTTATGGGCACAGTGCTCCGGAGCTGGACATTGAGCCGAGAAGTCCCGGGCAGTGGACTCCAGACTGGGCTCCCAATGCTGGTGACAGCGGCTCAGACCACCAACTCAGGAACATGTTTGATCACAGTGTTGCTCCGTACAAATCCTACGGGATGGAAGAACGGAACCCGAGAAGTCAGGACTCGAGTTCAGGAAGAGGCAGCAGCGGCCACATTGCCGGGACCAGACCCACCACGTGGGCTTCACAGGGCGCGTTGTATCCGGACCACAATCCGAGCTTCAGAAGAGGTCGAGATCCCAGCTCCAGTCAGGACACAACCCACAGCACCAGTGGAGTGGGAAGCAAGGACACGTCGCGTAGTGTGTCATCGCAAGATGGCCCCACCATCGCCAGTCACCCCAACGTGAGTGGACGCGGAGATGGTCACCTGTCCGGAAGTCAGAACCACGTGTTCAGTGGATCTCATGAAGAGACTCACCAGCGGCAGCCGCGTCGCAGCTTCTCGAGCCCAGGAGCTCTGCACCACGCCGCTGCAGCCGACAGTCCCCAGTTCGATAGCGCTTTGGAGGCCCAGCTGCTGGGCAAACTGCAACGCAGATCTCACTTTCATCCCCAACCATCACAAGAGGGCGCGGCTGGAGTTGATGGACACGCGCAATCAGATCCGCATCACGTGACATCAAACACAGAGGAATCTCCGGACGAGAAGTTCGAGAGACTCAGGAAAGAGTATCAACAGTTGCACGCTGTCAGATCGGGGAATCAGTGTCAACCGGGCCTTGGTCCGGATCAGGACGGGAGGTCCGCTCCACCTCAGTCTGGGTCGGCGCGACTTGTTGAGGATTCTGACCAGATGGTTCCACGGCCCATTGAACCGTTTCAGATGGGAGGCGCAGAATCTGGCTATTCTCTGGCGGACATTGCCAAACACTGGGATGACGTGAAGGAAAGTGAGATGTTGTAGCCTTTGGAAGAACAGACCTGTTCTCGTGCATCTAGACTGCTCAACCAGTGGGCGTCAGTGTCTTTCACAAATCTGCAACAACGAATGATTGCCAACTGCCAACGTGGAGTCCTATGCAGTGTGAACAACGCGCGGTGTCCGCAGAAGAGCGACACCGTCACGGCGCTGCAATATACATCGGATTCATTGCATCAACACTACAGGTGCTGAAAACTGCCATGTTCAAGTCGGAAACTCGAGTCTCTTTCCCAGCAGTGAGTCGTTTCGTGTGAGCTGAGTCTGGGCGCTTGCCGCAGAGCTGAAGGGAAGCGTGCACTGCGGGCAGCATGGTCTCTGGATGGTGCGTGCAATGACACACATGCAGCGTGACAAAGGGTCAAGTGATCAGAATATCGTGGCTTCTATGCACTGCGTGTCAGCGCGTACTTCCCCTTTTGGTTCGCACACGTTATGTGGTGTTTCCGCTGGAATCTACACGTTTATGCGTGCACGGAAGTGGGCGACTGAGTGTCGAAACACGTGAAATTAGCCCAGGAGGCCAGTTGCACAGCGTGGCATGGTTCAGTGGTTTTCGCCTGGGTCCGAAACAGCTCACACAAAAGCAATCCGAGTCTGTATACGTGTGTGGAGAGGTTGGTTGCATAACATGCAGTGCGATCGCGCATTTTGCAAAAAGAGAAGACCTCGCAGTTAGGCCTGAGCAACGAAACGACGTTGGTCCCCCAGTACACATTCATACCTCTACTGCTGCCATTTGTGTAATTTCTATGAAGCTGGTGAGTCGCGCGAGTGATGAGCTGAGCCCGTTGGACCTCATCGCTCACGTGACTGGCTCCAACTGACTGTGGCTGATTCACTTGCAGGTCCGGTTCGCTCACCCTGGTGCGCGGGAGCCTGACGGGCGAGCAGCGCTGTGTCCAGCGCCGTAACTCGCGTCAGGCTCTCGTCGCGTCAGGTGCTGCGCGACCCCAAACCTGTGACGGTTAAAACTGCAGACACACTTTGTTACTTGGAACATGTGTAATGGCTGCATGCATGGATATCGGTGCGTGAATGACTTTCGTAGCGTGAACATCCGGTGTGTGGTGCGCGTGCGTGTGTGCGCGGAAACCGAGCAATACTGAACCTTATGCACGCGGACAAACACGAGGAAAGGCAGGGAGGGTTCAGCCATCCTTCTCGTCTCAGCGCCTCATGTTCATCTCACGCAGATCTCTCTCAACGGGTGATTTGAAGCTTGTCCCATCCAGTCTACGTCATTGGCGAGAGCGTTTGTTGGCTCAAATGCGTCCCACCGCTTGCTGTCCATGCTTTCTTATTCAAGTTTTGTGTCCGCGATCAAGTTTGGCGAAGAAAGGCCACGATTCTCACTTCAAAGTTTATCCGATTCGGACACCTAGCAGACTCTGGAGTCTGCTGAGTTGAAGCCTATCTTTTATGTTTTTTGCCCGAACTAAATTGTCCCTTTTGCACCAAACAAGTTTTTTTTTATCACGGAGTTGTTCAAGATTGCTGTTTTATCTGGAACATTTGATTTTAAAAACTGTCGAACAGTTTTCGGTTTCATTTTCGTAACACTTGATTCAAGTGACGCACGCGTCAAGCTTCAGTTCGGTGCAACTTCTGCAGGTCTGCACTCGCTGTCAAAAAGCTGGAAATTTTAGATCTAAAAGTTACTGGCCACTCGGTTCGAGATTGGCCAACGACAGTGCATGTACCCACGTACTGATTGCAGTGACTGTTGCAAGTGGTGAATATGTGAAAAACGTGTTGAAAATGCGTGTGTGTTTTGTAAACCTACAGGATTTTTACAGGTGTGCACATGTGTGTCTGTTGAGATTTCTTGTTACTGTATGTAAAACTGTGTACATAGTCCGCTGACCGACCGACTGTTTTGTATGATAGTTAAACGCAGTGGAAGAACTGTAATGACGTCATATTTGCTTGTAACTATGTAGATATTCATTGCGTCATCATCGTTCCGTCATCATCGTAGAAACCACCGTGGTTGAGATAATCCCAGTGCAGTTCTATCTCCTACCCACTTCTCTAGTTCTTCCACTTTCACAAAAAAAGAGAGTCCTGATGGCAAATTTCTTGCAAACAACTAGAACATAAACAGTCAGCCTCAAGTCTCTTCTGTGTTGCTTTGACGACACTGACTGACGCTCGTGAGCTGGCACGTCAGGTCATGACGTCAGGGGCACGTCGGAACAGTTTCACTGAAAATTCCGTTTTTGTCCACAATTCAAGACAGAACAGTGAACTTGCACCACTCCTAACACGCTGACATCACGTGTGTAACTGGTCCCACGTTGCGTCACGTTGTATAAAAGGGTTCCCGCTTCTGACGGGAATATTTATTGAACAATTGTAGTTTTTTATACAAAATACAAGTCATTTTTAAATAAATAATGAAAACTAACTCTGTGTCTCTTTTACAAATTTGTGCTGGAACTTTTATTGTTTCAACGTCGTTGACATGTGTGTATGGCTTCACACTTGGTGTGTTTTAGAGGTGCTACAAACCCTCGGAATACAATTGCACGAACAGGAATGTCGCATCTGACTTGAGCAAACCGAAACAAAGAACACGGGAACACGTTCATGTGCTCGGCACAATCACAGTGTTGTCGATCAAGACATCGCAGTTCTAACCGGAATGTGGCACAAGAAAATCCCCACAAATTATCAAAATCAATCCGTCCAAATTCCACGAACAAAACCCAGTCGCCCTCTCACTATTTTCGAAAAAAAGTTCATTTTGTCCCCCGCCCCTTTAACAAAAGGATGTGTTCAACACAAAGTAGAATCACTTCTCAGTGATATTGCACTGAGCGCGCTCGAACGGTCGAGTCGTACACTTAGAAACCAGTTCCTTTTGCATTGTTTCGCACTACACATATGTAAATCACCAGATAATGCACTTGGACCTGCCATTTGGTTTGTTTTCCGCTGTACTTTGACAACAACATGGCACATTTGGTTTGTCATGATAATTTTTGTAAATTCACTGTTTCCCTGTTTCCTGTCAGCAGTGTTGTTTGAGCTGACCTCGGAGGTCAGGCACCAGACGTGAAGGCGCTGCTCGTCTTCACAGTGACACCGAAACCCTCCAGGTGCTGGGTTAAAGTCATTGTGACAAGTAGTCTACATGGCCAAGCTGCAAGGCCACTGCAGGAAAATTTTCACCAGCAGTGGAGTTGCAAGTCTGTTGAAAACACGGAATAAAGCTGTGCGTCCCACGAATGGCGCCCTCGTCTCAAACACTGGAGGAGCGTCGTCAGAGGTGGTCGGAGAGCAGCACGATGTCGACGTTGTCGTGCACACCCTGCAGCAGCAGCTCGCCCTCGTAACCTACGATCTGAAGCAACAACAATCGCACTCGCTTCAGGCGGGTGCAGCACATTTTACAGAAGCACGCATAAGCATGTCGGTGTTACGACTGGCAGATCTTTCCATTTCTGGCGAGCTTCTGCTGCACACTTTCAACTTTGATGGAGTTTCGAGACGGGAAGGACGTTGTTAAGCGGGGCCTGGTCTACCTTCTCGGACAGGAATGACACAGACCTGACGGGTGCAGCATGGAGGTCACTTGCTTTTTGAAGCTGAAATGAGGGAGCCCTCATCCACCCGCACCCCTGACTGTGAGGGCTCGGCTCAGCCTCACCTTCTTGCGCTTGGCCGCGCGCAGCGTTCCGACGAGCGCCTCGAACAGGTTGGCGCAACGATCGTCGTTGAAGAGGACGCCGAACTTGACGCTCACCTTTCCGTCTCCGTCTGATGAGGTGAAACAACCAAACTGCTCATGTTTCGTTCATTGAACAGACTATTTCTTTCCACAGCTGATTCGAGAGATACATGGAGAAAATGTGAAAACTTGCGGAGAGTCTTTCGTACAGATCTACGAGGTGGTACCAGGAAATTCGTACCGTCGTCATGTCGATGCCTGGTGTTGTGTACTGAAGCCATCGACATGACGACGGTACGAATTTCCTGATGCCACCTCGTATTTTGACCCAAAAAGCCATGCGTTCACTCACTCGCTTCACCCAGACGTTGAATTTCTTCGACTAAAAGCTTCACTTCCTCTTCCACGTTCATCTTGCACTGATTCTGAAACACAGACAGCAAAATATTGATCTCGAGCTCGGGTGTCAAGGAAACCACAGTGACTCAACCGGATCAGCCACTTCCTTGTTCCTGGGCGATAATACAGAAACAACAACCATAATCCAACATAGAGACCATATCTTCGTCTGTTCCTTCCTCAATTCTATGAGAACTTGACAGCGATCAAAGTTAGGGGTATTTCCCAGGTGAATGACTTCACAATGTGCAGTGAACTTACCTTTCTGCACAGCCGACTGAAAACGCCCTCTTCGCCTCCTGCACAAATGTGGTTGGTGCCTCAACGACAGATGCGACATCTATGCGTGGTGCACGTGACTCGCGCCAAGAAACTTTTTCGGTTTTTTTTTTTTTTGTTGTTTTTAACCGATTTATTGCTAACTGTCGTAATACAGCTCGCACATACATACAAAACAAAAAAAAAATTAATATAAAAAGGAAGATGGATACCTTGGAGCCAATTGTCTAATCTTTAGGATATAATTAATGATTTTTTATGTAGGTATACTTCAAATTGCAAATCTACCTGTAGTAGCAATATATAATTTAATAAATTGATAAATATTTTTATATATATTGTAATCTATATTTGGAATTTTTTGGCCTTCTATTATACCTATTAGTTGTCTGTTAGTTAAATTTTGGAAATTTGGGTGAATCCTGCTAATATTTTGTTTTAACATATCTCTGTGTTGAATATATTTTTTACAATCCATAAAATAATGTTGTATTGTTTCTTGTTTATTTTTATTACATTGAGCACATTTTGAGTTGTCTACAAAATTAAATTTGTATTGATCTGCTTTTAAATGACTACAGTGAAATCTCAATTTCATGTAAATGTTATCTAGTTCTGTATCATATTGAAATAAGTTAATAATTTTGTACTCATGAATACAGTATTTCAAATGCATACATTGTAAAAAATCAGAATAATTATTTTTATTTCTAGTGTCTGAAGGTAAAGTATTCCATAATCTAATCATTTTGAGATAAAAAGAGTTATAAAATTTCTTCTTTCTGGAAAAAATTATTTTCAATTTTCCCAAATTTCTCCCTATATTGGCAGGTAGGTCCACAAAGAATTTTTGATAAATAATTTTTGGTGTTTGAGTATATTTTATTTTTGCAAACATTGTTATAGACAAATAATTAGTTCTATTTTGGAAAGTATTCCATCCT
>JAAUXT010006885.1_pt1 | contig 11510 bp, 10 predicted proteins | sample 7278171 | NCBI WGS metagenome assembly JAAUXT01 (sample SAMN14350112, study PRJNA611818) | marine sediment metagenome | isolation source: surface marine sediment (1.8m) | place: French Polynesia: Moorea | collected 2018-08 | reverse complement strand
TCCGCGCGGGGGGGGGGGGCGGGGCCCCCCCCCAACCCAAAGGGAACGAGGCGGGGTCTGCACTCGGAGTCGCAGAAATACCCCCCCCCCCACCTTTTGCTGTGCTCCCTCCCCTCCAACATTCCCAGGTGTTCATTTTTTCCGGACAGCAGGAAAATGCCTCGGGAGTGTTCCACGACAATGTGTATCACGCCTCGCTCGCCCCCCCCCCGCTTCGAAATGATATCATTTCTCTTACTTCGGGAACGAAGCCTTCTGGCTTCAATTTGATGCGAGAACATGTTTTGCTCGGGTTAGTGACAAGGTATTCCGGAAAAATTGGTTTGGTGACTGCCTCAAAAATCTGAAAGCAAAAAAATGGGCAAACGTGAGCATTGGAGAGTGGTTTTATGAACACTGGTTGTTCACATCATCAACAAAGCTTTCCTTTTTGCGCCTCAAATCAAGCACAAACTACGTGCCGAAATTTGGAGTCCAATCGTCGCTTTGGCAGGATGCTAAGAAAAAACGATTCAGTAGATTTACCTTTCTCTCCAATGTCTTGTGAAAATCGGGCCTCTTGGAGTGCCATTTTCCACGGAAACGACATTGTATTTGTGGTGGAACAAAGAACACGCCTGAAACACAAATGAAAAACAAACTTGAAGCGTTTGGTTTGAAACTTGTCGCGCCCGAACAAGAGAACGTCAGAGAAGGTGTGCGACGGTCTCAGACATGTTTTGACTGGACCATGCCACTGGTTCTGAAATGCAACAAGAGCAGATCTTTGAACACAGGTGCGTCGCGAAGAATATTCACCACCAACTGTCTCAAGGAGGCATGGGGTCGACTACCACAAGGCAGTGATCATCCCCACCCGCCAATGGAGTGATCACCACTGGGCGTCAATCACTCCTGATTGCCAGAATAGATTTCTTTGTGGGGATTGCCAAAACTGGCTAGTTCCGAGACGCACACCGGCTTGATCGAAAATTTGTGCTTCTGTGGCTCTGTCTACATGAACATGCTTCTGCAAGGGAATCCAGATGTGTTTCTCAATGCTTTCAAGATGCACTGCTTGGCATGCACAACAGATGTTTGAGACACCACAGTGTGTGACAAAAATACTGAACGAACAACTGACCTCGCCGAAGTGCAGCCATGTTTGTGAACGTTTTGCGACGGAGGTTTCTAAACACTGTGTCTCGTTTAGTTTTGGTCAGATACAAACTAGATCTACCTCTGTAGATATGCATTATTATTTAAAAAATTTGTACACACACTCAGACAGTGAGTGTACCCAATTCTAAGGATCCTTTCAGACATGCTGGCCTGTTTCATTTAGAAACTAAATAACGAATGTGCAATCGAAGGTGTCATGGCGGAAAGGGATGTGTTTTTGATACTTTTGTCCAAAAAGTTGTCAGATCCTCCGCAACGACAATGCTAAAACTTTACTGATTTTGTCAGTTCGAAGGTATGTTCCAGCCAATGTTGTCTTAGTCCCTGTCAATTCCAACAGAGCTTTGAAATGTGATTGACAGTTGGACAATGCGAAATCCTTCAGACGATGCCTGTTGCCTGTTGACCCGAATTTTGCTTCGCGCACTCTCAGACAGAATACATTATCCGATGAAAGTGTGTGATACGCTTCGAGTAATTTGAGGATATTGCTTTCACAAGCACTGGATCAACAATCCGTGTCTGTTGGTGATGTGGGATTGTTGTCAAGGTGATTCACCTTTTGAATTACCCATTTGGTGCTACAGCCCAGCGAGAGCGAGGGGGCAGTGCTCAACCTACAGTTTGACAGTTGGAACTGTCGACTTGCATGCACGTGTAGATCTATCTGTGAAAGGCTTTCAGATCCAGAGGAAATGGAATTTTGGCTTGTTTGTTGGAACTCACTGTTGAATGCGTCATGTTGTTTGACACCACACGAATGAGCGCCTGAAGTTGATTCGCCTGACGCCGACTCAGTCCACTTTTCTCACCCGCCTGTGTCACAACGGTTTGAATAAGGAGAGAATCTCAATAAGCGGTCCCTGTTCTGAGACTGATGGTCTGTTTGCTGATTGCAGCGAGTTGTTGTCGAGAAAGACCCGAGACTGATCATGTCTTTGAATAACAGTTACTGTTATCCGGAGATGAGAAGACGATCGAACAGCTGTGCCTTGTGTTTTTACGAGTCCTTCACTGTTGTGCAGATCAAGATGATGGTGCAACCAAGGTTTGGAAAAGTGCTGCACAATCTGTGTCTCGCTGTTTCATTCCGTTTTGTGTTTCTTTCCAGAGAAGAAAACATGGAAACGTCCAGAGTGATCAGAGACTGGCTTTCTGAATACAAGGTAAGTTTACACACGTTTACACACACACACACACACACACACACACACACACACACACACACACGGCGCAATTTGTTGTCTTTTGTCAGACCAGCCCCCCCCCCCTCCTCTTCCAAAAACAAAGTGCCTGGAACATCCTGACAACAACAGGACTCCATCTGGTGTTGGTGTGGATATTGGCACTCCCCGCGAGTTACTGCAATTTTGTACCAAAAAAAGTCTTTCTGCGTGAAATCAATTTTTCCCCTCGCCTGTTTGTTTCACTGTCCCATCTCGGAAATGAAAATATGCCAGGACATCCCAAGAAACGTTTTAGTGCTCATGGGAATCTCAGTTCTTCAACCGACGTGTCGGTGTTCTTGCCTCACTCGCGGTCTCCTGTACCGCTTTTCTGTTGTGTTGAGTGTGGAAGCCTTTCTCTCCCAAACTGTAGCACATTTGCAGTTGAAACAAGTTGTGTCGTATTTGACCCTGCGTGGGATTCTTCGTGAGCGTGATGTGCTGACGGACCGACGGGTCAGTATTGCAAAGAAATATGCTTGCGCCCCCACCCTGTTGAACACAATTTGCACCTTGGTGGGTGGGCATCGCACATGTGTCCAAGAAGATCTATCTTGTACTTGCGCGTGTTTGCGTACAATTCTTGGGAATTGCGAGTCTTGTACGTTTTACAGTGACAATTTTGCGCTTGAAAACTCTTGGATGCTTGCAACTGTCGTGAGGACATCACGTGTTTGTGTGCGAGCACGAGAAAAAGAAAGCTAAAGTATTGGGTCTCAGATCAAGATGGTGACAGTGACTTTTTTGTCGTGATGAGAACTTGGTGTTTGGCTTTTTCACCTGCCGTGTGCTTTCAGGCACTGTAAAGCTGTTCCCGCATCTGGCGATTGTCTCTCCTTTCCCACTGTCTGGTCTGCCATCACAAATACACAGATTTTGCACAAGAACATCGGATGCGATGTTGAAACGCTCACCTGAACTTGCCAGTGTGCTGCTGTCCTGTTTTTCTTGGTGTACCCAAGGAAGATACGCCTGTTATGATCTGTTCTTCACCTCTGTGAAGCAAAACAGTGTGTGTGTGTGTGTGGGGGGGGGGGGGGGTTCAGCACAGGCGTGCTGCAGCGAGCCTGTGCGAGACAGAAGTGATCACCCTTGATCACTGCTGTGGCGATGCGGGCGTGTGAGGTGAGGGGTTATCATTGTCAAACATTTTTGACTTGTTTCTACTGGGTAGCCACTGAGGGGTGGGAGTGTGATCACGACCACGACATTTTCAGTGGCGATCACCACCAACCCATCACTGCTGACAAGTTTGTGTTGCAATCAGTTGATCGCTACAGCGGCGTTTGCGCTCGCGACACGCCCATATCAAACACTCTACTTTCTTGTTGTCTGTGTGTTGTGTGGGAGTAGCAGAGATCAAGTTGTTCTTGACTTGTCGTGCGCTGTTGGCGAGGAAAATAATTTGAGCAATGCGCCTTTCGGAGTTCCTCACAATTTGGATTCGGAACGAGCAGCTGGCGACCAGTCACGTGCAGGGACGGCCACAACTGCTGCGATTGTGCCACACACAAACGACACCGTTCCTGGTGCAGTTATCATTGCCTGATAAAGAGCTTGTTTGACGAATCTCAATTTCTCCAGGTAGAGACCGGACTCTGTACTTCACATCTGGCAAGCAGGCTGAAACGTTCAGGGGAAGGGATGGGTCGCACATTTTGTCAGCCAACATTGGAACATGCAGTCCACGTTCACACAGAAGCGGGGCAGCATGTTTTGGTGAAGCTTTCCGCGTTGGGAGGGGGGCAAGATTTTGGTGATAAAGTGACAAGGGTTGTCTGCGAGATTGGTGACAAAAGAAGCTGGGATTGTCGCTGTTCTCTGTATTGTGAAATTTTGTTGTGTTGAAAGAAAACAATGGAACTAATCGGACAAATTTTCAGTCGCACAGCTGTCGAATGAAGCGAAGTTTTACCTGACGCGGGCATTGAGTGATTCATCGCGTTGAATTGTGTCGACAATGGGAGTCTTGACCCTTTTTTCCTTTGTGATGTTTCGGGCAGCAAAAGGACACAGGGGTGATTTTTCTGGAATTGAATTGCAGCCGATCGTCTGGCTTCCATTCTCTTGAGAAAGTGGGAAGAAGAGAGATTGAAGAAGCTCACGTGAGATATTCAGTGTTTGTGTTTTGTTTGTCAAGGCGGCAGCGGATACGGTGCTCGGACAATCGCGTTGAACGTCCGGGATCAAACTGTTGACATTTTGAGTCGCAAACTGACTGTAAAATATCTCCCAAAAGCGTCTTTATTGATATTCAGTTTTTGAAAGAGTCAGAAAAAAAATTCCATTGGAATTTTCCCGAGGGCGTCACCTTCGGCGCGTGTATCGGCTGCTGAGCGAAGCTGGCGTCTTCCGGTTGAAGCGATCTCGGAGGCAGCGAGTGACGATCAGGTCACACCGCAGCACATCAGTGGTACAACTGCTGATACGCTCTGTGGCACTATCAAAGCAGTTGTTCGCTGATGGGCCGCGGCGGACAAGTTCTGCTCCTCCGGTGGATTGGAATCCTTCGCTGATGTTGATGGCGTCTTGTCCTTGACTTCGCTCAGTCGCAGAACGCTTGTTGGTGCGATTGGCTTCAAGGGGTTTTCTCCTCTGCCCATGGTGAAGACTTTGTTGTCAGTGTCTGCAGAAATACTTCTCACTGGATTGAACCCACTTGCAGAAGTATCTCCGCAGACAGATCGTCGACGTGTTTTTCTTCAGTTGGCGTCGGATGAAAAGAACTGCGTTCTTGAGCACACGAAAATAGATCTTGTGTGAAAAGGCGTATGCAGATTTTTCCAACTCAAAACCCAAAAGAAATTTTTCAAATGAAAGCGAGACTTCGCGGTGTTCGGATGCCATGTGGTTCTCTGAGTGCAGAAACCATTCGTACGTGTACGAGTTCTGTCAAGCTGTGCGTTTCATGCACTGCAATTACAAGAACACAAAACGCACTATTGCTTCTCTGTGACATTGAATATGTTTCAACGCCACTCTTCGCGACAATTAGACTGTTTCTTTCGTGAAATTTTTGTTCGCGTGTTTGTTGTGTTCTCCATCTCAGCGTGCATCTCGCACCGTTGACGTTTGATTCTGTCCCCTCTTGCTGTTCTGCCTGCAAAAGAAAACACAGAAGTTGGACGGAATGCAGCAAAGGTGTCTGTCCGTTTGGTATGAAACACAGCTGGGAGAGTGTTGTTTGCTCAGTTGTGTTCGTTGAAACGGCACAATACAAAGCAACACACACATCATCTGCATGTGTAGAGCTCGCTACAGCACAAAAATATACCAAAGGCCTCAATGAGAAGAACGTGCATGCAGCGGTTTTTGTATGTACTGCAAATCCTGTGCGTAGCACCAAACATGGCCAATTGCAGGTGTATGTTTGGCCTGCAAACAGCGCCTGAGAAACCACGTACAAATACAATCGGGAGGTTGCTTACCTTTCAGGCTGGAAACGAGCATATGTGGATGTGACCGCATTGCATTTCAAAATCCACTCGACAATCGAGCAATACGTGCTTCGAAAGGTGACCACCACAATGGCAAAACAGAGAACAGAATCCACCCAACAAAATCCAAATAGTTCGACAAGACGAGCCGGAAGATTTAGTCGAGAAGAGCCAACATTGCAAAGCCTTTCCGTGGAGCATTATCCGACTGTGTGAAGGATGCACCGCGCCTGTTGGGATGACCGTGTGAAGCTGCGCTGCTCCATATGGTGGCGATGTGACGACCGCGCTTCGCTGAAGCTGGATATTGCAGCGCGTTTATTGCTCGTCAGTTCACAATGACGGTGCCCAGTTCGGCACTTACCAGGCTCGAAATAGCTCTTGAATTCACCCAAAACCAGCCCATCGATTTTGTTGACAGGAGTTTGAGTTGGGTTCACGTGCCAAGCTTTTCTTGAGATCTGCAGGGAAGGGGACTCGTGTCTTCCTACCCCGGCATTTCAAGAGAAAGTGACATTGCTTCCCAGAGTTGACAAGAAAATGGGTAAAAATTTCGTCACGACCACGATTCTCGTTTTGTTGGGCAGGATCTCGTGCCGTCGGAAGTTACGAGACTCTCGCTTCCATCAGCGAGCGAAGGGAAACAAAAAGCAACGAGTCGACGCCAAATGCGGCATTCTGTTGAGCACGCGACGTTTTGTGCGTGAAAACAGACCAGCATGCCTCAGCCCGTGTTGTTCCAATGCTCCTATCAAATGGCTTCCAGCATTTTTGTTAACGTTGCTCTTGCATGCAGCAGTTTTTTTCACGCCAGGTTTCATTTCACCGGATTCTTTGTTGTTCAGCGCGAATCGCATGCATTATTCGATGTTGAGGTTTACCTTGCGCAAGTTTTGTGAAGCTTTACATGCAGAGCGGTGTGTAGGTGTGTTGAATTGGAGTATATGGAGTTGCATTACCAACGTCAGTTGCAGCACTTCATTTAAGGCAGGCTCCATAACAAATGATGTACAGTACAGCAGATTCTACAGCTTGAACATGGAATAGGGCTTTTGATGTCTAAATAGTGTTTGTTCACCAAACGCTTTGTGCACAAATAGCACAGACTCGAAACGCATTTTGTGTACGGTATCCAAGACGATGGCATGCAGGGCATTGCAGACAAAATTGTTCTGCTGTTTCACACAGCAAGAGGCTTTGTTGAATGTTTGCACGTCAGTCTACCTGGAATCTTTTTCAGCAAGTTTCTGCAAAATTCTGCATTTCAAGCTTGGCAGAAGTGGAACGTTTGTCAGTCTCAATCGATACGGACAGACCCAGTGCCTCAAAAGACAGTTTACCTGTCTAAATTTGTCTGCAAATAAATCACCATTGCACACGCTGCAGAATCAGTTGTGTAGATTGATGTGTTGGTGCAAAAACCTGTTGTGTGTGGGTGTCACACGCAGAGTCCAATTCTGTGCAGCGAAATGAACTGCCATGATGTGGCAATGAGTAACTCCACGGACTTATGAATGTGTCGCCTCCTTTCTGGTCTTTTTTTCTGCATCTGGCTTTGGCGCCCTGCATAAAATGTGTCTCATGCTTCCCTCGCGGCGGATTGTTACAGCGCTGAGTGATGGATCAGTGCAACGCCATCGCTTCCCACACCCATTCGTCTTGTGGACAGGTACAAGGGTCTGCATTCTCTCCACTGTCTTTCAGGTTGACTCATCTGCTGCAGGCGTACACGTACCACGGCGCACTGTCGCGCCAGCGACAGAAAGCAAACAACGCGACAGAAAGCACAGCCACTTTTGCTGAAAGCTTTGAGAATTGCCTGCAGGTCCGTGGTGCCCGAGTTGGTCTTCAGTTTCATTGCAGTGGTGACAGTAATTTGGTTCGAGTATCGACGAAAACATACCCAGATCGTGCCTTGGAGAAAAAAGGTCTTTGTTCTTGTTTGTACGTCAGCCATGCTTCTGGTCAGAGCAACACAGAAAAGCGAGGTCCCTGCTGAGAGGAAGAACAACTTTTCTAGGAATTAGACTGGAAGGAAAAGGCTGATTGCAGAGGAAGCTGCTTGTTCCTGGACGGCCTGATTTACCGCATTGTTTCTGTGACCATTGCATTTCCATGTCAGAACAATTAATTATCGGAAGCGGCTTATGCCATAAAAAGAACACGCCAGTCTATGTCGTATTAGGGACTTGTTGCATTCAAGCATGGCACACCAAATTGCCTGTAGCTCCGGAGAATTGGCAGATCTGCAAATGTATTTGCAATCTGCATGCAAATAGGGCATCACGACGGCAATGTTTGAATGCCTTGTGCAGCAGTGGCAGGTCCCACAAGGCTTCATGCTCCGCGAACCTGCCCGCTTCGAGATCACCGAATTCTGGACCCACGCTTCAGCTCCAGATCAGCCATGTGGTGCAGCACGTCGTCTCACCATCACAATTTGGCGCAGGCTAATGACATTGACTCGAACGGAGAATTGCTATTTTGCAGCTTGCAAACTGACGGAGGCGAAGAACCTCTGCTCCAGGCGTCCGTGATTGCGGAGGGCGTTGAAACGTCAAACGACACAACCGTATCATCCTCGCAAATATTGTCACTTGCGCAGCAAGGCACTGCCATGCTAGCGCCTCAGTTGTACAATTCTACAGCTGACCATTCAAACTGAACGCCACTAGTCTTGTTCTGAAAGGACTGTTGTCCCCATTTTATACACATAAGCCGAAGCCCACAGTTCGTTTGAGATGAAAAGCAAACTGAAACAGGATCCGCGGCTGCTGCAGGCGAGCCATCGCCTTCCCTGACACGCGTGCGTCCGAATTCATCAGAAAACACACTTTCCGTGAGACTCTGTATTCGCTGCGCGAAGACAACGTAATCACACAGAAAAGGGTTATATTGCCGCAATACCCAGGGGCAAAGTGGAGTGATTACAGCTTTGGACATGTAGCTGTGCATGCCCATAATTCACCTGTTTTCTGTGCTGGCCCTGATTGCCTTGCATTACAACTGCAATTACCGCTGCTCCGCAGCCTGTGATCTTCTGCATGCCAAGAAGAAAAAGACATAAAGGGACTCGCAGAAAGCGCAGAAGAAAATCAGTTTGCCTTCACAGTAATATTTCCAAAGCAAGCACAAAATGCTGAAGACAACGCCTTTTGTGTCGTGAATTTGGAGGCACATTGAGCAACAGAAAACTTTAGAATTGTTCTTTCCTTCTTGGTTTTCGTTCTGTTCTTTCGTTGCGAACAAATTTTGACGTTGCGGTGCCCCGTGTGACACGCCCTTCTCTCGGGGTGGGATTAGGATTTATCTCTGCAGCGCACGGCACCTTCGCTTGTCATGATACGCAGCTGCCGCGCCCCCAGTGGAGATATTACCTTTCCTATCCCTGCCACTTACCATCCACTTCATGCGTGCATGCGGGCGAGCGCACTGTCACTTGGTGATGAATCCCACATAGCTAGTGCACCTGACGCCAATAAAATGTGCGCTTTTTGTGTCCGCCTCAGTGATATTGCAAATGTCTTACCTGAAGGTTGTGGCACTGACAACTCCGTGTCAGGGCTTCTTCTTCCTTCTCTGTGTGCTGCTGTGGCTTCTTGTGGCGTTGTGGTCGCCTCGTTGTCGAATTTTGGGGGGAATCTGCTCCGCCGAACAAAGACCGAATTTCATTGACGAGCTGACCTTCGTTTTGTGGAAAATTTGAGTGTGATCAGTTTTTGCACGGCAAGTCTGTCGCATCATCTGCAAGGGACTGTTCTTCAGCTGAAAAAGCTGCACAACTTGAAGCAGCTGTGTGTGCCTGCGCACAGATGCAATTCACATCAGACTGCAAAGGTAAAACAGAAAACAGCAAGCAGTTTTATCCTTTGAGTCGTCACATGAATGCCTTGTGTGCACAGACTTTTGAGCCCAACATGATTCCACAGATCTCATGCAAAGATGCGCCCAGATCTTGATGTGCTTTGTCTGCAGGATGCACAATCTTGCGCCCACAGATCTTCATGAAAAGATTTTTGCTCTTGCTCGTCGTTCTGGTGAAAAATTTTGACGCGACACTCATTCCGCCGGCGCACATCGCTCGCCTGTCGCCCGGGTGTGCAGGCTGAAGACGAATGAGCTGGTGAAAATGGTGGCTGCTACCTGGATGCGCGGCGTTTATAAAGCGCGTGTGGAGCTGGCCACACCCACCGTGACCTTGTGTGGAAGCAGCTTCGTCGGCGGCGGGGTGCGCCGCACCTGCAGCACCAACACTAATTAATTCTTGGTTTATCCTCGTGTACGTGTGGACAATTTTGTCACCCGTCCCGATCTTGCTGCGAAAGGTGTTATTAAGGTGGTATTTCCTCTGTGTTGACTATTTTCGCCGTCCATCCAGGCCTCGGTTGTGGGCAAAATGCGATATTTTTGGTGATCCAGCAGACCAGATTTCAAGACAATTATTCTTTCATTGCAAAATCTGCTGTCATCTGACGAAAGAAGCTCAGCACATACTTTGATCACTGCGGTGGTCAGATCATGAACTCTCTGCAATCAACGAAAAGTTTGTTAAGATGTCACCTTTTTCCATAAAATTGGCAAAAGAACTGTGATTTTGTGACTTTTGAAGTTGCATGGGGATTTGAGCCTTTGGGTGGCCAAAAATGGTGAAAAAGGGTTGATCCCTCGGAGTCTTGTTTTTGTTTGTTGTTGTTTTCAGGTAATTTGAAGAGGTTGTGCTGGTTGTTGAAGGGCGCTCAAAGAGTGACTGAAATAGCGACTGAAACAAATCACTTGCAGGCAGCGTCTATGAAAAGTATGAGGATTAAATATTGGGATCTTTTGGGCCATTTTGGATAAATTTGGGTTGAGGATAATGTGTAAAGATCAAATTTATGAAGTTCAAATTTTTGGGATTTTGAGGGCAAAAGATTCAAATTAGGTGGGGCTGAAAATTTGGGATATGGTTGCACAAATTGTTCCATATCTCAAAAAGTATAAATATTTGGTGAAAGAATTCTTTTTGATGAAATAGTATGTTGTTTGGGTGATTGAGTGGTAGTATTCAATTTTTTATTTTTGAAAGTTTCTACATGTTTTAGGTGGGGTCAAAGGTGGGGTTGAAAAATCAGATTTTATGAAAGTATTCAAAATGGTTATTTGAGGAAGAGTTGGGTTCATTCATGTATATAGTTAGGCATGAAATTGTTGGTTTATTTTGTGAATTTCAGTTTTCCTTCAGGTTCATTTGGTTGTAATTGGGAGTAAGCATATCAGACTTCTCATTTTTGTAACTTTCCATTCTTTTGGGTTAGTTAGAACTGTGTGGTTTGGATGCGCCTGAGAGATTTAGTTTCAAAACGAATAGCCCAAACATTTTGACGTCATTAGGAAAGACCCAAATGTCCATTTTGGACGTATTTGTTTGTGTCGTTTCAAGGCAGATTTGGTCGTGCACTCGGCGGAGTGTTTTCAGTTCACTCTTGTTTTGCGAGAGGAGAAAGGTCAATCAAACAACGAAGAAACGCCCCCCTCCCAACAAAAAAAATAGCTCCATGGAGCTCACGGTGATTTGAGGAAATTCTGATTTCGCTCACTCTGATTTCGCTCACTCTGATTTTGCTCACTCTGATTTCACTCACTCTGATTTCACTCACTTTGTTTTGTCAAAAATTCTTACTTTTTCACTCAACATTCACAATTTGGG
>JAAUXT010005153.1_pt1 | contig 11512 bp, 5 predicted proteins | sample 7278171 | NCBI WGS metagenome assembly JAAUXT01 (sample SAMN14350112, study PRJNA611818) | marine sediment metagenome | isolation source: surface marine sediment (1.8m) | place: French Polynesia: Moorea | collected 2018-08 | reverse complement strand
TTCTTAAACTTTGATGAAATTTTGCTTGTTCCTTTGGTTTCAAGACTTTTTCAATAAGTCCTACTGAAGTTGATTGTTATTGAGAGTAAAAAATCTTAAAAATAACCTCAAGGAGACAACTCATTTCTTAGCTATAGAGAGAGACAAATCAAAGTTGTGCTTTGTTTATTATATACTTATAATGATTTCTCCTAAAAACTTTCATGTAAGAATGTTGTGTTGCTATTGGTCTTTCATCACACAAAGATCTGAGCAACTCAAATTTGTCATTCTTGAAATATGACAGCCAATCGGTCACTTAAATTTTCTGCCTCGTATTTTGCTGCCCAGACGAATTTTGCGCTTTGAGCAGGGATTTGTCGTGATACACTCTCAGATTCATGGTGATTGGCAATGAAGCTTGTAACTTATGCATGAGCACCGCCGATGTTCTGACGTGTTGAGTGAAACTTGTCTGGTATCACTGTCACTTGCTGCACGATGGCGGGCCTCCTATTTGGAGCTTCAGGTGGGGAATCCGCTGCCGAGGACGACGCACACTGGTGGAGTCCTTGTGTCGTGGCTGAAGATTCGACGCTCCAACGATCTTGTTTCCAAACATTTTCTTGATCTGTCTTGAGCGTGCACAGTGGCTGGTTCTTTCGTTTGCAATCAATTTCTCGAGCTAGTCAGCAGTGGAGCGTGAAACGCAACAGGATTGCCCATTGATGCGTGAATTAAACAGAATTGATCCTGGAGCTTTGATGTACAAATTGAATGTAAGACACTGGCGACATTGTCCCAGTGTTAATCAACTGTAAAAGATGCCAGTTCGAGTCTGAAGAGAAACTGCGGTGATGTGCAGATCGCTGGAGTGGAGTTGCGATTGAGGGGCAGTGTAAGGAGCGGGGCTTCCTGCAATTAATCAGTCCGGGGACCACCGCTGAATTCTTCCAACATCGCACAGAAGCCCAAATGAATGCAAAAGTACCTCCAAGTTTTGTCTCTGTGGATGGTGAGAGTTTTGACCACCGCCAAATAGGCTCGTACTCCAAACAAAAATCGTGTGCTGGACAGCAGAAAGGGAGCGGAATGTTGTCTGACTCAGAACAGGAGAACGAGCGGACGTGTTGCGAGTGTTTGCACCGTGTTCCGCTTTTGGAACAGATCATCCTTGTTGGTAAATTAGGCGATGTTTTGTGTTGAATTATCTGCCCTGTCATTTCGAATGTGTAAACATGAAGCTGCTCTGAAAATCGAATCCCATTCAAAAGCGCCGACAAAACGTATCAAAATTGATATTCCTCGTCTGTGTTATCTTTGAAAATGGAGGCGCAATTCATCTTTGTTAGACAATTCAATTGCAACACAATTTTCTGCATGCAGCTCCATTTCCTCAAATCTGATCATGATACAGTGGCGGTTATGGATCTACATTCTTGTAATTGCGTTTCTTTCATTACCTCTGGAGGCTTTCGTGAAATGGAGCGTTTCTTGGAATTAGAGTATTGAACATTTCGCGCAAAATTCGTACAGGATTTTTGAGGTCATTGTGAAAAGTATTTGAAGCGGAGCGCTGGGTGGATGGAGACCGACTCCGTCACCCATTAATCCGGCGAGGAAGAGAAATGGCGAATCTGATGAAGCGAGGAAGTCTCGGTGTCGCTGGACCATGAACGTGTCGCCGGAGCTGATGCATGTTCCATGTTGATGACTGACACAGTCTCTACATTGATGCTGAGCGCTTTTTACTCACAGTACTGATTTGGTGAAAGGTTTTTGAAACCTTACCCGACGGTTCTATTGTGATGGTAATGTTGAGCTCGTTGGCCTGTTCCCCAGCGGTACTATTTTCAGGCGGTATGGCAAATTATTTTTTTGTTGAGCTGTTGTCACTCGGATGGCTGTCAGCTGTTGCGGTGTCGGGTTTGTCATTTGTGGGTGATTCTCACAAATAGTCGCTGCGTTTGGTCGCCTCAGGTGTTGGGTGTCTGATCATCGTGTGCCCTGCTTGTGCCCTGTTCGGAATTGCAACAATACTATATGGGTTGCATCTGAAGCACCCGAGACTCGACTGCTGTGACAATTTGGAGCACGCGTCAAGAAAATGTCGCATGCAGAGCAGAAGCAGGCTGTCATCCAGGATGGTGGTTCGCAGTGTTCCCTCTGGTGCAATTTAGACCAGGCAACTGTGTAGAAATCGTTGTTCTTTTCACTTGAAGAACATTGAAATGTGAGTGGTATTGACTGACATCGAGCGATAAGTGTAAATTATGCAGCCGTCAGTTTTTGCTCCCACCTGGCGCTCGTACATCGTCGTATTGATAATTTGCAGATAAAAGACTTCATCATATTGTGACTTTTATTGTTCTCTATTGTCTCTGTTGTCCTCATCCATCCACAAAGATCTTCGTCTTGTATTCGACGTTTTCTGCTCGTGCGTTCTTTAAATATTCACAAGGCAATTCGCCTCTTCGGTGTTGTGTGATGTATGTTCACAAATGAATTATCTTTTGTGTTGAAGTTGACACAGACTGCTGAAAGAGCAGTGTTCTGGAGTTTACCTGTCCATGAGTCGGGAAGACTGAGAAGAGCGGTGTTGTCAATTCCGAGAAAGACACGGCAGGTTCTTTTGTTTGAGGATTTTGGTGATCAAAACACGTCCCTTTTTCATGCAAGCTTCAAGTGAGACGATCGTTTTTGTCTGGTTTCAAGATGATAGTCTGAAAAGGTCTTTGAGTTGTATTTATCAACACAAGACAGCAATTCCCTGAAGGTAGAAAAAAGCCTCGCGTGTTTATTACCTGAGCGCCATGTACGGACATTTGGTTCGGGGAATATTTGAACTCTAGCTGTTGGACGAAGACAGATGCAGTGGCATCTGGGGAGTGGCTTCGTGTGTGGAATGGTAGTTGCGTGAACTTCTTTGTTGCGGGACATTGAAACAAACGAGGTGGCACAGGCCGACTCGGGGTCTGGGGAACAACGCCTGAGATGCGCCGAACGCACCTTCGAAGGAAACCAACTGAAGAAAGCCCTGGTTTCTTTGTATTGCTTCACAAATGGCGTCGTGGTCGTGGGTGAAAACTGAAAACATTATCTTGACTCAGCAAATCAAGCATCTTGATCTTGTTCAGCCTCCCGAACTTATTGACCACAGTGTATGTGTTTTGTATTTTGTGCGCAATTCTCTGTTGGTGCCTTTGGCGGATAGAATTGTGTTGACGCAGAACAGGGTTCCAGTCAACGTTGGCCAGGGAAAAGTCTCCTTCCCAGATTCCAATATTGCGCAGTTTTCTAACAAATCTTCACTTCACGAAGACAGCCAATAAACCAAAACTCAATTTGCAATAAAAGATGAACGAAATGCAAGTGTCATTGAAAGCAACCAATCAAAGTCTCGCATTCCTACATGCACCACAAAATTGCTCAATTTGTGTACGTTACTCTTGCAGACTTTTATTGGTTTTTGAATGAGCAGGACAGATTTGAAAGGTCAAGAAGCACTTGCAAGGTGAGCCAATTCCCTCTTTGCTCGTCTTTCCGAAGAACACTGGAGGAAGTTTCTCGGCCACCAGACCAAGACTCGCGATATTTTTTTCTGGTCAAGACCGAAACTGTACTGAGTCTGTTCCATTGTTAAGATTCCCTGGAAGATGCACAGAAGATCAAGCAATGAAGAATGGAAAGGGTTTTTTGCTCGAAACTTCCAAGGCAGACTGAAGGAAAGGATGACAAAGGAAATAAATCCTGATCAATTTGAGCGGGAACTCGCCCGCTCCCTTCGTTTCCTCTCTTCAGCTGCAATCGAGCAGAATGTGATAGCCGGCGTAATTGAATTCTAGTTGGTTTGATCGCTTTGGAGGTCTCTGCGAATGCGTCGCGGGCGCAGAGCGCTGCGCGGAAGACGTTGGGAGATCCCCGGATTGATGGAGGGATACAGCTGAGGGACGAGGTGGCTTTGCCAGGAGAAACACAGTGAAGACGCAACCGGATCGACAGAAAATTGAGCAAATGTGGAGTGAGTGTTTTGCAGGGACACAGTGACTATGTCACCTGGAAGTATTTTGTATCAGTTCTTTTCTGAACTCCTCTGGACACAGAAAAATACGGGTCAAATTGGATCTAATTTAGGTGTTGGAACGAAGGCGTTTGTTGGAGAAAACTTGTGTGCTCCACCTTGCTCAGCGCTGTTTGATCCCCGTGCACGAAAACGGAAAATGAAGCTGTGCGCTTTAATCTCGCGATCTCGTGCGCGGGCGAAAAGATGGACGCCTCCCGGCCCTGAGGAGGCCGATCACCGCGAGCAATAGATGTGCTGGGGACCTAAATAATTGCGATGTCAAGATGATTCCGAGCGATTCCAAACGCGGGAGAAATACTTCAAAGTGCAGTGGGAAGGCACCGGGACGCATTTCAATCAGAAATTGACCGTTTTTCATCTCTTTGATACGGCGCTGGGAACCCATTTGAGCACCCGTGGTGGAGGTCTTTATTCAGGAACTGGGCCACTCATGTTGCTCAAAGACCAATGCACGATTCTAATTTTGGGTCAGTGATTAGAATTCTGGACTTTTGTGGCGCTTGACACGTGTGCTGATTTTGTGCACTTTGTTGGTCACAGACGATTGTACACACATGAATGTGGTAGGAGCTGTGTGCAACATCACTTCTGAGAACAATTCTTCAGTGTGCGAAGAGGCATGGAGTCTGCTCAAGGCAAGACAGACACGAAAAGACAATCCTGTGGAGTCAAATACGCACAATAATCTCAAAAGGGGACGCGGAAAGGAGCCCTGGGGCCATCCGGAGAGCGTGGGTTTACTTCAAGGAAGAGGCTTCGAACAGCAGAACCCACGAAATGCCGGTACCCGACACGTCCGTTCTGTGCCTGCGCGTTTTCGGATTTGCAAGAGAATCATTCAGCCCATAACAAGAAGTCAAAAATCTAACGTCTGAACGAACTGCGTGTCTGAATCTGTTGTGCTGTTGCGATTTTGAACGATCATTTTCAGGCACGAATGGGCCGTCCACGCTCGAACACAAGGAAGTAGAGATATCCTCGGACATTGCTGGGCGCAATGTAATTGAGGAGGTTTCCTTTTTCTGGACTCAACGGCCAATCCGAGAATTCACATCGAAAGCGCTGTCTCACAGAAGTCAAAGTTGAACACTTTGTGAGTCGAAAGTGAAGAAAATAGCAACTCTGATCTCCAGATCCTGCTTTGTGAGCAAAAACCCTGCCGTTTTGTACTGAGTTGGACAAGGTTGTTTCATGAGGTTTGAAGAGGCTGCCATTCCCCTCAAGGTCTCTTTTGCCTTTGAGTAGCTTTACGAATTCGTGGTTTGGGCGCAACTCCGTTCTGCAGATACTGCCTCAGATGTTCAAAGACTGTCGCCTGCTAATTGAATTTTGGGCTTTCTGTGCGAAGTTGGGGCCTGCGAGAAAACTGTATTCAATTCGAATGCCAAAGATGACACTCCACACGGGATTAAGAAGGCAGGGCGTGATGCTGGGAGCGGACGTCTTTTTCAGTTGCCCTTTTAGTTCGGCAATTTGCGACCGAGATGAACGCACTGCCTGGTTCAAGTGGCTTCCCACAGGTTCCAAATTCGGCTCCTTTGACAAGACCACTCAGCTTCAGAATCAGATTCCTGGTTTTCAAGTGGCGAACATGGCTCATTTTGTGTGTGCTGATCACATGCAGACTTTTGCAGCTGGCTGCACTTTCCGCAGACTGAGCAGACAGAGGACACACTGCCCCGCGGAAGAAAAGGAAAAGTTCTTTTGCGTGCAAGATTTCCTGTTGCATTCAATGTGTGTAGATTCAACCAGAAAGTGTGTATTGATTTGCCTTTTAATACAGGAAAGGCACAAAGTGCAGAGCTGTAATTTAACCCGTGAGGTTGATTCATGGCTGAAACGGAGGGGTGTATATCCAATATCTATTTACTGAGTTCCCGTTTGATTAGAGCCGAGCTGTGTTCAATGCCTATTTACTTCAGTGAATGCCCCTGAGTAAATTGGTGTCTTCATTTCCGTGGATAAGTCCTGTTTTGTTTTCGCGGGGTTTCAAACATCTTTTTGCCTTCACAAAATCTTGCTGCAGAAAATGTGAGGAAACTCAGGTCCAGCATTGAAGATGGATTGCTTGTGTGAACCGGCGGAGAGATGCTCAGACTGGTCGTTGGTATCCTTCAAGGAAAATCTGAAGGACACTCACCACACGGATCCGGAGAAGAGTAGATGCCACAGCCAAATTCAGAGTGCCGGACACAAAGAGAACTGCACAAGAACGAGACGAGAAACTTTCCCAACGTTTCTGGTAATGAGTCTCTTGGGTCGAGTTGACAAAACAGACACAAATGTTGTCACTGCTTCATCATCGACGCAATCTGCCGGGCTGAAATTCACTGAAGGTTCTTTCGGTTCCGTGAGCGAGTGGGTCACTGGCGTCAAATGTTTCGCTCGAGTCAGGTTTTTGTCCACAAAATTGCCTTTGCGATTTGGCCCCACCGGTTGCTCATGCTGTGCAGTGGCGTTTGTGATCTTCTGGCCCTGATGTTGAGGGAAAGCGTCCCTCGTTATCGGCGGGGGAGTGAGAGGTGAATCTGTGGCGTGGCCTTCCCAAGCAGGTGGATTCGGGGCCAACATGAGTAATTGTGTGCGTAATCCGAGGAAGCTGTGCGGCAGACAGCGCGAAGATCCTCCGCATCGCATTCGGAATCTTCAATCAAGATTTCCCAGGCGGACCTTCCAAAAGAGAACCCGGAGAGCGAGTAAATAAATACACGGCGAAGGCTTTGCAGTTAATCCTGCGTTCTCAGACTTTGGAGTGGTGCTCAAAGACGCTCCTTTCTCGAGCTACGAGCTACGTATCTCCACGAGAACTGGGTATTGTCTGGTTTCTCCTCAGTTACGCTGCATCGAAAGCGGAACTTGGAAGACACGAAGTCGAAACAGTGTGGAAGCGGTTGTCGTTCAACAACCGCCTTCACTTCTTTTCAGTCACATTCTGATGGTTCTTTTCGACCAACGTTTTGTTTCTGTCCCCCTGTTTTGAAAAGCGTGAACTGACGTGTGAGGCTTTTGTGTGTTTCAGATGAGGGAGGCGGCGGCTCCATCAGGCCCTATTCGCGCCCGGTGTCTGTGCACGGGGACCAGGATCTCGGAGTCAACAACGTGTCCATCTTCAAGGCTGAGCTGCAGCTCGTCTCTCCCAAAGACCCGCTGAGAGCAGAGCCGACACAGAAGGTGCGTAGCTACGTTTTCTAGTTTCATCCGAGTCACAACAGGTTCGAATGAACACGAACTTCTGGTCAATTGCTTTGTTTTGGACTGTGCTCAACATCGCACTGCAGTCAAGTGTCTTTTATCTTGTCTCAACAATTTAGTCGTCACTGTTGAGACAATGGGATAAACTAGTTGTTGTCCATAAATCTTGTTTGTTGTTCCGCGAAGTGAACGAACCTGTGTCCAAGTAAACTGTGTAGTCCTTGTTGGGTTCCTTTGTCGAATCTTTGTCCAGTTGAATTCCGTGGAACTACTCGTTGGAACAATCGTGAACTTTGCTGACTGATGTGTATGGTGCCTTCAGAATGCGGCGCCGCACAAGTTAGAGTACTCGCAGCGCGGCGCGGCGCACACTGCGGGCGCGATGCCCATCACGTCGAGTCCGATGAGCTCGACGAGCTCGGTCGGGACGCACCGCGACTACGAGTGGCTCAAGGGCCGCTTCGACGGCGCCATTCAGGAGCTGCAGGTGAGGCGCGAACAAAGGACGCGACCGGCGAAAAGCTTTGTTTTGGGAAAGTTCTATGGATTTTGCTGGGAATATCAAAAAATAGTTTGAAGTTCTTGAAATTGCAAGCTGCCAGAAATGCGTCTTGTTTGACAGTGGTCTGATTCCAATTCCACTATCAAAAAGTCTTCTTGTTTTGTTCTGAGTGAAATTTTTGCGACATTTATGCGCGCTATGATTTGTCATGGTCATCCCCGTCGTTTTTGCGCAGAACCTAAATCAGCAGCACAGCGAGACGGTGCGCAAGTGCGACCAGGCGGTGAAGGAGGCGGATATGTACCGCCACAAGTATCAGGAGACCAAACACCAGGTGGAGCGCGGCATCACCGACTACAACATCGTCAAGGGGCAGTACAAGGTGCGTGTGCCGCACTCGCGGAGTCTCGTGCGTAAAGGAAATGCTTTGTACTGAACCTGCACTATGGCACAGCGGATACTGCGACTGTTTCTTCGGTTCGAGAATGCAACCCCTCTGACCAAAGAGAGTTGAATGGCCACAGTGCTGATTCGAAGGTTTGTGTCTCGCAGGAGGCGCTGAGCGAGAAGGAACGGCTGGAGCACGAGGTGCGCGAGCTGCGGACACTGCGCGCCGAGGACAAACTCGAGATGGACGAGCTGCGGCAGCAGCAGCGCGAGGTCATCAGCGAGAGCGGCTCCAGCGAGGTCCTCAACCGCATGTACGACTCCGCCAACGCCAAGTACGAGGCCATCAAGCACGACTACGACCAGTTGCGCATGAGGTGAGTTCTTCCGGAGTTGGGCTGCGTTTCATACTGGCGCTGGGTGACACGTGTGGTGGTGACTCATGCTTCAGTTCAAGCTTCCACAAAACCACCAGTCGTCTGTTCATTCGAATGTGGAAGCTCAGACTGGTCAGTGAGTTTGTTTCCTCTGATTTCGGTCACGTCTTCAGTTGTCAGCAAACAGCAGAACTGGAGACTGTGGAGCTACTTGACGTGATTGCGAAGGATTGCTTCTTGTCAGGTTGATCGCCCAAACTTGCGGTGATGTGACATGAAGTGAATTAAAGGTGGGAAATGTGGGGATCTTTGACGCTCAGCTTGTCGCAGTCTCAGTGAGGGGATCGTGACTAATTTGGCGCGTCTTCCTCTGGAAACTGGCAGGGAGCGGACAGTTAATTCTGCTTCACTGTTGTCTGCTGGGAGTCCGACAGTTGACACTGATTGGGTGATTTCCTGAACTCGCTTCAGATACGGAGAAGTTTTGGCGTCGGAAACAGCAGCAAACAACAAGTTGGAATCTCTGCGAGAAGAAAACGACAGAATGAGAGAACAAATCAAGAACCTGACAACGGAAAAGAACAGTCTTGTGATAGAGCGACAAGGATTACAAACTCAGTGTCGGACTGCTATCATGAGGTGGGATGAGATAGAGAAGGAGTTGCAAGTCGTGCGGAATGAACGGGATCAGTTCAAGAAAGGATTCAACCAAGCCATGAGCGAAAATCTGAAGGTGAGTTCACAGCCAGCATCTACTCGAAATTTCTCAAAACTAGTTGCCAATCACTGATGTGGTGTGTGTTGCGGAGAGCTGGTGCTGTACGAAAACTGGGTTTGTCAACGGTCGTCCTTTTGTTCCCGCAGCAACTGGGTCGGATCCGCGGGGAGCGCGACCGCGCGGCGCACGAGTCTCGCCTCATCATGTCGGAGCGCGACTCGGTGCTCAAGGAGATCGAGCTGCTGCAGGACAAGGTGGACGAGCTGTCGCGCCGCTCCGACGCGCTCGAGAAGGACAAGAAGAGCGCGCTCGACGAGGCGGAGACGCTGCGCCGCGAGATCGCGTCGGCGCTGCAGGACCGGGACCACGCCCTCAAGCAGATCAACGACCTCAAGGACGCGCCGGCGCTGGACAACGACAGCGACAATCGGCTGGGCGCCGACCACAACTTCAACCGGCGGGACCGGCTGAGCGGCACGGAGCGAGACCGCAACCGCGAGGAAAAGGCAAAGCGAGAGAGCAGCGAGCTCAGCGACGAGGTGAACAAGGAGCACGAGGCGCTCAAGAAAGAAGTGGAGAGAGTCAAGGCGGAGCTCCAAGGTGAGTGCGATGCTTTCTCTTCAACAGCATTTCTATGGGCCCTTCTACAAAGACCACATCATCTTCTGTTCTTCTTTCAGAGAATAGAAACAAATCCTGGGGAGCGTGGCTATGAATAGAAATAATTGATTCGGTTTGAAACGGAGAAGGGTCGGATAATTGAAAAGCAGTGGTGGAATGTTGTCTCAGCACTCCGCTGCAGGTGGAGATGAGTAGAGAGTAAAATGAGTTGGTTGAGTGGCAGTGGCCCGCACTCAGGCGCAATGGAGGACTGCGATTTTCGTAATACCAGAACTTTTATTTTGAGTTCTCGGACATCCAGCACCCTTTCAAGAGCAATTGAGTTTCCAGATGCTCACAGTGACGTCAGCCTTGCAAGACTCGGTGAGCCAAGGTTCGGAACAATTTTCTCCTGTTGACAAAAGTTGCCATCAATCACTTAAGGAGTGAACTTGTCTGCAGAAATGAGCTGCCGTGACTAGCAAGGAGTCGGGGTTTAATAGGGGTGAGGCGAATGTTTGCATGCGAAGCCCATAGATTGTCTCCTGTCTGTCGCCGCTGTATGAAGCTGAATCTCCTCTGCCGACGGTGCCAGTGTACATTGGAATTTAGACACGCAGCTCAAACATGACTTGAGTTGTTTGGCTGACATAACGACGGTGAAATTTTTGATTTTGCGCCTTCGTGTCACATTGATCACCAATAATGTCAAATCTCGGTCGAAGCCTGGTGCTGTCTGGTGGATTCTGTTCCAGTTTGAGAAGGTTTGGGTCGCGAGAGGGTGGGTCTTTTGTGGGGGAAAGAACGGTCTTTGGAGCATTGCTGACCTGGCCAGCTGCTCAAAGGAAAACTGCCCACTCAGCAGTTGGCGTCGCTTCAATTCTGTTGGACGGATTGTCCTCAGAAGGACACCACCTTACGCACTGGTGAATTGTGGAAGATTTAATTCTTCTTGAACTTGAGTTGGGATGATTGCTTTTGCAGGAGTTGGGAGTTGTGTTGAGTATTGTGTCATGAATGATGTAAAGCTCAATTAGCACGGCTTGTAATGCGTTTTTGATGGCTTCAGTCGGGACGACTCATTTGGTCGTACTTTTCTGTCAGAACACACTGTGTCAGATCTGTCCTTTACGAGCGATCGCGCTGATGAAAACAGTCGGGTGGCCAAGGTGGCCTCACCACTTGCTGTGTGGTTCTGTCAATGTGTGCTGTTGAGCATGCGAATTGGTCAAGAAACCAACTGGCTAAACAAATCGAAATTGCCAAATCATCAACGCAATGCTCTCGAGGGATGGATGAAAAGCACCAGAGTGTGGAATTGGTTGGTTGACTGAGGACTGAAACACCAGCACATTTACTCAGCAACGTCATCTTGCTACAACGGCAACGCGAGCTGCGAGTGAAGTCTGCAGAAAATCGGGACCAAAAATTGGGTTAGTGAGGGGCGTGTGATTTGATTTGGCTAATTTGTGGATGAATCACCCTCGAAGCCAGGGTTCGGCAGTTTCCCGCTCCGAATCTTGGTCGAGTTCAGTTGGTCACAGGAATCTCGACTTGATCTCATACGAGGAGGCTCCAACTTCTGGGTGTCTTTTGCATGCTGTATCACCTTGCTCGATTTGACATGCCCGCACTCCCAAAAATGCGGTTAATAGCGACCAAAACAAAACAAC
>JAAUXT010151617.1_pt1 | contig 11513 bp, 17 predicted proteins | sample 7278171 | NCBI WGS metagenome assembly JAAUXT01 (sample SAMN14350112, study PRJNA611818) | marine sediment metagenome | isolation source: surface marine sediment (1.8m) | place: French Polynesia: Moorea | collected 2018-08 | reverse complement strand
GTCATGTCCAACACGCACACACACACACACACACTGGTTTCTTCCTGCACACAGAGGGAGAGTGTGGCTGAGCAGGCGGCTCGGTACCGAGACGAACTGCGACGCAGCGTCATGTCCAACACGCACACACACACACACACACTGGTTTCTTCCTGCACACAGAGGGAGAGTGTGGCTGAGCAGGCGGCTCGGTACCGAGACGAACTGCGACGCGGCGTCATGTCCACGAGCCGTATGAACGAGAAGTACAGCGAGCTGCGCTGCAGACTCGACGAGAAACACAAGGTGAGGACAGTGGCGCCTCCAGCGGACGGGGTGCGGATCCAGGCACGTGGGGTCACTGGGTGCAGTGACGAATATTGTCTGGTGCCTCCAGCGCACGAGGGGGGGGGGTCGCGCACTGAGCGTGGTACCGTGGTTACACGCTACGCTGGACCATGCGTCGTACGACGCACCTCCAAGAGTCGTACGGCGCACCTCCATTGGGTCACGTACAAAAACAGCGTCTGATACGAGGTGGTATCAGGAAATTCGTTCCATCGTCATGTCGATGCCCAGTGTGTTGTGTACTGAAGCCACCGACATGACGACGGTACGAATTTCCTGATACCACCTCGTAAGGCGATCACACGCCAATGGCTTTTGGAGCCATTCAGCGTGTAGTCTGTGCGCGTCCTGCCTGAAGGAAGGTACAGAGGCTTGTGGGGTCACTGGGTGCACTGGCGAATGACGAAACTCAGTTGATGCCTCTGTGGGACATGAGGTCATTGGGTACACTGATGAATCACAAAAACGGTGCTGCGTGTTCAGTCTCTCAAGGACTTTGTGATTCTTTTTTTTTCACTATCAAATTGCGTGCTCGTGGAGTTGCTTGTGTTCGATTCTGAGTCATCACATTGTGATCGATTCTGAGTCATCACATTGTGATCGATTCTGAGTCATCACATTGTGATCGATTCTGAGTCATCATCGTGTCTTCGCAGGAGGAGATTCAGCCCAAATTCGACGCCGCCAAGAGAGAGAACGAGAAACGGGGAAAACTGTCCAACAATGCCGACAAAATCGCCCTCTATCTGGAGGTGCGTGAGTCACCGCAAGGTGGCGTTGTGACCGACACGGGAAAGGGGACAGGGGTTATTTCCTTCCGTGTGTGTGCACTTCGAAGGGACCAACCCCGAAAACACCTGACGTCATTGATATGCGTTGTGTTCAGGTGATTAGTGACTACATCGGGCGAAACGCTGCGTGCTTCGGTGCGGAGGCCCCCCGGCGATCCCCCGACCCGTCCCGCCGTGGCTCCCCCGAGCGGTCCCCGGGACGGTACCGGCGCGAGAGACGGGGCGACTCGGCAGAGCCCCCGGGACGGGGCCCCGGGAGGCCCCGGCGAGACAGACCGGCCGATCCCGCAGGCATCGCAGGTGAGAGACGGGGGCATCACGCGTTTACGTGCGACCACGTAGACAAAAGTCACAGTGACCTCCGTGAACCCAATTTGTCAAGATTGCTATCGCGCGATTGGCTTGTCATGTTGGCACTGTTGGCTTTGTGGTCAGAATGTCGTGGTTTGGACGTGTCGTTTTCAGTCGCGCGAGCGCGACTTGAGTTATCTGTTCCATCTGTCTGTCTGTATCCACCTCAGTTTCCATGATGTCGTGCGGGGGGGGGGGTTACACAGGTTTCTTTCCAGAATGTCAGAGTTTTGGACTCAGAGAAAATTTTTTGCCACCTCCTGGAACGAAACGTGTGTGACGACCCCCTCCCCCCCCCCCGCTTCACACAGATTTCTTTCCAGAGCAGCCATGAGAACTGAACGCGCGACACAATGCCAGGGGCATTCTTGTTTACGTTTGAACTTTCACAGGGCGGAGGAAGAACCGCGGGACGAGTGAATTTGAAGGCTGGGAGCGTCTGTCTGGCGACGTTCTGGGGAAACAGATTGACGAGTGAGTGCAAAAAGAGAAAGGATGGCAGACATCCCCAACAAGTACACCACCAAGTACTAATATGAGCTGAGCGTGCGCAACCGTTGCCGACGTCCCGCGTGCGTCTGCGCAGACGCAGAACACGTTTCCGCTCGCTGCTATTATCGCCCATTCGTCTGATACGTGTGCGCATTACGTCACAGGTTCCTGTGGAGCCGACGTCGCGGGGAGGTGAACGACAGCACGACCACGGAGACGATCGCTGCGATGAAGAAGGGACTCGACGACACAGAAACGGTGCACGCCTCACGTGTTCAAAGGGGATTTGGTCCCGTTGGTGGGGATCGAGGATCCGCGGGGGGGGGGGCGACCCCTTGGGGGACGACTTCAACTTTCAGCAATCGGAGAGGTGTTTGAGGAACAATGGGGTCACTGGTTTTATTTATGAAAATTGACAAATTCGGGGAAAGGGAGCAAACTCGTGAGCTTGCACATTTTCAATTTTTGTACCGTATCCACCCGTGTACAAGATGCACCTTTTTGTCCCAATATTCAGTACCAAAATTGGGGGTGCATCGAAAAACATGGGTATGAAATTACTCCAATTTTAATATGACCTGATACCAGAAAATCAAGGCAAAAGTTTGGGTGCGTCTTAAACTTGGGTGGGGCTTATACATGGGCGAATAGTTTTTTTTGTGAAAAATTCAAAGGGATAAAACACGTGTTCCGCTCATGCTCAGGACGCCGCTTGAGTGGTGTCATTTCGAGGCTTGTTCACTCTGATGACGTCATTTCCGTTTCTTCTCCGTCACACAGACGCAGATCACGCACCGCTGCAACAAGGCTTTTGCGAACGCGTCTCTCAAGTCTCCGAAGGTGAACCACTCGGACCGACTGACGCTGTATCTCGAGGTGAGGGTCATTGCCTGACATACCCCTACGTGAATTTATTGACCCAAGTCCAACTGTGTTTCCACCAGCTGCTTACCAACACAGAAGAAGGGGTGAGCATTGTACACGAGTGCGTGTTGAACTTGGGTGACTACGGTAAGCAGCTGACTGACTTGTGTGTGCACACCTCTGGTGCACATTTTTGGAGCCAAGTTGCGTAGCGCACAGAGTAGCCAATCACAGACTGCGACAAAAGCAAACCCGCCAATCGCGAAAGGACACACACACACACTCACACACACACACACACACACACCTGTTTTCTTTTGCAGGTCATGTGTGACTTCTTGAAAGAGAAGCTTGAGAACCAGAGGACGCGTCCCGCTGCTGCTGGAGACGCGGAGGGATCTGTCGCATCGCGGGACGGCGCCACCGCGGAGGAGGACGAGAAGCGGCGCGGTGAAGCGGCCCAACCGGAGCGCGAGGTGCGCCGCGTTCGCTTCTACCACCAGGGGGGCGCTCCAGGGGGAAAACTCAGTCCTCGCTTTGCATCACAAGCGTTGATGTGGGCAATGGTTTCGAGTTCGAATCCCCTGATGAGTCGCCTGTTTGATCCATCCTGGTGACTCCCTCCAAGTGCAAGCAGTTGCGTCTCACATCCGTTTGACAGCCATGAAACAAAAGTAAAATGCTGGCATAGTTTGTGTCATCAAGTGTGGATTTGATTGCCCCCGTAACAGACACAAGTCAGTTTGTCATCGACACTTTGACGGCCGAGACCGTCGGAAATCACGTGATCGTGAATTTAGACACGTGACCAGCACGTGGCCTTGTTGTGCCGACAGAGGCCGCGCCTGGACGGGGAGGAGGTGACTCCTGAGCTGCTGGGGCGTCTGCTGCGTCTGAGACAGAACTTCGACGAGTCGATGAACAACAAGCGAACCATGGAGATCGTGTGGCAGCTGAAGCAGATGCTGACCCCCGAGGAGAAGGTGAGTCCCCGTGAGGCGCGCGGGTTGACGCGTGCGCAGTGCGCGCCAACCCCTGCAGAGAGATGGCGCTGCTGCAGGACTCTGCGTGATTGGTCACAGATTCATTTTGAATGAAGCACGAAAATATAAAATAAATTTTTGTCCTGTGTGTTTCTCCAAAAATTGTTTCGTTCTGTAAAGTTGTTTTGGTGTGTTGGGAGGCGACATGACAAGTTCCAAAGAGTCCGTGTTCTTTTTAAGCGGGACTTGACACGCGACGTATCGAAGGTAAAATGGGTATAGGCGTGCTTTAGTGGTGCTTTGTATGGCGTACGTTACTGATACAAATGGCCCAACGGCCGTGTTGTATACGAAGTGCTTGTACCTACGCTTACTGGAAGAGTCGTCTTCCAACATCACTGTGTTGCACATGTGTGGACAGGAACTCCCCCCCCCCACCAACTTGGGGTGAGGATCAACTTGGTTTTGGAAGAAGCTACAAAAAAGTCCTGGGTGACTGATCCCACCCTCTCCCGTCACGATCTCAAATTCTGTTTTTATCGTGTTCTTGCCCTCCCTTTTCTCCACATGATTCAACGATGGACAATTCTGTGGTGAAATTTTGCACATCCTGAGTTTGGCAGTATCTTTGTAAGAAAAGTATATTGTAATCCTCGTGGCTTTCGTTGAAGGTGTCTATTTTGTCTTTGGTGCATGAAAAGTTGTGTGTGTGCAGTGGATGTTGTTGACTTACGCAGCGCACGACACATCTCAATTTATTCAAGCCCACAGCAACTCGTCTGCCAGAACCCACCAAAAAAAAACTGCAGCTGACTTTTTGTTTCTTGGTCCGAATCGCACTTTGCCTCCCCCCCCCTTCAGAAAGTTTCAGCTCAGCGGCTGAACGCGAGTTGTGTGTTTGACAGTTGGTGATAGACCGCGAGATGGACGGGCGCGTCCCGAGTCTCTTCAGCCGGAACCTCGCGCTGACGGCGCGGGAAGCGACCAGGAACATCACGCTCCAGCTCGAGGTGAGCTCCTCACGGGAACCTCTTCACTGCGCATGCGCGCGCGCGTGCGTGAAGCAGTGCGCGCACTCGAGGTGAGTTCCTCACGGGAACCTCTTCACTGCGCATGCGCGCGCGCGTGCGTGCGTGAAGTTGTGCGCGCCGCTTCGGGTCAAGCGTGAACACTGATACGAAAAGAAGCGACGGCGACCGTGATTGAAGGGAAGAGATACATTGATGTACTCTGACGCATCATGGGTGCGTGCACAAGAACGAGCAGAGACAGCGTGTGTTGCACTTGCTTCTCAAGGGGTGAAAAGTTAGCGCGCGTTTGTGTTGAAAGCTCTCCTTTGTGGAGTTTGGGTGGTCTCACACATCACGTGCACACGGTGTGTACTGCGTTTATTTTTGACGGATGTGGGCAACGAGCGTTTCACCGTCACCTTCAATTTTGTCTTTTCTGGGGAGAAGAGGGGGTTTGCAAAAAGTGCCGCGGGATTCCGCGGGTATTCAACTCGGAGGTGTTCTTGTTTTTGTTGACACATTGACGTTCGATGTTGAAGTTGACCTGCGGGGCTTGGTTGAAGCGACTGACGGAAGATGGCGCAGCAAAGAGCGGAGCGAACGAGGGGACGCAGCCGGTGAGTGCAGTTGCCAGGCAACGGTGAAAAATTCATCGTCAGTGATGTTTTCTTGAAAAGAGGAAAACAGCCAAGAAAACAACGAAAAGGACGAGGGAATCTTGGAGGGATCGACGAGATGGGAGAAAGGCGCATCGAAGGAGGAGTTTTCGGGTCACTGTGGTAGGAAGATGGTGTTGAGGTTCTTCACGTTTTGCTGCTTCAGTTTTGGTTGGGCGCTTCGGTGAACAGTTTGATAATCCAGCAAACAGAGTTGATCTGCAGCCACGAGTGATGCAGAGAATCGTTTGGAGGATCGGCTGCTTCTGAAACGATACAATGAGTGAAGACAGGGTCGGTGCCTGTTGAAGTTATTGCACTGAATGTGTTGCGTCCCTTGGCACATTGGTGCGCGTTGGGCATCGCCAAACACACATTCATGGGAACCAGACGCGTGCCCCCTCTCCAATGTCAAAGACGAGAGGGCACAAGGACGCGAGTTGTTTGCTTGCGTCAGCAACGCTGTGTTGTGCAACCTCGCCCGTGTCACAAGTGACATCGTCAACCCTGTCGCCACATGTCACCGCTGACGTCAGCAACTTACCACGTGTCACTGCTGACGTCATCAATTGTTGTGCAATCTCAGCAGGCGCCGCCGGACGACATGAGCTACGCGTGCACGCAGGCGGCGCGGTTCCTCGGGGAGCTGGAGACCAAGGCGCCCAAGGCCGCGCGCTTCAAGGTGCAGTGCAGCACCCTGCGACCCTTCCTGACCGAGGAGCAGCAGGTGAGGGGGACCGCACTGTGGGTTGGGAACCAGGGGTGATCACAGAATGTGGGACGGGGCTCTCAATAGGGGCACCGCCCTGAGGGCCTTCCTCACCGAGGAGCAGCGGGTGAGGAGGAGAGTTCTGTGGCTGAGGGCCTGGGCCTGGGGGGTTGAGACAATGGGGGACCTGACTCTCATTGGCTGGGGCCTGGGGTGGATGCAAAAAGTGTGACTCCCATTGGCGGGTGAGTGTGAGGGAGATTCCTGGAACGTCTGGAGAGCAGTGTGAGTGTGGGTGAACTGACTGTGTTTGTACTTCCGGTGAGGTGAACTGGACTTCCGGTCTGACCTCGTGTGTTCTATTGCGCAGGCGCAGGTGGACGCGCAGCTCAGCGCTGAGCTGGAGTCGCTGGAGCAGAGACTCGGGAGACCGCCGAGTGTGCTCGTGAGAGACGTGTGCCTGCTCGAGGTGAGGGAATTAGGGGGAGGGGAGAGAAGAGGAGGCAGGCCTCCCAACCAGCGTACTGGTCAGAGACGTCAGTCTGCTCGATGTGAGAGGAAGGTGGTGGGAGTGGGGGGTTACATGTGTGGGGGGGGGGGCATTCAGGCCGAAGAGGAGATGGAGGCTGGCCAGCCTGCTGGAGGTGAGAGAGAGAGATGGTGGGGAATGAGGGAAGCGTGGGGGGCAGGAGAGATGAACGAAGGTGAGGAATGGAGCGAGTGGGAGGTGAGGAAGAGCAGGTGATAGGAGAGAGCCCACCCTGTATCTGCTTGCTTGAGATCACAGGAGGCAGCACGTGAGACGAGCTCTGGGGAAAACGGGAGGGAGGTGGAGGATGCTCGCAGTAAGGCGCCTGCGATGGGGTGGGGGAGGGAGGGGGGCACACCTGGGGGGGGGATGGTGAACAGGGCTTTGTTGAGTTGTATCTGCTTTACCAAGTGGAGCGTGCCATGTCTTCAGACGATGAAATTTCTGTTGCAGAAACTCAGCAAGTTCGTTCTGGAGGCGGCTGGGAAGACGGTGCCGTCTGAGAACATCACCGAGAAAGTCGCGCGTGAGTTGCCGCCAAATTTTCCCAGAAAGAATTTGCTCGTGTTGGGGGGGGGGGGAGATGTTCCAGCAGTCGTTTCTTTTGCCGTATTCAAATTGGAACACACAGGCGCGCGCGCGTGGCAACAGAAGTATTGCAGTGAGAACACGCTACGTTCAGCTGTGGTTTGTTCGTTTTCAGTTCGTTTTGGGTTGATTCGAACAATATTTGTGCCTCAAAAGGTGCTGCAAGTTGATTCGTTGACCTGGTGGTGGTGGTGGTGATCCAAAGCGAACCATTCTCAAACACTGGTTGTGTTTTCCCTTCCGCTTGCTCAGATGTTCAGATTCTCGACCCAGCCCAACGTTCCTTGCATTTGCCGACTTGCGAAAGCGTGTGGTGTGTGTGTGTGTGTGTGTGTGTGTGTGTGCACGGACCCCTGCTCTCCCCCCAAGAGGGGGGTGGCTCCGAATTGGTCTTCAGGTTGACAGCCGTTGCCCCCCCCCCTGTGATTTGTCCACAGGGGGCTTGATAACTTTGAAACACCCTTCCCCGCCGCACGTCTTTTGAGAACGACAGAGTTCTTTGGGACTCCATAAGTACCCAAGAACCAGGTTGTCGGCACAATCCAGTGTAATGGAATGGCTAGAAACCAGAAGACACGGGTGTCTGACCATTGGCAGTTGGTCCTGGAACCCAGAGACACTTGTGTCTGGTCATTTCAGGTCCCCAATGGCCGAACACTTGTGGCCTGGAAAGTGTCATTCCCCCGAGAGAGTAAGCGCGTGTCCACATAGAAGGTGTTCTTGTTTGTGCTTGTTCTATGGACGTATTTTCTCATTGCAGGGCAAGAGAATCAGCGGGGCGCCTCTCAGGACTTCAGACCGGTACGTGCTCAGTGTCCTCTCTGGTCTCGGAAAACACGTGTGGTGTAGACACGTCTGTTCCAGTTCCCATGGAAACGAACCCCCGAGTGCCTGGGACCGTGGTTGTTTGAACGTTTTTCTGGTCAGATAGAATCATTCGGGGTGAGGACATGGTTTGCTGTCTGTCGAATGTGTTGGCTTTTGAGCGCGTGACTGTGTGGACGCCGTTCCTTTTTTGCGCGTTGGTCGCAGTACGTTGTTCTGTGGTATCTATCCCCAGCGTGTCACGCATGTCGAACAAACCCTTGATGTATTGTAGAATCCCGGAGGCAGACAAGGCGAGAACACACGGTTTACGGGTGGTGCACATGTGTAGTGCGTGGGTGTGCGTGCGTGCTTGCATGAGCACGTGTTTTGTGCGTAGTGGCGTGAGCACATGTGTGTGCGCCTACATGCGCTGGGACAGGCGTGTGTGTTGTGTGTGGTGCGTCGCTTGCAGTGAAGCTTTAGTTGACGTGTTCAGTGACGCAGCGCACGAAAATTCCAACACTCCTGAGAAGTAGAGATATTGGATTCTCAATCGTTTGACTGTTTGTCCAAGGTGGTCCTTGGTCTCTCACAGAAGTGTTACGCGTAGTGTCAGGGTTCACTGTGTGTTCGGCGCCGTTGTCATATTTGTTGAGCAACAGTGCGTCAGTCCCTGCTGTACGTTGGTGTCCGGATTTGTGTCTACACATGCCCACGCACGCACCCCGAGTACTTGGGGTGGGGGGTCTGTACCCGGGATGAGGGTCAGTCATGGTGTGACCACAACCCTTCTCATACAGACTGTGCTCATGAAAGTGTCTGCGGTGGTAGACTCGGACCCAAACACACACACACACACACACACACACACACACACGTGAAAGGCTGAGCACAGCAACACTCGCTTTTGTAGACGTAACATTCTGCCCAGGGTCTCGTGTGTGTGTGGAGTCTGTGACTGTGGTAAACCACATCACTTGGTTTCGGGACACGCAGCGCGTCTCAAAACTGCGAAAAGTTCTTGTTTTCTCTGAGTGATTTCTAAGTTTTTTTGAAATCTCTTCTTGCCGTCGAAGTGGTAAAAATTTAGGGTCACCCCGCGGCGCGAGTTAGCACTGTCAAATGTTCTTGTTTTCCTCGTCTGGATTGTAAGTTTGTCTTTAAAATTATTGACTGTCTTTTGTCATTTGCAGAGACCGAAGGCGATTCGTGCCGCTGAACTGATGGTCGAAGGGTATCTGTCTCAACGAAGGAGACGCGAAATGTCCAACACCATCTGCCAAGCCACCATCAAGTACTTGAAGAGGAATTTTTCGCACCCGGAACACGTGGAGTTGGGAAACCGCCTCGGTGACGCTCTGAAGAAGTTCCGCAAGATGGGAGGCCAGGTCACGGACGGGTACAAACTGACGGTGCATCTCGAGAAGGTCTGCGAGATGCACCTGGAGAAGGTGAGGTTCGGGGAGGTGAGGAACGCGAGGGAGGAGGCGGCGGTTGCGGCGCGGACGGCCGCGGGGGAAGCCATGGCGGCCCGCGGGGAGAGAGCCGCGACGGCCCGGGAGAAACCCGCGACGACCTCGGGAACGACGGGCGTCTCGGTGGAGACGCCACAAGAGACGCAGTACCAGGACTGGGTGGACGAAGCTCTCAAAGAGGGCGCTTCCCCGTGGGAGGCGCGCAGACGCGCCAAGCAACGGGAGAGGGACGAAAAACGGAAAGAGACGGAGACAACCGAAAACACCCGAGACGAGCCGAAGGAACTCGAGGCCACTGACAACTTCGGGCTCGATTTGAATGAGTCTCAGAGCAGCAGTTCTTCAAACACGACGGATACTGGTGCGTTGTCCTGGGAACCAGGCCCGACCAAAGGACGCAGATCTACTCTGGTGCGCAGCTTGTCCGATCCAGTCCTGGGTCAAGGCCCCTCGATCCAGGGTGACTCGAAACCAGTGGCGCCCCCCTCCGCGTCTGCCTCCGTCAAGACTGCGCGGAAACTCGTGAAGAACTCAGTGAAGCGCAAACTGCCCACGACAGCAGTAGAGGAACCAGCCAAGAAGGTGAAGGAGGAGGAAGGGGATCTGAGAGAACAGGAAACAAAGCGGAGGAAAGCGGAGATAGCGGACCTCACAGCGAGACTGGAAGTCTTGAACCGGAAGCTCCGGCTGAGGGAATCGTCCGTGGCGCCCTCCGGTGGGACGAGGAGGGAGCAGGCGGGGGAGGGGGAGGTGGAGGACGGGGAGCTCCCGGAGTCCCCGGCTGGGAGGCCATGAGCCCGGGGGACTTCCGGCGTGGTCCGCCGGGCGGGGTGCGGGGGGCTGAGAAACACACTTCCGACGTGCCCTGGGGCTGAAGGACTAACGCAGGTGCTGAGGGAGACGCGGTGACGGAGGACTTGAAACAGCTGAGCTCTCCAGTGGGTTGGGGGGTTGAATGCTGCCCGACTTGCCGACGAGGCGCCTGTGTATCAATGAAAAATTCTTTGTCTGGGGGAGGGGGGTGCACCGGCCGTGCGTCTCAACCCCAACGAATTTAATCCTTAATTTTGCGACGACAGGTGCAAATGTTTTGTATTTTTTCTCACCCTGAGGGTTGGGTGGATGCTGCCACCAAATTGTGTGGGTGGGGGGGGGGGGTTGGAGGGGAACCATTCCTGCTGTTATTTTTGACGTGTGAACAGGGTGTTTGCGTCTGTTTTGCCAAATCATTGCCACGAATTTGCCAAAATGGTTTGTGCCTTTTGAGAAAAGCTCAGAAATCCAGTCAGCGAGATGACAAAAACCGAACGGGTGTGTGATGTGGTTGTATGACGATAAACTTTTGAAACTTGCGATTCAATTCAAGACTTGACTTGTTTGACAATGGCAAATTATTGCATTCTTGTTGGAAACTTGAATTTTTTTGTGCTTTATCAGGGTATTTATTCGCCCCAAATCACTTTACGTCTGTGTGGTACTTACAGATCCGTTTTCTACATTCTCGAAATTTTGTTTGTTGAAGACAGTGGTGACAATCCGTTCGTTGGGACCACGAGTGTGAAGTGTCAACCAGAGACAATTGTTTGATGAAGCTGCGTCAATGTGTCTTTTGTTTCATGAGAAATATGCGTTCCTACGTCAGTCTGAAAAGTGCTTCAGATTGCGAGAAATTTTGTGTTCGAAACACTTGACTTGCGCGCAACGAACGTCGCAGCTCCACCTGGTGCAGAGACGTCAACGTGTTAATTCCGTGAAAAATCGTGCAGTGTCTTGAGTAAATTGATAAAACTCGTCGTGTTTCCAGTCGGAACTGCGCGTCTTCTCTTGTGTTGGTGTGCTCGAGTTTCGGGGGGGGGGGGGGTCGGTGTGGTTGCGGGTTGTGTTGGGCAACAGGTGTACGCGGGCCGCCCCCAATTTTGAGCAGTTGAACC
>JAAUXT010077770.1_pt1 | contig 11513 bp, 10 predicted proteins | sample 7278171 | NCBI WGS metagenome assembly JAAUXT01 (sample SAMN14350112, study PRJNA611818) | marine sediment metagenome | isolation source: surface marine sediment (1.8m) | place: French Polynesia: Moorea | collected 2018-08 | reverse complement strand
GAGATGACCGATTTGGCCGTAAATTGCACAGTCATTTAACTGTTTCTTACGCAATGTTGACAACAACAGTGATCATGAAGATTCCACGAATTAAATGATAGAACCTCGTACTGAAACAAGGTTCACTCGAAGTAGGGTGTTTTTGCAACACAAACAACACTGCAGTTTTCTTCAACATTTGAACGAAGTTCACCCAACCGAAGATGTAGAAACCAACGAAAGCAAACTTGAAATATCAAGCAGATGTAAACACAATCTGCAGGAAGGAAGGAGAACATGCAGTGAGACAGATACAGACACATGCGGTTTGGATTCTTTGCAAACTAAAAACACAACAAAGCCTAAACAACAGGTGCCTGACCAAACCTTACTTGTCAAGCAGCAGAGCCTTGATTTTACGAATGTCACCGATATCCAAAGCAAAACTTGACGAAAATCTGTTCCCAGCCAAGTCATGCACCGTTTCAGTCCAACTTCGTCCGCAGTGCACTCTCTTGCAGTGATTCCAGCATGCACCTAGTGGCGACCATCCTCCACTGTTTCCGTCGAAAAGCCCCATGCTTCAGGGATGCAAGATATCCCGGACCGATTCTTTGCCAAGCCACTTACCGTAACCTCTCCAGTCAACTCCAGTTCACCACCGCCACCCATTCAATACAACATTGACCACAGCGTTCCCCGACTACGTCTGTGGCTCGACGAGGATTTCTCCCAACCACGCGTCCCTCGCCTCACCCCGGCCCTCCCCGCTCACCCGTCACTTTCCGTCGCGTCAGTGTCCCTCTCCGCCGGGCGCCGGTTGCTTGACGTTTCCTCTGCCAACTTTTTGCTCGGCTCGCACAGCTCCTGCAAATGTTCAACAGTGCGGCTTCAACCAACGAGCAGTAAACCCCCAACCAAATTGCATCATCGAATTTTCCCCTTCCCACGATTCTGACTTCTTGAAAATGAACTCAGACAACGAATCCCAGTTTGGCACCTTGCGCGAATTCCACTGATGTCTCGCACAGCTCACCTTGAGCATGTTGAACTCGTAGTACTGGTAGCCTTTGAAGCTGTCTGCCACCGTGCTCATCGTCCGGGATGTTTTGCTCCAGAAGTGCAGCAGCGTCGACTGGTAGTTGGCGAGCACGTGGGAGAACATGTTGCAGCGCGACGCTGCCAGGAGGTCGATCTTCTGCATCGTGTCCAGCTTGAGGCGATCGAACCGCGCTTTCGTCTTCTTCACTTGCGCCTGGATCTGAACAAAACCAGAGTCGCTTCAGCAAACAGGATGAAGAATATAATTTCTGGCCAAAACATAACCTGTCTGGTTACAGTTCACAAGGATCGACCACGAAGAAAACACAATTGTCTGTCACCTTCCAACGTGCAATGTCAAATGTACAAAATGATCTCGCTTCTTATGTTTTCCGCCCAACAACTGCGTCACACCTCTCAAACTCGCATTGTATGTTCCTTGCTCTCCTCACCTTGCGAAACTTCTCGAGTTGTTTGTAGGTGTCGGGGTCGAGGTTGGACGACTGGTCCTTCATCCAGAGCAGCGCGCCCCGGTACTCGGTGCGCGCGCCCTCCATGCGGTTGATGGTCATGAGCGTGTCGGAAATGGCCCGGTAACGAAACGTCTCCACCTCCTGGTACAGCCGCACCAGAGGCACCCGCAGGGACAACCTGCCGTGGGAGCGAGGAGTTTCGTATATTTATTTGCACAATAACACTTGCCCTCAAAAGAGATAATCATTCAACAGACATTGACAAACTTGAATGCATTTCACAAACTGATGCTCAACCAAACGAAACATTGGTTGCGTCTCCTGTCCCTCGAGTTCAACTGTCTACAAACCAGGAGCTGCTGCTGAGATCTGCTCACCTCTGTTGAGAAGAGAAACTGAGGGACTTGCCCACAGCCGCCATGATTTTGCCTGCACGAGTTTTGTCGGACTGACTGTGTGCCTTGAGAAAGCGGCCTGACGAGTTCTCTTCCTGAGACAGAGCTGCAAACACACGCGAACTCATGACAAGAACTTCATTGTCTCGAGATTTCACCCTTTTCTGGTCCGGGAACGAACATTTTCCTCAAAATCTTCACAGGCGCGAAAATAGACACACACACACACACGCACACACGCACGCACGCACGCATGCACGCACGCACGCACACACAGAGCTGAAACAATGCACAAACTGAATCTCACCGCACAATCTGTCCTGATAGTTCTCGATGACGCGCAACAGCTCCATGCTGGATTTCTGTATCGCTCGAAACACCTGTAGACACACAGAAACTGCAAATCAGGAACAGCTTCATTTCAAATCTCGAACTTGATTTCACACTTATCACCAGCTGTGAAAGCTGTTGATCCTCCGATATTTGCCAACCTTCAAGATTGGACAGACGATCGCAACAAGATCAACGAGTCTGAACGCATTGCTCACCTCCAACTTGGAGTCCAGCTCGGCATCAGAAGCAACAATATGTTCATCTTCTTTCTTGCCCAGCTTTTTCATAACAGCCTGCAAAGCGGAAGAAACTGACAAACTTGCATGAACACACGGAGACTGTTCAGCTCACATCACGAATGCAGTCTCGTACACACGTACGCGCACACACACACAAGCACGCACACCGTCAGTTACCTGCTTGGTGGTCCAGTACGTCTCCTTCAGTTTGTGCACGGTCGACTGTTCGTTGTGCGCCGCATAGCGCTCGTACGAGGCGCTCTTGTACTCGCCTCGATATCTGTCAAAAGGGAACTGATTGAACACGAGAACACCAACTTGCAGAAGACGCCCAGTCTCCCTGAGGATTGCGAACGTCATTGTCATCGTAAGTACAAATTGCAGGTCCAACATCGGGTCGTGGGCATGTCTACTTTGAACATAGCAGGCAGTGCAATGACGATGTCCACACCCAAGGTACATGACACAGAACAAGAAATGTTGTCAACACAGCCCACCCCCTCCCCGGGTTCCTCTCCAGACTGGAGGTCCAAGTGATGCGACACACGTGCAGCTTCTTGAGAGTGCGATCCAAACTCGTGATGCCAATCGGAAAAGCCCTGAACGTGAATTTGTGGCCGCAAACTGAGCTGACGTACTCGCAGTCACTTTCACAAGAGGCAGACGCGAACAAGCTAAATGTCTGTAACTCTTCTGCACATCATCTGCATCGCACGCTCACATGTGCACAGAACTTGCAGTTGGAAGCATCTGCACAAAAAAAAATGCGTTTTCGCTGCAGGTGCAGGTGAAACTGACAGGTTGCAGGAATTACTGGAGCGCTGCTCATACGGCTGTTGGTGTGTGAACAAGAAACAACATTAACTTCCGTGCAGTGCAGGCCTCCTACTTTGCGGAAGGCGAACTGTGGGTGGGTGGGACAATTTCATTTCTGACACACCTTGGTGTTTTGGGTTCCTGTTTTGTCCACAACAACTGTACACCGCATGAAAAATGTCCAGAAAACAATCTCAAAAATATGATGTTTACTTACGCCATTCTGGGCTTCTGCAGATGACCTGGGAACTGACAAGGTTCAGGAGGAAACCCAATCACTCCGCAATCACTCTGTAAAAACAAGAATACTAAACAGTAAAGCCACGCACCAAATCGGCAAAGTCAGTTTCATACGCCAGCAAGAAATGTGCAGATTTTGACAGGGGTGGGGTGGGGCCTGTTCACATCGTTTTCCACGAAACGTGACAGCAACGTGACGAAGCACTTCATATTCATAAGCAATGCTTCATGCCAAATCGACGTGCACTTGTCTGCTGAATAACTAGTCTCGATTGCACATTGCGATCTTTATCCACTGTTGCTACAGACAGACTTCCTGCGAAATGAACCCGCGCACGTGGAAATTCTGCGAAGGCTTTCACTCTGAGATTGAGTCGAACGTTTGGAACCGTCAGTCACCTTTGAAGACAACTGGACCACCACAGCGACAACCACTTGTACAATTTGTTGCTTTCTCTGATATTCTGGCAGACGCACGTGGAGAAGAAATCAAAGTGCTTGGCAAGAACGACAGATTCTGATTCAATTTGAAAAATCGACAAGGCAAAGGGTTGATCAGGAAATCTCCATGCCTCCAAATTTTGTACGCAGGCAATTGCAACTTTTTGGTCTGGAGCTACCTCTTTCACATGCAAATTTGTTTCAGATAAAATTGGGCCAAAGGGGGGGGGGCGGTCTCCTTTGTCGAATCGAATTCTGGATGCACCCCTCATGCAGCGTTGAGGACCCCATAAAATAGACTCAATGTCACGTTACAACAACACATGTTGTCCTCGTCAACCAACAATAGATATCTTGATCTGCCAACGCCTTTTGAGCCAACAAATGTCAGAATCTGTCTCCCTTGAAACGTTGTTGACGTTGCCGAACATTTGACAAGACAAAATATTTCGTTCACAAACTTTGTCCTGTGTCTCTCGATGCACTCCGGTTCTTGCCAGACCAAAGAAAACCCTTCATGCATTTTAAAACTTGTACAAGTGCACAGAATTTTACAAAAAACACTTCAATACGATAAAAGTTTACCTGCACGAAATTTATTTTCCATTCTGTCAGCCATGACACCTACGGAAGCAGCCGACAGATGGCGGAGAAGGCCGAGCGATGGCGAAGCTCCGCGAGAGGCTCCGCTGCCCAAGGAATCTACAGACAGTTCACCCTGAAAACCTTTCTGACACGACAGTTGAAGATTTAGACTGTCTGAGATTTATGACACGAGTATTGTCACAACAAAATGTTCAATTGTCTGCAGCACACACACACATTTTCAGGAAAGCAGTTCAAGGCAGAGCTCATCCAGTGCAGCTTCATCTTGCACAGACCCTGCCGAAGGATACGAATACCACTTTCCCGCCACATTTTGCACTGCGAGATTGAGTTGTCGGGAGAAAAGGACAAACTCCAACTTCGAACCTTCCATGAACCTACATGTGTGAGGGCTCAGTCAAGGATTTGATCAGGAGAGAGAATTCCACTTTCAACAAACAAAGTGGAGGAAACCCAACAAAACAAATGGACGACGCTGCCTGGGTTTTACCCCCCCCCCCCACTCCCATTTCACGCACAAGAATCATAGAAATAACAATCACATTCAAAAAGCAAAACAAAATTTGAATCAGTCTACGAATTAATTTTTAACTGGTATTGAAATAATTTTTCCAGTACAATTCTTTGGAATGTGTGATCTTGCTAGAGTCTATCACAGTGTTGACTTTTTGGCATGAGAGAGCGGGTTATGAGAGCACGAGCATTGCATTGGTGTTACAATTTCATGACTCAAATGAACAGATTTATCAAGGCAAAAACACAAGAAAGGTCCGAGGTTTCTGCCTGGCCTGAAAATCAAAGCAAACGTTGCTGAGGGACCCCGAGAAAGTAACACGAAGCTTCAAGACCAAACGTTGGGACACACCAAGTGATCGCAATGTGCTTCTGTTTTATTGTCTGTTCCTTTGTCACACGTCATTGAAAAAAATGCTCCCAGGCTTTGGTTTGTCTCTCTCTCTCTGTCTCTGTCACAAATACAGTACTCTCTTTTCCCCGTAACTTTCAGCATGATCCGTTGTGCAATTGACTTGTGCGTCGTCGCGTCGCTGAGCGGTGCAGCTGCAAGTCTCAGCCTGCTGCGAGCGCCGCTGCCTTTCAAACCAAATAGGTGCGCGCACTGTGAAGACAGCGCGCGCTTTCATGGCAATGCATTTCCTGTTGGACTGCAGCAAAGTGCCCAAACAAAATCGCATCGTGTTCTTGTGAGACACCAACACTCAATTGTCCAGCCAAATGTTTGTGACAAAGTCATCAGATCTGCATCAAGAATTTCTCTGTTGCCTTCGTTCGCAAGACTGGTGCCCAAAACCACAATTCGGAGGGCGGCAGATTTTTGCAGTGCCGGCTTCCCCCGTTCAGGTGTGCGAATCTGAGGCAGGTTCTGCAGACTGCTTACAAGGATCAGCCAACAGGATATTTGCGGAAAAGGCAAACAAGTGAGTATAGATTATTGTTTTGAACACCCCCTCGGCAAATGCGAGGCTCAGTCACTTCGACAACAAATTGCACTGTTATTCCGGAAATTCGGCTTTTTCGAAGGAATCGGGCCTGTCAAGATGAAAAATATTTGTAGGGGTGTATGTGTAGACTGCGGAACAGTGCACACGTGCAACTTCATTTTTGATGGCACAGACACCTGAAAACACTGATGCCAATGAGCTCTGTATGTCATCAGTCAAAAACCTTCAGATTCGCTTTGAGTCTGTATTTTATTCTGGACTGCCTACCACAACAACAAGGCGAACGCTTCGCATTTGAAACCAGGCTGTGTCCACGCATGCATGGGCAGAGAGAACCACAGGTTGGATCCTTTTGAGATTCATGCAACGTTTCAACGTTGAAAACCACTGACTGCGGACACGTATCAACACCTCTATTTTGTGCGACTGGCGATTCCCCCTTCGGATCGGAAACATCCTGCAATCCCGTGCGTGTACGAGTCTTGCATGTGTGAACTGTTTGCCTGATGCAAGATAATTGTCGCAACTTCCCAAAGCCTTCAACACATTTCTGGAGATCTGAAGCCAAACAGACGAATTGAAAGCTTGTAAGTCAGGGATACCAGGAAAACAATCAGACTGAGCAAACTCCCAACCCATTCTCTTTGTGTGAGTAAAATTCGGGCAGAAATCGATGTCTCCATGATTGATAGTTTCATTGACGCGTGGAGCACAAGTTTCGCTCTTTCCTGAAGCCTGAGAGCCAGGTAAAACACCTCAAGAGAATGTTGCGTGTTCCACAGACTTTTCCAGTTTTTCACTGAAGGTTACCCGAAAGCGTAATTTTCAGATGTGCGTGTCCCCCTCCCTGCACGATTACATTTTTTTTATTGGTGCTCACTCATTGATGTTTATTTCTGCGCGCGTCAAGTGACACTGAAATTAGATGTGGGACAACTCTCTTTTCTGAAGATTGATCTGATGTCTTGATTCGTCCAAGGCTTCACTTGTGAGTGTGACAATTTCTATCCAGTGGACGCGGCCAACTTCAGTTCAGACACGCTTCAACGGATCGCATGTGTTCGTCTTCGGGCGGTTGGCACATCCGGTCTGAGCCACATCGTCACTGCACCATGGTGAGTCAGGCTTCAATTCATTCCCAATTTCCTTTCGAGCACAGCCATTTTCAATGTATGGTCAAAAGGGAAGTCAGGTGTCTTGGGACACTGCTTGATCCACAAGCAATTGCACTGAGCAATCGATCTGGATACGCGAGTTGTTGCACATGCGCATGTCACAGAGTCGGTCATGCGTCGCGTAACGATCGATTTCCATGCGTTGGAACACGCGTGTGTGCATCAGGCTTGCTGCACACGGGTTTGATCCAGTTTCGAGGATCCATACATACCAAACACCTGGAAAAGCTGGATGTCCGGAAATATTTTTTCCCTGGGTGGTTTTGTTCGCAAATGCTGAGGTTTGACATTGTGCTGACAGACTGAACAAAAACAGTTTCGCAGGGTACAACAACAGGACAGACCAGATTCAGGTAGCGGCACAATCCAGACTTCACACATGAAGAAACAACCAGCCATAATTCTGGAAAAAAGTTCTTGACCACAGGTGTGATGGTATTTCTTTTTCTTTGTAGTCTCTGGCTTTTGAGAGCGTGCCAAACTACTGTATTAAGCTCCAGCTCCTTCAGTGCTTTTTGGCACAGAACTTGACAGCTCTCGTTGGGAATGAAAGGTGTGGGATGGGCGTGTGTAGCTTCTCGTCAACCAGGATGCGTGACTGGAAATGGATTACATCTTGCCAAATCGATGGAGCTACTTTTTTGTTTGGGTTTGATTGATGACAACAAGAGTTGTGCCTCATTCAGTGAAACCAGCCAAAAGGAGGAAGAGAGACTGACGCACGAAGTGGAAGAAAACGAAACACGACACTGAATTTTCAGCTTGGCTGTTCTTTTTGCAGTGATCTCTTGCAATTCATTTCCAAGGAATCGTCTGTCTGTTTCCATGGAGACAGGAGATCGCATTTGGAGGTGGTGTGGGACGTACACGGTTCCATCTCAAAATGTTTGTTTCCTTTGTTTGTTTGTGATTGATGAATCACGGAATCATTATCTGCGCCTGTGTTTCCGTGTGTGTGCATCATACTCATGTTGCTCGGATAAAGTTGATGTCAACCACGAATCAGCTGATTGCACAATGATCAACGGCTTGTTGTGTTGAGGAGGCTTCACTGTTGCCCAGGATCTGTATTTGTGAATGGAGGAGGGAATCCCAGTGTCAAGTGCAGACAGGTACGGTCCACCTCTGGGGTACGTGTTCTGAAGGATTTGCTCTTGTCGCAATCGGTTGATCAGACGTCTACGGATTTGGGTGCTGAAATCCGGTGACATCACAAGAACCTCAAACAGTGCATTTGTCTCTGCTTAGCAACAGTGACAGTTGTTGGGGACAAACCTTCTTGAGATGATCACACAAAACCCAATGCTGATGAGCACCACAATTTTGATCCAGTCACACTCGAACTGTGTTGGTAACCAAGAACGAACAAACCAACTGGGAGATTGATATTGCGCGTGCAAACTTGGTCTCAAGACGCATTTTCAGGTGGTTTGTGCATGGAGAGTCACGACCAGAGCCTTGCGCCTTTCGCGACAGAAAAATGAAAATGCACAAACTTTCTTTTTGTCTGGAAAATTTATTGATGACATTCAACTGCTCCACAAACCTTAAGTGTTTCCGCATTTTGACCTGTGGAGTTACTCTGACTGCTCCCGACAGACATGACGAGGATGGACGCGCCGCGCGCAGCCGCAGAAGCGCAGACGCAGATCCGACGCCGCGCGCGCAAACAGTTCGACCGGACACAGCTCAACCTCAACATCTTCCGGCGCCTCAACACAGACAAAAAGTTTGTGAACCAAGGGCTTCTCAAGAAGTGCTGAAGTTGGTTCGCTCCTTCCTTTGTCTTGAAAATGGTTCCAAAAACGAAATACTGTTTCATGTCTGCAGTTCTGAAGACGCCGAAGATGCGCAACGCCGGAAGTCTCAGTCCGAGCAGGAGGACCCGAGAAGCAGCGCTGCACGGCGCGGGAATCACCCGGATGGAGAACGGGCCAGACGAAAGAAGGGACGCCTTGAAATTGGGGACAACGACGTGTACACTGCAGGCGTTCCCAAGCACAAGCCTCCTATGTCTCAGGTTCAGTGAAACTTTTGTGCTGTTTGAATGGAATTCAGCATTCTCCAGAACAGGCCCCTGTTAGACGGAGACCATGGTTTACCTGAGTTGTCTGTGAACACGTTTGTCAAAACTCACATGGCTTTCGAGCAGGAAGAATGCGTTTTTGCAATCCTACCACAACAAACTGTGTTCCTTTCATTGCAGGTTGACGGAAACCACCCCAGAGCGCAGAGCGATGTTGGCTGCACCCAGCACGACGATGGCCCCACTGACCACACTCCGCGCACCTCAGCCCTTCTGCGTCAGCCCTCCTTCCGAAAACACCTCTCCAGGCTCATGAGGGTTCGAACGCAGTCCGGACAGACCGATGCTGTGCCGTTGGAGAAAGCATTCAAAGCTGCCAGTGCCTCCAACCTGGCCAAACTGAGGAATTGCAGTGTGGAGAACCTGAGCGCATTGGACAACACGGAGACCGACTCCGAGTTGACAAGCACGCCGGGCCTGCTCCAGAATTCATACTCCGACTTCAATTTGAGACGCAAATCCATGAACGATGCAACACATACTCCGAAAAGTTCAGCTGCGGAGGACGCTGGCGTGGGCGCCGGAAACGGTAGTTATTGGTTTGATTCCAAAGAACCAGTTTGTCAACCTGCGATCCATTCAAACAGTGGGTGGGTCAGTTCCACAGGTGCCAACGTGGGAACTTTCATGGCAACCAACAATGAAAGCAAAGGGGCCATGTTTGAGTTTAGTGACTCGGAAGACGACTTTCCACCACCATTGCTCATGAGGTCATTCAGCAGACCAGGCTCAAGGCCACAAAATAGCTCCAGGTCAAGTGTGCGGTCACTGACCAAGTTCCACATTCCTTCCTTCAGTGAGTTCAAGCGAATGAGAGCCAAAGGTGGGTTGTTGCCTGACAAACTGAAGATGAGAACTGAAACTACTTCGTCGGACCTTGAACGGTCAATGGCACCTGGTCAAAATCGGCGGGACAGTGGTCAGGAATTGGAAGATGATCATGAGGTCCGACTGAAGAGAACTCACACTGATCCCAAATGCAGAAATCAAAGGACGGGTCATCTGTCAAACCAAGACACGGATCCGCATTTGTCCACAGCCAAAAACTCAAGTAAAACGGATTCAAGTCTTCATGGTATCAGAGGCAGCACGAGTAGAATGGCAGCAAAGCTGGACTTTCCTGCAGTCACACCACAGAGTCAAATGGACCATGGTCTGGGAAGTTTCAAGCAGGGTCTGTCAGACGATCACACTCACTGGACCGTGAAGCCAAGTTGGAAAGATTGGAATGAGAGTGATGTTGGTCATAATGATACCTCAGTACAATCAAAAATCTGGACGTACAATTCCGTGGACTCAATCGAGAAAACGTGTTCAGATGAAACTTCCCAAGACACTCAGATTGATGCGTGTGGTGGTGCTCACGAAACTGACGAGGAGAATGAGGATTATGAGTTCACGAGGGCAGGGTCGTTCCGAGAGATGGACACCTGGCGACAGTCGGTGCTGGAGTCGGAGAAGGGCAGCGACAGCGACAGCGTGGCGGTGGCGCTCTGCGGTGGCGACGACGCAACAGGCCGCTGTGTCGACTCGCGGCGACGACGCCGTGGAGGCAGCGTCGGGAGACGCAAACAACGGTCGGTTTGTAGCTGTTTGCTTGAGACACGCCGCCGAAAGCGATTATTGTGCAGTTTTCCAGTTGGTTGTCTAAAAAGCGCGATCAAGTCAATGTTTTCGAGAGGAATTGCCAAGTTTCCAGGCAGTTTGGTCAAAACACCAACTAAAGTTTCTTTTGAGTCTGTTCTTATTGTTCTGCTGTGGATCTTGAATGCCAACACTTAAGTTTGAATCACTTTCAATTTGCTTCCTGTGGTCAAGCAGGACGATTTCATATTGCTGTCTAGCTGGTTATGTCCAACAATTTTTGTTGCCTCTGCTGAAATGTAAACATTTCTGTTGTGGAGACCAAAACAAAAGGCAACACACAAGGAATCATCCTGCTTTCAGGATCATCCAGCATCAAAAAATTTCTTCTTATGTGCCCTGCACAAAAAGGGGCTGCACAAGGCCACAAGTGTGTGCACATAATCGCGTTCTGACAATTGCTTCCCAGGTGTGTCTGTGGCCTGAAGTTGATTAAATTTTATGATTTGAGCGGAACGCTTTGTGTTTCGTTGATCTTGTTATATATATTTACCATGACCACCCCCTAAGTACTGCCATGGCCTTCCATAGCCACAGCAACAGCCACAGCCAATCATATCATTCCCTAGATGGAGCCACTATCCT
>JAAUXT010065258.1_pt1 | contig 11513 bp, 16 predicted proteins | sample 7278171 | NCBI WGS metagenome assembly JAAUXT01 (sample SAMN14350112, study PRJNA611818) | marine sediment metagenome | isolation source: surface marine sediment (1.8m) | place: French Polynesia: Moorea | collected 2018-08 | reverse complement strand
CCGCTCTCCGTCTCTCTCCCACTCACCCTCGGACTCCCTCTCTCTCCCGCCACCTCTCTCTCTGTCTGTCTCTCTCCCCTCCGGGATCTCCTTGGAGCCGAGCGCCTGCGGCCCGGCCCTGTTGAGGTAGCTGCGGTACTGACTCCCTCCGCCGCCCCTCTTCAGCTGCGGCGTCGTCCCGCCGGGGGTGGCGCCACCGCCGCCCGGCGTCGCGCTCCCACTTCCGCTCGGCGTCGTGACGCCGCCGCCCGACGCCTTCCCGGGCGAGGCACCCGCGCCTTTCTCTGGCGTCGTATTCTTCACTGGAGATTTCTTCTCAAACTCCATTTCGTGCTGCAGATAGAGCTTGGAATTCAATATTCAATTCGCTGCTTTCGGATGGGGCGGAAGTGACGTCACGTCACGTCTCGACATGTTCAGAAACGGCCTGAGCCCTACTCTCCACTGAACCGGTTGAACCATTCAGCGCTGATTGGCCGTTCACTGAATCGAGTGGGGAGTGCACAGTACAGGAGACAACGACAAACAAGTATGACGCTGGGATGAGGGGTTCATGGGCAGCTGGGTTGGAAGGTTTTTCAGACAACAGTCCACATCTCCGTCTGTGGGTTGTTCTTGTTGCCCGTCAATCCGGGAAACCGACATAACCAAATCTGCATGCACATCAACATGGCACTCAATTGAAGTGGTTTTCACATTGGGTGACGCGCGTTTTCTGGGCTGACGTCAAAAAATCCACCATTGGGTTCAATTTTGACGCCGACGTCAAAAATACGACCGCGCGTCACCAATGTGAAAACCACTTCAAACACCCAATGCGAAATGCACAATATTCCAACATCTGCACAGTGACCTTCACCTTGGCCTTGGTTTTGAACGGCGCTTTGGTCGGCGTCTTCGCACGTTTCTTGGGCGACGTTCTCGGTGCCGTCTTCACGGACGCGTCCGGCGTGTCGGGGACGAAAGTCTCGCTCTTTGCCTTCGCCGCCAACTTGCTGGCCAGAGATCCTGTGGGAAATAGAGCAACAGACTGACGTATCGTCATTTGACGTGTGCAGACGCACGGCGTATCCTATGTGATGCAATCTGCAACTTGTATTGAGACAAAAGTTGTCTCTGAAACACAAACATCACGTCACTTTCGAGGACAAAATAGACAAAATAGAATCTCCTTCTGGCAATGGGATGTTTTGGCAAACAGCCCGCAACCCTGGAAATACAAATGCAAACGTACGGCAACTTTCGGTGTGCTGTGATAGTCAAAAGTTACGTTTGTGTTTGCAGGTTGCGGGCTGTTTGCTAAAACTCGCCAATAAAACTGCCTGAGGTGGGTCACACCACAATGATGCCTCGCGAAATCCTGGTTTAAGAGGATGCAGATCTGACTGGGCAATCCTCCAGCATTGCTTCCCTTGCAGCGCACGCAGTGAGAAACAGGCCTTTACCCTTTGAGGGAGATTTACTGCTGCTCGTGCTCGCTTCCGGTTCCTCTGGTTCAACTTCCGGTTGTTTCGGGTCAACTTCCGGTTTCGCTTCCGGTTCGGGCTCGAGCCGCGCCCTCTTGGCGCGCTTCTGCTCCTCCTCCTCGTCGAGCATGCGCAGTGTCTCCATGAACGCCTCGTCGTCGTCGAAGGCGTCGGCGTCAAGGTCGTCGTCCCGCGGCTTCGGCTTCGACGGACTCATCTGAGCAACGGAAAAAAACTTTTCCAGCAGGTGGGTCAATTCGGTGCGTCCCTACGTGGACCAAACGCATGACACCTGCAGTCACGGGCCCCGTTATTTCTGGGCAACGGTCTGGTCTGTCTTCATTGTGCATACGCGCGCACGCGTGTGTTTCGGTGTCTGCACATGTGTGTGTATTCCCGTGTCTGCGCGCGCATGCGTGTAAAGGTATATGTGCCCACGCGCGTGTGTGTGTATATGTCTGCGCGCGCGTATGTGTGTGTGTGTGTGTGTGTGTGTGCGTGTTCGCCCCGACTCACAGTTTTGCGCTTGTTGGACGCCGCTGACGTCGACGCCGTCGCCGACGTCTTGCTCTCGACGCGGTGAATGGGCGACGCCGCCCCGAAGATGTCGGCGACGCTCACTTGCTTCTTGACCTTCCCCGGGGACCGCGACGCCGTTGACGTCGACGCCGCCGCCGGTTTCGACGCCGTCTCAGATTTCGTCTTCACACGGGTGAACGCCTCTTTGATGTCAGGCTTCTCCTCATCTGCGGGGAAAACATGTGACTGGGTCACCATGGTAACCGAGAGGTTCTGATTTTTGCCAATCGAGGGCGCTGAGAAAAGCTGGGTAACGTCAACCGGAAGTCACACAGAGGGCGCTTCGCACCACGAAGCATCAATCACGTGAGGTGCGACGAAGTTGAGCGACACAGAATTGTCCTTGCAGTGACCCACAGAACAACCCCTGACAGTTCAACGCGCACACGAGATGCGCTCGGGTGGGTGGTGGCGCCACTCGTGTCGTCGTCCTCACCTGACGCGCACACGTAGACCGGACCCTTCTTCTTGCGTTCCAGCTTCTGCGTCGGTTTGAGCTTCACGATTCCCTCATCGTCTGAGTCTGAAATGTACAATGAAACAAGAAACGTACATTTCAGCTTTCTGTCTGTCACGGATACAGCCAGGGGTTTGTGAAACGGGAACATTGCGTGTCAGATGCGAGGTCACTCTTGAAAATCGTCGTCCTTTTGGGTCACCACACCAACTGGTGGAGCCAGATTCACTGCACCAACTGGTGGGGCCAGATTCACCACACCCACTGGTGGAGCCAGATTCACTGCACCAACTGGTGAGGGCAGATTCACCACACCAACTGGTGGAGCCAGATTCACTGCACCAACTGGTGAGGGCAGATTCACCACACTAACTGGTGGGGCCAGATCCACCACACCAACTGATGGGTCCAGATTCATCACACCAACTGGTGAGGCCAGACTCACCACACCAACTGGTGAGGCCAGACCCACCACACTAACTGGTGGGGCCAGACCCACCACACCAACTAGTGAGGCCAGATCCACCACACCAACTGGTGGGGCACCAGATCCACCACACTAACTGGTGGGGCCAGATCCACCACACCAACTGGTGAGGCCAGAGTCACCACACCAACTGGTGGGGCCAGATCCACCACACCAACTGATGGGGCCAGATTCACCACATCAACTGGTGGGGCCAGGGTCACTGTGTGTCCTTCAGGGCAATGGGGAACTGATACAAATGATCAATTCTCACCCGAGTCAAAGATGACTCCGATTTTCTTCTTGGGCGCGCCCTTCTTTTTGGGGTTGGTTTTCTTGACGAGTCGCATGTCGTCACTGTCGTCGCCGCTAGAGGGCAGTTCTTTCGGCTTCTTCCGCTTCTTTCCGTTGACCTCTTCCGCTTCCGGCGCCTTCGCGCGCGGCGTCTTTTTCCTGCTCTTCGCCGGTTGGAAATCGTCATCCTCGCTCGAAGAAACCTGCGTTGAGGGAGACACAGCAAACATGGCTGTCAGAATACCGCAGGTTATCTCATCCGGCGGCCAGCAATCACACAGGGTATGTCACCCGGCCAGCGATATCACAGGGTATGTCAGCCGGCCAGCAATACCACAGGGTATGTCACCCGGCCAGCAATATCACAGGGTATGTCACCCGGCCAGCGATATCACAGGGTATGTCAGCCGGCCAGCAATACCACAGGGTATGTCACCTGGCCTGCAATACCACAGGGTATGTCACCTGGCCTGCAATACCACAGGGTATGTCACCCGGCCAGCAATACCACAGGGTATGTCACCCGGCCAGTACAACCACAGGGTATGTCACCCGGCCAGCAATACCACAGGGTATGTCACCCGGCCAGATCATGATGTGAAATTGCAGGTTTTCACGTCATGATGTGGCGTAGAACCTCACAATTTCACGTCCACGTCCACGCTTCACTTTGCGGAACCTCCCCAATGAGAGCCCGACGCCCAAACGTCTTGTCCTCATCTTGCGCTGCAAGCGCATGTGTTTCCTCCTTTCCACGTGCGAACTTTTTCAAAGTTAGAATCTCACGCCGACACTCACATCATGGGACACCTGTTTTCGTTTCTTGTCCGACTTCTTGTCCGGTTTGCGGGGCTTGCCCGACTCCTCTGCGTTCTCCTTGCTGGACGAGCCGGAGCTGACTCGCTTCAACTGATCTTCCTTCGACTTCTTCGATTTGCCTGCTGAGCGATAAAAGGGGATTTCAAGCTCCACATCCAGATACACTCTGATGAAGAGTTTCCCACAGGACGCATCACTGAATCAATGGGCGCTGCGTGGACACTGTGACGGATCAGGGGGCGGTTCGTTTTTGTGCCCCGTGTGGTCTGGCTTGACAGAACGTTCCGGCGTTTGCTCAACTTCCGGGGTTGTTGCATTTCTGTCACTGGCGTCGCGCTGAGTGTACCAAACGCATTTTGGGACATCAAGAAGTGCTCCAGTTCAGGGTGCAAATTCGAATCAAATCTTGTTTCAACAGGGAATAACGGGGGGGGGGGGGGGGTCAGAACTTGGGTGTCACACGTCAGGGGGCCATTCACTTCGGCATTTCCACCCAGACACACACACACACACAGACACACACACGTACCTTTGCTGGAGGCTTTGGGCGGTGGCTCCTCTCGACCCTTCTTCTCCGTCACTTTCTGCTTCTTGGCCGCAGGCATCTGGTGGGAGGAGAAAAGCGCTTTAAAGACACTGAGCAAAGACGTCTCGCTTCGTCTGCAAACGGATGACCTGGGACGGTTGAAAACACGTTGCACAATACAGTTTCCTCGTGTTTCCACGCGCGCGCGCGTGTGTGTGTGTGAGTGAGCGAGGTATGCGTGCGTCCAAACAGCTGAGACCCGTTGCGATGACTCTGGACCACGCGACTGTGGCTTCCCGGGCACAACAAGAAGTGGGTACGAACCGATCCCTCGTCCGAAATGTCCACGATGGCCACTTCGTCCAGAACGTTCACTTCGTCCTCGTCAGAGCTCAGCACGTGCGCCCTGGCCGCTTTCCCCTTCTTCTTGGCCGCCGGAGATGTTTTGCTGCCACCATCGCTCCTCTTATGCGCAGGACTCTTTGGTGTCGCTTTCTTTGCAGGTTTTTCAACTGTAATTGAATGAATGAAAATTGGACGAAAGCAACAAATATCAGTTCAACACACTGTGCATTTGGTGCGTCAGTTTCCAGTGTGACACCTTCATCCCATGTCACACACGTATGCGAGGGGTCAAGTTGTGGTTTCCCTTCACTCTCACCAAGACGTCAAAGCCACGTGGTCTTTATCTTTGTCACCGCAACTGTTGTAAACATGCAGAACGCAGAGAGACCACTACTTTGCCACAAAGTGAATGAAATTCACATTGCCACGAACTCAGGACTGCTTGGCCAGACAAAGGCAAAGTGCCTCTTGTGTTGAAGCTCTCACCTGCTGTTGTCTTTTTCTGAACGCTGTCTCCAAGAGGTTTTGCTTCTTTTGAACTTGGCGCGGTTTTCTGTTTGGCGGCAGCTCCAGCACTGAAAAACTTGCGAATGTCCTGCAAAAACCGAGAAAATCACTGAGGCATCTGGGAGACGTTCCACGTTTGTTTTCATCTGGTGTCAATACATGTGCAACGTTATCATGGCAACAGAGCAACAAGTCGAACAGAACACACAACTGGAAACAGTGTCAAATCTACAGACCTCTTTGCTTTTTGGTGGCAAAATCTTTTTGCCTCGGCCCTGAAATTTTCAGTTCAAGTCTTGTACCCAGTGTCTACGGCGCCAACAAATTTTTGCCCATCACATGGCGAATCACGAGGACTGCTGTGTTGCCCCCCCCCTCCCAAATCTGTCAACTTTACGTCATTCAACAATTTTGACAGCACAAAAGGGGATTCGTGGTTCAAACTGGGTTTTGTGTGAGAAACACACACCCGCTACAGAAAGAGTTGCTTGTTTGCGCACCGCACTCCTGTGTGATGACCTTTCAGGGAAAACAGCCCCTGCAGAAGCTGAGACAAACGTCTGGTCTTCTTCCGAGATTTATGAGGCAAAGAGAAGCACATTGTGTACGCGGTGGTCAGGAACAAAACGGACATGAAATTTCTTGTTGCCTGGCTACGGTGTGGATCCAGGGAACTTTATGAATTGGATGAAGCTGCACGTCAAATTTGCGGTTCGGTCTGAAGGCACGACGATCCGATTCGATTCTGACCGACGTTTGTGGTGTCTGGGGACCAGGTATTCTGGATATCGATTCACTGCGAGTTGTGGTTTTCAGCGCTTCAGGTTGAACAGCGACGTCAACAGTGGTTTGAACGGCAAGCCTGCAAATGTTTGTCGCAGACAGTGGGCGATAAAAGGGAACTTAGGTCAGCACATTTTGAGCCTTGGACTCAAGACGTCAACAGAGGAAAAGATTTCAAAAAAATCCTCATAACAACTGGCCAAATTGTGGTTCATACACTGAGAATAACCATCCACGATCTGAGAGCCTAACTGCTTGACGATACAAGGACAGAAACGTGCGAGAAAACCGAAGAAACTACAAACCATGGCTGCTCTCGCGCCAAACAGAGCCAACTTCCGGCAGGCCCTTCAATGACCTTCACCTTCATCACCGGTGTTTCTGACATATCGAGAAATAACAGCAGTGGAGAACAAGGAATTGTTTTTCTCATTCATTGTTCCTCTCTTCAATAGCTCCAGTCCTCCGCTGACTTTTTAGAAAAGAAAATTTCCTCCAGAGATTTGGTTCAAAACGTTTGCGACATTCGTCTAACCGGAAGTCGTTGGGCAAGGCGGCGAAGACAAATTTTGAAAATTGGTATTTGACATTATTTTGTGCTGCACTGGAGCAGCAGGACGGATACTGATGCCACTGTCCAGGTTTGTGATTCTCTGCGCTGTTTAGAAAGTGTGGCTCATTCTTTTTACCCGTACTTTCAAACAGGGGACCGTTTCACCTCTGGTTTCTCGGTCTTTGGTGACAGATTCTGGAATGTACCAACATGCAGACATCGGTTTGCATTCAGAGTAGGCTTCAGTCAATGTCCCTGTGAAAAATTTTCTGCCAGAAAGTGTCTTTTGTGTAACAGTAGCAGGAGCACTTGACACAGGTTCCAGTCAAGCAGTGACACCAATGAGACAGCAGACCTAAAACCAAATGAAACGAATGTCTCCCAGCAGAGTCCAGATCTGTCAGGTCTTGTTGTTTGGTCAATGCTCAGACAGTTCAATTTGGTCAGATCTGTGTTGCATGTTGGTTCACGAAAGACAGGACTGAGAGCGTCCTCGTACATAAACTCACTAAAAAATCTATGTCTCGTGTCACATGATGTGTTCGTGGAGCAAGATTATCTGAGCGCGTTCGATTTGTTCGATTCGACATTCGTGTGCGTGTCGTTTGTGTCAGCTGCGGCGACGCGGCGGAGACGCCCGCGGAGGCGACGGTGACGGCGACGGTGGCGCCACTCGAGCGAAGCGGCTCCGAGGAGAAGTCACCGCGCATGTCGTCCGACAGCGGAAACACGTCCGAGGCGACGGACGCGCCGCCGGAAGTAGAGCTGGTGGCGCCGGAAGTGGCCGATGCGGCGACGCAAACAACGCCAACGCCCACTGCGCAGGTCAGTACAAAGGGGCTTGTGGCATCGTGTGCGTGAACTTTTGGGAAAGCTGCAACTTTGCGCGCTGAAGAATACAAATCTTGGTCCTGGATCTTTCAGTTGGGGGCATATTTTTTCGCGTTGTTTTTCACGTCAGACACATTTGTATCATTGACAATTATGGTTGATATTTCAGCAAACTGATGAGGCCATGAAGCAACTCCAAGCGTATGTCGCGGCGATGCGTTTGAGCGGGAGTGCGGACGGCGCCGCTGCGCAGCCGCACCCACCAGGGGGCGACACGGAGCGCGCGCCGACGCGTCCTGTGATTGACGTGACCGGGACGCCGAGATTGGCGGGAACGAGGCGCGTCGCGTGGGGCGGCGCTGACATGACGTCACTCAAGATCACGGTGACGTTCGACGCGGAAGGGGCGCGGCGCATGCGCGTAGATACCATCGCGTCCGAGGATGCCAAGGGAGACGCGAAAAACACAGAAAAAGCAGAAGAGATGGCGAAGCCATCTGACGACGGGTGCAAGAACGTTGAGAAAGATTGTGATGAATCAGCGAGTGCAGGTCAGGCGACGAGCCGGTCAGATTCCGCGGCCACGTCTGAAGGCGGTTCTGCGAGCACGATGTCGTCTGTGGAGATGGCGCGCGGCTCGACGCCGCACACGCCGACCTTCCACGGCGTCTCCCTCACGACGCCCGCGTCTGGGAGCCGCGGGCGCCGCTCGCGATGTCGCGGTGGTGTCGCCATGGTAACGACGCCGTCCGTGGCGGCGAACGCCTCCGCCGCTCTGAGTGACCTCAGCTTCCATCTTGACGAAGTCTTCGCTTCTCCCGTCTTCGTTTCTCCCGGACACGCCATCGTGAGCGATAATACAGAAATCCACCACACAATTAGCTTTGAGCGTGACTTCAGCAGTGTTTCGGAGCCCCACATTGACGAGACACGCAGCAGTGTTGCAGAATCGTTTGGAGAGGATACCAGCCACAGTGTCCTGTGGACTGACGAATCGTGTGTTCGCAAAGGACTCGAATTCCCCAGTGGCGTCTCGCCGGATGATCGGGCAAAGCGGTCGGGAGACGCCAGTCAAAGCAACCCGTGTTCAGCCGAGGCAGTCACGAAGGTGCTGCAGGTCCGTGATCCCATTGGACCCACCGGGGACGCAGGGAGCCAATCACCTGCAAGGCGCTCGCTGCTCAGCCAATCGCTGGGCGAGCTGAATGTCACGACGCCGCTGCAGGCCTGCGCCGCCACGTCGACGCCCGTCCACTCAGGCGCCGCCAAGACGGGGACGCTGAGCCACTCGCGGTGGGTTCTTGTTCCGGTTCCGGTATCTTGTGACCGTGACTCCATTTTCGCCGTCCGAAACCCAGTCATGACATCAAATGAACACGATGGTATCAGGACTGAGTTTCGGGTGACAGGAAAAGAATACCCTTTGCGCTTCCAGGTTGTGTGTTGAATTGGGATTGTCAGCGCGCATGCGCAATAGGTGTGTTTTGAACCCGACAAAACGCGTTTGATTCTTGGACTTTTCCCATGAATTCGTTTCTCCACGCTTCACGCATGCCAGTCTCTCCCTTTTGGAGTGAGGTTTTGGTGAGTAATGATTTTGTGCTTGTAGGTCGACGGGAAACAGAAGACGCAGCTATCTCCGCAAGAGCGCGCTGCTCGAGGGTCACGTGACGGGGCGGGCGCAGCACAGCAGGGGGCAGCTCGGTGAGCAACCTCGACCTCGGTCTACAAGCGAAGCCTCGTTGTCACGTAGCGCTGCGAGATTTGGCGCACTTGTGCGAGATCTGTCCACGAATGTCCCGTTCTCCCGTTCGCAAATGTCTCAAGTCAACACATTATTTGGTGTGGTGGATCTTCTCCTCAACAGTTGGTGAGGTGGATCTTGCCCCACCAGGAAGGTTTGGTCCTTCCAGTCGGTGTCATGGATCTATCAGTCAAGTTTCCGGAAGCCGAAAAAGGCTAAATTCGTGGACGAAGCACGTACAGCACTCCAGCTCACCAGAGTGCACTGAAGCTGGTCTGATCACAAAGCGTGTGTCCTTTCGAATCGCCCTTGTGTTGTGCAATTGCTTCAGCAAAGAGACTGAAGCAGATTTTGAGTTGGTCCCCTCCCTCCACGGTGAGGTACCTGCCCGGTGGACACCGCCCGTGTGGTTCCGACGCGTCTGTGCTCACAGCTCCTCTTTCTTGTTTGCAGATGTGAGTTTGGAGCTGGGGGACAGGTCACATGACCCGGTGGAGCCCGCCGCACTGACGTTCGCGTCCAGCTTCAACTCCACGTGCGACCACTCCATGCTGGAGCAGGGCGGCGATACCAGCCTGGGCGCCGTGAGTCACATACACACACACACAAACACAGTGTCACACACACACACACACAAACACTGTCACACACACACACACAAACACAGTGTCACACACACACCCACACACACAAACACACAGTGTCACACACACACCCACACACACAAACACACAGTGTCACACACACACAAACACAGTGTCACACACACACACACACACACACACCCGTGTGCACCCACACACACACACACATCTGCGCTCACTCACTCAATCACCTACTTACTTGTTCATATGCTCACTCACTCACTCCCTCACTCACTCACCCTCTCACTCATGCACACACTCACTCACTCACTCACTCACTCACCTGCTCACTCAATCAATCAATTATGCAGCAGCGCCGTGATTCACGTTCACACTCATTACAATCAAAAGCCCTTCAAAGATGCAAAGATTACCACAACAGGTGGCGTTGTACGCTAGTAACGCCGTTCAGCGCGGCGTGTATCTACAGTGACGGGTGTTCTTGTTTTCCAGCTCTTAGCCCAGCAGGCGGCGTTGAACGCCAGTCTGTCGGAGGGAAGTCACCCGCTCGTGGCGTCGGTGACGGCGTCTCCTGCGGCGGCATCTCCTGCGTCCCCGCGCGCCGCCGTCGACGCCCAGCAGGCGGCGCTGAACGCCAGTCTGTCGGAGGGAAGTCACCCACTCATGGCGTCGGTGACGGCGTCTCCTGCGGCGGCATCTCCTGCGTCCCCGCGCGCCGCCGTCGACGCCCAGCAGGCGGCGCTGAACGCCAGTCTGTCGGAGGGGAGTCACCCGCTCATGGCGTCGGCGTCTTCCGCGTCCCCGCGCGCCGTCGACAAGTCACGTGATGATGACCAAGGTGAGCGCGTTGCGACGCCAGGGGGCGAAAGCGTCGGCGCTCCAAGACTGACCCTGAACCATGCCAAGCGCATCCACGCGTACGCACACCAAGGTTTCAACCCCATTCACGTGCAAAATGCCATGCGTCATGCGCTGGCGCACGCGGTGTGAATTGGGGGGTGAACAGGATGAAATTCCCGCACCACCCAGGCCACACGATGTTGGTTCGCCTTGCAGACGCCAGCGGGTCTTTGCTGACGTGTGGTGGCGGTGACGTCGAGGGCGCTGCGGCGGCGGCGTCGCCGGAAGCAGCGCAGACGCACAGCGCCTACGATGACAAGTACGAGACGCTGCAAGAGATCGGGAAGGGAGCGTTCGGCTTCGTGAAGACGGCGGCACGACGCGACGATGGGACGCAGGTGCGTGATGGGGAGTGTGCGTGTGTGGGAAGGTGTGCGTGTGTGGGCAGGCACGTGATGACGAGTGTGCGTGCGGGTAAGGTGTGCGTGTGTGGGAAGGTGTGCGTGAGAGACGAGGGCCGGAGATGGAACAACTCCACGCAGAGGGAGGTGGGTGCTGTTGGCCGGGAAGGGTGACAGGCAAGACCTCCCGGTGTAACAGGACCAGACAACGACCAGGACCAGACAACGACCACACTATTTGGTCATTCTCTGGTCCTGAAATTTCAGGACCAGGCAATGACCACCTAGGACTGGGGG
>JAAUXT010071368.1_pt1 | contig 11515 bp, 13 predicted proteins | sample 7278171 | NCBI WGS metagenome assembly JAAUXT01 (sample SAMN14350112, study PRJNA611818) | marine sediment metagenome | isolation source: surface marine sediment (1.8m) | place: French Polynesia: Moorea | collected 2018-08 | reverse complement strand
TTGTAGTATAGTTTATTGTAGAGTATGAGTTGGAGCTCAGTGGTTTAGGCTACCTTCCTCTATGGTGTCACAAGCTATTGTGTGTTGGCAGTCTGGGTCATGTGCCCAGCCTAGGATAGTGGCTCCATCTAGGGTAATGCTATGATTGGCTGTGGCTGTTGCTGTGGCCATGGAAGGCTGTGGCAGTACTTAGGGGGTGGTCATGGTAAATATATATAACACCAGAAAAGAGAATACTTCTGTGAGTGATTGGCGTCCGCATTGTAAGAGAAACACAAACATGAGCGCTGACTTCCCTCGATTCTGGGAAGGAAATTTCAAATTGTACTCCTTTCCTTCCCTGTGGCCATTTTCTACTACGCGTATTTGGTTAGCTGTATGTGTACGACACGTGTAAAAACAATGACTGTTTCTGTCAACTGAAGGTTTGTTCAGTTTGTTCAGTTTCTCTCAGCGGAGAGTAAAGGTTTACTTCCTGCCATCCCCGCTCCGTCAACAAGGGTTTTCACATTGGGTGACGCGCGGTCTTTCTCTGGGCTGACGCCAAAAATTCCACCATTGGGTTCAATGTTAAAATTTGACGCCGACGTCAAAAAGACAACCGCGCGTCACCGATGTGAAAACCCCTGATGGGTGCTCCATTTCCAGGTAAATGGATGTTGTATCTTTGCACACTTGCATGGGTGTCTCAGCGCCAGACATACGTATCTCTGTGCATTGGTATTGCATCCTTGCCATCCCGGCACAAATGCAAACTTTGGTCGTGCAGTGCACGAATCATTGGTGAACCCGTTGCAACAGAGCCCAATGACTTTCCTGGAGGAACGCAGGGCTGTGACGCCTGTTGTACATTCAGCGTGATTCAAGACGTGAGGGCTTTTTCGCGTGGGAGGAAGATTGAGACGAGGCTGGAACAAGTGAGAATCACCAGCCTCAAGGGGTGGCCACACTGGCAATTCCACACGCGTGGTTTTAACCCCCTGTTGCTCGAGACTGCCATTGACTTTGCCCAGGAAAAACACCTCACTAAACATTTTTGACACTAGAAAACCATGTGTTTTATATGTCAAAGTAAACGTGCCGGTGTGGCCACCCCTTAAGGCTGGTGGTTCTGACTGGTCTCGTCCTTCCTCCCTCACGTGTCGCAGACTCGCCTCAGGCAAATTTCACACCTTGGAAAGGTGTGTGTCACACCATGTCTCGTGTGAATGAAAGACGCATCCAGCCCCAGTTGTGCAGTGAAGTGTGGACTAATTCAAGGATTTGGAATCGCTGAGGCGATTTCTTCTTCAGACGAAGGTGAGTGAATTTTCACAGCGAGTTTTCCGAATCCGTGGTTCGTTTTGAACAAATCTGGAGCGGATCCAGGGCAGATCCAGGGCCTGGGGTCCAAGTTCAGTTCCACGTCCAAGTTCACTGCAGTACGAACAGCACCTGCAGGCATTTTGTGAGTTTTTGCAGGGAGCATGGAGGTGCAGGGGTGGAACCCCAACCTCACCCCTGGGTCCGCCCCTAGAACTCTGAGGCTCAGGGTGTTACGGGAACCCTTGATCACTTTGAAGAGGCCTGATACCAAATATGAAATCCTGGGGAAAAGGACAACAAAGTGGCTGTTCTTAAATGTCCACGGGCCAGGAGGGCTGGGCCCCCGATGTGACACCCTTGACCCACCCCTGGGGCGCGGGTTTGGGATGATGTGGAGAAGCACTTTGTTCCTCTAAAACAAATGAAAGTTTGACATTTATTTTGGGCCCTGTTGCCCTGTGTGACCCACAGGTGGAACCCAGGGGTCATCCGGGTGCTCCCGGGGGCGTGCTGCATCATGGGTAGTACTGGCTCAGTTCTCTCCCTGTTTAAAGGCGTGGATTTGGCAAGAAATTTTCCAGGGTTGAGCTCAGGGGACTTTGACGCATTTTGACGTGCAACTGCCACGCAAAACAAGGGCCGTGTTCGATTTGTGAACCAGAAGGAACCACAACCAGAAATTTTCTCCTCCTATTGGTTGGCGACATTCCGGACCAATCACAAGCCAGAATTTTCTGGTTCTGGTTCCTTGTGCCATAGTGCACAAATCGAACGCGGCCCTTGTTTCGCGAGAGTTTGGGGGCCAAGGTCCTAACGCTCCCTGGGCCAAACTCCAATTGATCTTGAAACAACAGACGTGCCTTTTTGAAGCAACACGTGCTGTGTATTTGAGGATATTTGTTTTGAGGGTTCTGCGGCCGAAGCCCCAAGGTTTGCTTGGGTCCTGAGGTTCCCTGGGTCCTGAGGTTCCCTGGGTCCTGAGGTTCCCTGGGTCCTGAGGTTCCCTGGGTCCTGAGGTTCCCTGGGTCCGCCAGAGATCCACAACCAGGGTTTTGTGTCTACCAGATCAGCAGAGGTTGTGCTGGAATGTTTGGTTATCAAGATTCCCAAAACCTTGGAGACTTCAGCAATGTTCAAATGAGTATCTGAGGTTGCACATTGTTGTCTTGTCAAAGTTTCCTTCAGACTCAACCTGTTGTTCTTTCTTGTCCTTGCTGCTGCTTCTGAACATTGCTGCCATGTTGTTGCTGTTGCCTCTGTGTTGTTGCTGATGCTGGAGGAAACACTGCTTTGTAGTTGCTGTGATGTGTCTGCAGATGTAGGTCCTTGAGGTCACCAGGGTCTGTTCTGCTGGATTCTTGCTGCAGCTGAATGAGCCACAAAATCTGCCAATTCCAGTGGAGTTCTTCAGCAACAGATGTTGTGTGGGACTCTTTGCAAATCAAACTCCTGTATGAAACAAACTCCTCCTTTCAAGCAAGCTCCTGCTTGCATGCAGTTGATGTGATGTGCAGCCTTTTGGAGGTCTGAAAGAACTCTGACCTCCCATCAGTGGTTGTGTTTCCTGTGTACTGCATCTGGTCCATCCACGGGCGAATCCAGGGACCACGACCAAGAAATTGTGCTCTCCTCCTGGACTGAACCTCTGCTCTCCCGCTTGCACTGCAGCTCGTGGTCACAACAAAACCTGAAAGAATACAACTCCCGGTGATTTGCACGTTGAAGCTCTACCCTCACTGGAGCAAAGCATGTGTTAGATCCTGCCGGTTTCAATTTTTGACTCGAGAGTCTGCAGGGAAGACCAGAGACCAAGTTACTCAACTCCTCCTCCAAACAACATGCGCCTTATGCAACTTTCCCCGTGTTGAATCTGGAGTCGCGCCCCCCATACAGGAGTGCACGTGTACACACTGGTCGCACCTGCGAAGCTTTTCAGGTCCTCCTGCAAAGGCATGCAGACCCCTGGTCAAAGGTGTCAACTTTGAAAATACTGACGAGGAAACCCAAATACTGTGGGTCTGTGAGAATTTTCCAGGGAGCAGAGGATCTGGGTCCCAGGTTTTCCCGCATCAGCTGCAGAGCAAGAAAATGAAATCGGCAGAAGGGACTAAGTCCTCACCTGTCTCCCCCCTGTGCATGGTCAGGAGGAGCCTGGTCGAGTGACAAACTATCAGCTGGGTCCCTTCCTCTTCTTGCTCTGCACGTGTGAAGTATCATTGTCCTGCAAAAAGAACAATTCAGACTTTGTACGTGGCTTTTGTCCCACTGTCACGAATCAGACAATGCTTCCAGAGGGGCTTTAAGAGGTTTGAAAAAAAAATAATCAGGGGGGGGGGACAACACCAAGCCTGGGGTTAGAATACCTCTCACCCTGGCAAGATTAATTTGCCCTCGAAATTGGGCGTTGTCAGGCGCTATTTTTCCTTGTCCCGCAGATGTGAAGGAACCTGCACTCTCGTGCAGATGCAAAGAAAAATGTTTGAATTGCGCACTTACCAAAAATGCAGGGTGAATTCTTGTGCTGCAGGGGATGTTGAACCAATTAATTTCTCGACTGGTTGAGATTTTTGCAGCGAATCTATCCATGTGCACAAGATGCATCCAGTGTGTGTTGACTCTTCGTCCAGATCCATGTCTCCACAGGCGGGGTGGGTCCAGCCCCCCTCCGAAATCGGCAAAATGACCTGAATTTTGTGTTGCACGCAGGCGCAGATTTCCCCCCCCCCCCCATCTTGAGCAAATCCTGAATGGGCCTCTGTTTTGTCCTGAACCTTGCAATGATGTTCTTCCAAAGATTTCCTTGAATTCAAATGGCAGGCTGGGTTTGTGATTCCCTGTCAGAAGGGAGACGCGAAGACGGCACGCACACCCCGGTTGCGGCTGTCCACGCCCACGTTCGTGTACTCGCTCCGTCTCCTTGTCGACGCCTGCAGTGTGTGTGTGTGTGTGTGTGTGTGTGTGTGTGTCCTGTCCACATTCAATCCAGCCGTGTCCATGTCCATTTGGAATCTGTGTACGTGTTCACTTGTGTCATGTGTGTTTGTGTGTGTGTGCGTGTGTGTGTGTGCGTGTGTGCGTGTGTGTGTGTGTGCGTGTGTGTGTCCATATCCGTGTGGAAACCACGCGCATGCGCATCGTCCCTATCCTCGGGAGGCGTTGTCATCCGTGAACCACTCCCGTGAATCCCTGTGCAGCGTAAACCAACCAGAACCTCCTGTCATTGGCTGGAACGCCCCGAGACGCTGCTCTTGGATGCGCAGGCGCGTCTGGCGTCGCAGACGCCGCTGATTGGTCTGTTGATCCGAGCACAACGAATCCTGAGGAGGAACTGCTACTTCCACAATGCGTGAAAGAACGTGGCAGCCGAGAAGCTTCTCATTTAGAAAATTGTAGCAAAATGCACAGCCAAAAGCAGATTCCAGGTCATTGAGACTGTTGCTTTGTGTTGCTCGACGCCGAGCGCACAGCCAATCAGAGAGAAGATATTTTTCTTCCCGTCCCGCGACCCGTTTGTGTGTCAGTCGATAGAGATTTGAGGCCTTGAAATGTAGCCACGTGCGAACAGAACTGCCGGCTCGTCAGCAACCAAGGAGAGAGTGGATCCGGGGGGGGGGGGGGTCGGGTGCCCGCCCCCTAACGCCTCCCAAATATTTTGCATCTCGAATTTTGCTCCGCTTATGCAAGGCTCTTTTGGTCAAAGTTGAATTCAGTCCCCCCCCCCCAAAAAAAAACAACTCGCGTCTGGCTCTGTCTCTGCTTCGTGTGAGGCGTCTCTACCCTTCCTCCAGCCAGGTGCGCGGTGGAGGTTTTCCTCACTGATTTGCATTTCATGGTTTTGTCTTACTATTACCGAGCAAAGACTTGAATTTCGCAAAGGCTCGTCTCACTTGAACAGTTTCCACGGCACCGTTTGGGTTGTCGCTTCGCTCGCCCCCTTCCCCAGCAAATTGTGATTGATGTCAAACCTGAGATCCAAATATTCAGGGGGGCAGCCTTGGCAGAAAGATAAATTACAAGCGCGTAGAATGGTTCTCAATCTTTGATAGGAGCGGAGGATCGTGTGTGTATTTGTGGGGGGGGGGACTTGGGGTGCCCCCCGAAAAATCCACTCCACAAAAATTGAAGCCCTGTTTTGACCTTCAAATGCAACATATTTCTTTCACGCAGACTATAAATTTGTCAAAGTTGGATGCAAGTGGGTTTCTCGTAAAGTGGGTTGGACCCGCAAGACCAGACCTTGCACCCCCCCCCCCAGACCCTGGATCCACCCCTGATCCTGGTGTGAGGCGTCGCAAAACTTCCCCCTGTCAGAGAGATCAAGGTATGTTTTGCCTTCCAATTGAGAAAGATTTTGGAAAGACAACGGAAGCGGATCCAGAAAATCCCGAGCCCCCCTCCCCCGAAAAAAATTCTGGATCCACCTCTGCAAAATTTTGCACAAGGATCACTGGGCGAGGCCCCTTGAGACCCCTGGATCGCTTGATGGGTTTTCTGTTCTCAGATCGTGGCCTTGGAGTGCGTGGGTGGTGTTGGAAAACTCGGGAGAGCATTCCACACATTGGTGTGATTCCATCCACACCAACGCTCGCCGGTGGGCCTTGGGGAAAGTTGAATTGTGTCACGACCAAAATTTATAGCCACACGGGGGCGTTGATGTAGCGTTCAATTTTTACAAGTCATGAAAATTTTAGTCACGTTGTTCGATATTTGGACGGGAAAACCTACGAATGAGTTGTTCGTTACTCATTTCAACTCAGAATGTCAGGGGAGGAACACACGTGTCGTGTTGAGAGCCTCGAAAATAACCAACGAAATTTCTCAAAATTATCCTGAAGAAATTAATTTTGCTGGATCTAAAGAGACAGAACAACTTGAGATCTCATTTTCCGACATTTTGCCAGGTGAGATACGACTCTCTTTAACATTTTACGAGGTAATATCCAAAGGCATTTAAATAGCACACGAGACCTCACGGATGCAACCATGAAACCATGAATGGTTAAATTGTATCATGAGGCGGTTTGTGACTCGTAGAAAATAACCACCGCATGGCGGCGCCACCATGCAACCGTTGAATAATTGAAGACTGGGGACTGGTTTCTCGCAGGAAGTGACGCCATTTGTGTGCCAAATTTAGGCGCTGCTGCCAGGACGACGTCTTTGTGTTGTATCGGCCAAGTTGCTGTGGATCCAGGAGACTCGGTAGGTAAATTTGAGCACAATTCAGCCTGAAATGATTTTGAATCCGCCCCCAGTTGGAATTTTGCAAAGGGGGTCAAGGACGTAGACCACGGCTTGCATGAAAGCAGTAAATTCTATCTCTTGGTTTTCTGTTCAGCCCTTGCAGCGTTTCGAGTCCAAATGTCAGAAATTTGTGCAGACCAGTTGACTAGGGAAGGCTGCGGTGGTTTGCATTGAGGTCCAGTGTGTGCGAGTTGTGTTCACACGTGTGCACCAGCACAGCCAGTTGCACATGCTTTAGCATGCGCGTGAACGCACACAAAGACAGGAAATGCCACAGGGTTTACGACATGTCTGCGTGCAACAGCATGCCGTGGTCTCAAATTTGGATGTTGCTGTTCGGTTGCCAACAGCTGTTTACACTCGTACGTGACGTGCACAGGCAAACAGCGTGGTTTCGTGGTTTTGTTTGCCGCTAAAAAAGCTGCGTTCGGAAAGTGGAATCGCCGTGTTGCCAGAGAGCTCGGACAGACAGGAAGTTTCTCGTTTCCGTTGCAACTGGCCTCCCCCCCCCCTTCCCGTTTTTGCCCCTCCTCCTGGAGTCGGGTGAGCTTGAGGGTGCCCCCCTGCCTGCCCCCCCCCCATGGTTGTCCCGATCCTGGGTCCGCCAGCAGACAGAACGAACCAGGTGTTCGATCAATAATCAATCAAGCGATTGCAAGGATCAATATGACGATCCTCTCGTACATAATTGATCTGTCGAGTGGTTCTATTTGGAGCGTTTCAACCAGTGGGGTCCAGGTCTGATGACAGTGTTCACGTGAATCGGACGCCACTGGAATCTATTGCGTCTTCAGTTCTAAAGTCAAGGTCGAATTTCTTATCGAGGTCCCAGGTCCCCAGGTCCTTTGCAGAAGTGTCAGGGCGGATCCTGGGAAGGGGGTCGGGAAAATCCGCCCTTTTAGGCACCCCTCCCCAGTGTTTTGCAACTTTCCCCAGGCCATTTTTTTTTTCACAGTTGGAGCTGCCCACCCACCCTCCGTCAGGCCCAGATCCACCCCTCCCAGGGTCTGCCAGCCCAGCCAATCATGCAATGCTCTCGGAAACTTTTTGCAAGTGTAAACTTTTTGCAAGTGTCTTGAGAAATTGTATAACCTCATGCACTGGAGAAATTGTATAACCTTGTGCACCACACGTATTGTGGTGCCAAAAGACGTCAGCACTTTTTATCGTCAATGACAACGACAACAAGGAACATTAGAGTCTAGCCTTTGGCAACGAGCGAAGCAAGTCTTTCTACTGAGTTTTCTGTCTGGAATCCAGTGCCGGTGAGTAGGGGGCGTTCCTTCAGTGTGCAGGCGTCGCGCAGCGGTGATTGGTTCTCGTGTTGCCATGACGATGCGATGAGGACCAATGACGAGCCTCGAAACACCCGCAAACTTCAAAGGAAAGAAAAGCCGTGTGTTTTTGCAGTTGATACAAATCTAAATTTTGCTCTTTTGTTTTTCAGAAATGTGCAGGCGTTTGAGCCCGGTTGCCTAGCAACATGAACCACAACCAGCTGCTCATTCTACGTGTCAACAACAGGTTGTTGAGAGAAAACGTGAACGTGGACCCGCTGATTCCGGAGCTGCTGGCCGACAATGTCATCCGACAGGTCTGTCTGTCTGTCTGTCTGTCTGTCTGTCTGTCTGTCTGTCTGTCTGTCTGTCTGTCTGTCTGTCTGTCTGTCTGTCTGTCTGTGTGAATGTGTGCGAGCTCGCTCGCACATCAACTGCCTCTGTGTGTGTGTGTGTGTGTGTGTGTGTGTGTGTGTGTGTGTGTGTGTGTACGGTTTGTGTGTGTGTGGTGTGAATGCGTGCGTGAACCACCCTCGTGTGTGCGTGTGTGGCGCGTCTGTGCCTGCTCTTCTGGGCATCTACGCGTGTGCGTGGCTGGGACGGAGCGGTGGTCAGCTCTCCCCTCCCCTGGATCCACTGGAGCCACGTTTTGCTGGTAAAGACACAAATGGAAGTAAAAAACGTGACATTTATGTTGTTCGCCCAGCACTCCTGCGAAAAATTTTCTTCCCCAACAGATCTGTTCTGAACGCTAGAACAGATCTGTCGCTTTCACAGCGTAACAAGGAACATTTTGAACGCTGTGCAAGGACACTTTGAAAAGACTGTTTCTGGCTTCTGTCAATTTGAACAACCACATAACTCAACGTCAAGAGCTTTGAAAACGAATATAGAATAACTAATAATAGTAACTGGCGGGTACCCGGGGCAGCAAAATGGTACCCGTTCAATGCCTACTGTCTTGAAGTGCGACGTATATATCTTGCAAAACATTACGCCCCTTGAGATAGATATCGCCTCTCAGATATACAACACGCTCCGATAGGAAGGACATGGTGCATGGTTTTAACCGTCTTCATCGTCTACTGGAGACTGTGGACCGCGACGACTCTAGAAATACGTTGAATTCTGCTCCGACCCTGGTTTCCTCTATGGGAGTTGCTGCTCGTGTTGTATTTGAAGCGAAAAATTGGGTGTGGTCGGTTTATAGGTTTGAGCAAACTTTGCAAACCACAGTTGGCAAACAGTCGCTGAATCTACCTTTGGCAACTTTTGTGGGTCTGAAACAGAGCAGCGCGTGATTTGCTAAGTGTCAATTGCCTTCCTTGTCCCTCATGGCCCAGAGACGCGAGAATAGAACAGTTCTCAAGTATCCGCCAAAATCCGAAAACCGTTGGACCTGACACAGTTGTTGGGTCATGAAAACAAAGAATATGACAAAGCGTCACGTTGTGCACGTGTCATGTGAAGGGGACAGCTGTCGGACTTTTTTTTTTTTTTTTTGAAATTTGATGGTTTTGTTGGTTTTACGAATTTCACAATCGGGTGCTGGTTCCTTATTTGGAAGTAATTTTGCAACCAAACCGTCTTGGAACTCGAAAGAAACCAGTTCCTGAAGGAACGGAATAAAATGTGTCGTCAGAACCATTTTGAAAACACGTCGCTTTCAGTGGCTGATTGTATATGTTGCAGGAACACGTCTCGATCGTACAGAAGGGGAAGACGAGACAGGAGAAGGCGAAACTTTTCTTTGAAGATCTGCTGTTCAAGAAGGGAAACGGAGGTGAGTGTGCGTGTGTGTCAGATACAGAGAGTTTGTCCCTGTCTGTGTGAGAGAGACATACGGAGCCAGTTTGTGTGTGTGTGTGTGTGTGTGTGTGTGTGTGTGTGTGTGTATGAGTGCGTGTGAGTGTCTCTGTGTGCGTGTGTGTGCAGACAGACCGACAGGTCTTCATTTGTCCCTCTGTCTGTGTGAGAGTGACAGACGGAGCCAGTGTGTACGTGTGTATGCGTGCGTGTACGTTTGTGTGTGCGTGCGTGCGTGTGTGTGCGTGCGTGACAGACACAGAGGGACCGACAGGTCTTACTTCGTCCCTGTTTGTGTGAGAGACACATATGGAGCCAGTTTGTGTTTGTGTGTGCGTGTTTGACTGTTTGCCAAATACTGGGCAATCAGTCCACCATCACACAAAACAAGTGATGTTCACAGGTGAAAATAGGACACGTGGCTGAAAGGTGAATTCTGCGTCCAAAATTCAGGTGGGTATCAAGGGTCAAGAGTTGAGTGAACAAGAGGTGGCCAGGTACGACCACCGTCCTCCATTTATTGCGCAGCAGTGAAAATGTTGCACAAGACACGGGCTGACCCAATACCCACCACGCGTCAGCGCGTTGCCACATCGCCAGCAATAGATCCTTGGATTTGCTACTTCAAAGGCTTTTCTCACGGTGGTTGCATGACAACAGCACTGTTGGTACACAGTCCCTTGAATCCTTTTGTGGGGCAACACCTGGATCCTCCCCTGCTGCCCCCTGGGGGTCGGGGCGCACGACACTCGTGACTCCTCATCCACAGCCGACTAAACCGCACGTGATGTCGAACAGAAAAAATGGCAAAAAGTTCCTCTTCCGCCTTTTCACGCTGGTCTATTTAGCTGTCACTCTCACCCCTGGGGTCGGGCCAAAAAGTTGAGTTGTATAACGGTCCAATTTGCTTCACGATTGGCGGGGCTGGAAGGGAACCACCGAGGAAAAAGAATTCACCCCCCACCAACCATTCACGATTTCTTTTGTGAGAATGCAACCCGAAATATTTTTTTTTCCGATTCTTTTCTTCTTCGGAGTCTAGACGAGTGCAAAAGCCCAGGAGCAAAGAGCGCTCGTGCGTGGAAATTTTTCAGATATGATCGCATAAATTTGCTTCAACATTACAGGCCCCTGGGGTCGGGAAAACCCCCTGAAAAAAAAGTGACGTTTGCTTCCTGTGTTTATTTTTATCTGTTGGATGGTTTATATAGTTCACGCTTTGCAGGTGGGATCGGGGGGGGGGGGGCATACAGAAGTTCCGCTGCGCTCAGGGTGCGGCACGAACCACCGTGACGCAGCGAAATAAAACTCGCATTTTTTGCGTGTCATGCAGCGGAAGGGAAAAATCTCACGAGTCACCTCGGAACCAAATTTGGTATCGCACTTTTGATGGGATGAAAAACCCACAAAAGTTTGATTTGTGAAAATGTGTGGATCTTTGGAGTTGAGAACACGAATTGTCGTTTGCGGGTCATTTGCGACCCAGCGTCGTTCGTTTTCCCGTTTCGCAGTGACAAGTGCCACAGATCCGTGCTTGCAATTGTTTCAGGGTACTGGATCCATCCTTGTGTTGTTTCAGGGTACTGGATCCACACTTGTGTTGTTTCAGGGTACTGGATCCGTACTTGTGTTGTTTCAGGGTACTGGAGCGTGATCCGGGGCCTGAGGAAGGGTAACCAGGGCGACATCGCTGACATCCTGGAGAACACCGTGTGCGACAGCGCGGGGGAGATCCCCCGAGACAGAATCAGTGAGCGATGCAAACATAACTCACACACACACACTCTCACACACACACACACACACACACACTCACACACACACACGAGATCCCCCGAGACAGAATCAGTGAGCCACGCACACCTCTCACACACACACACACA
>JAAUXT010090370.1_pt1 | contig 11516 bp, 13 predicted proteins | sample 7278171 | NCBI WGS metagenome assembly JAAUXT01 (sample SAMN14350112, study PRJNA611818) | marine sediment metagenome | isolation source: surface marine sediment (1.8m) | place: French Polynesia: Moorea | collected 2018-08 | reverse complement strand
ATCGCGTCCTCTCCCCAGGTGCGGGGGCAGCACGAGCTGTGTGTGTGTGCGTGTGTGTGTGCGTGTGTGTGTGTGTGTGTGTGTGCATTGTACGTGCACACATGTTGACGCATCGCGTCCTCTCCCCAGGTGCGGGGGCAGCACGGGCTGCGCCTCCTCAACTTCGTGCTGCGGAACCGCGCTCCCTCAGCCTCGCTCCCGTTCAACGTGCTCGGCGGCTTCAACAACACCATGACCATGCGTCTCGCCGTCCTCTCGAGCCATCTCGCGAGACTCCGCGAGACCGCGCACAAACAGCAGGAGGAGAGCCTGCTCAACCTGGGCGAGGAGCTCAAGCCAATCACCAAGTGCTTCAAGACGCTAGAGGTCTCCACCAACACAGCGGACGCCTACAGACTGACTAATGGGGACTCCCAGTCCTACTGGCAGTCAGACGGCTCGGCGCGTTCCCATTGGATCCGGCTGCGCATGCGCGGCGGCGTCGTGATGAAGCAGATGCACGTGACTGTGAACGCGAGTGACCAGAGCTACATGCCTGAGCTCATCTCGGTCTCCGTCGGTAACTCAGTCCACGCGCTGCACGAGATAAAAGAAGTGCGCGTCCCGAGTCACGTGACGGGTGACGTCCTCATTCTGGAGAACTGCAAATCCTACTACCCGGTGATACAGATCAACGTGAAGCGTTGCCATAGCGACGGGTGCGACACGCGTATCCACGGCGTCAAGACGCTCGGGTACCGGGTGGTGAAAGAAGCGGGTGTCAGTGTGATGGACGCGTCCGCCGCCTGGTACCTTCAGGTTCTGACGACGACGGCGACAGCCAGTATCACGTTCGCTCCCCATATCAGAGGTGGGTGGGCGCGGGGCGGGGCGGGGAGCGACCTGATGGGCGGGGCGGGGAGTGACTGGGCTTGGCGGGGCGGGGCGCGACCTGGTGGGCGGGGCGCGACCTCGGGATGCGGGCAGTGACCCTGAGGGTTGGGGAGCAAGCAGGCGGGGGCAGGGCGAGGAGTAACTGGGCGGGACAAGGCGAGGAGTGACTGGGCGGAGCAGGGCGAGGAGTGACTCGAGGCGGAGGAGGGTAGCAAATGGACCATGCAGGAGTGCGCGTGGGGGAGTGAGTGTGGGCAGGGGGACATGGGGCGTGTTGGGGCGGGGTGAGAACCAGGGAACAGAAACACCGTAGGTGGAGTTGTGTCAGTCGTGGGTTGAGAAGAACCGCGCAGCCGGTGCGGTGGCTGAGTGGGGTGGGGAGTAGGGGCTGTGTGGAATGGAGTGTTGGGATACTCAGTGCAGGGAGTAAAGGGAGGCTGTGTGGGCGGGGAGATATGTTTCACCCCGTCGTTTCACCCGGGTTACCATCGAGAACTTCCGGTTCGCGGCGTGTATTTCCGGTTCTCATCGTGTATTTCCGGTTCCCGTCTTGTCTTTTAGGTCTGATACGTCAGCACACGCGGGAGGCGCTGCGTCACATGGGTCCGCTATCGCTGTCCCCGGCCAGTACCGAGAAGCCTCCCTTCATGACGTCACACGTGCTCACCAAGATGGACGTCTTTCTTCGTGACATCGCGTCCGACGCGACGCCGACGTTGACGCCGCCGCCGCACGACGCCGTCGCCACGGAGGGCGCCACGTTCGCGGCGGACGGGCTTCACCTGCTGCTCGAGTTCAACCTCGCGCGGGGTCACGTGGCGGGTGAGACCGGAAACACGTGACCTGTGACACCGGAAACACGTGACCTGTGGGAGGAGACACGTGATCTGTGGGTGGGGGAGACACTCGTCCTCACGTTGTGTGGCGCCTCTGCACAACTTGGTGCGCCGTCGCAGCGATCACGCTGCAGCCATTGTCCTCCCTCATGAACGCGGCCTGAAGAAGGTCAAGTCGTTTTCTTCGTCTCCAAGCGACAAAGAACTCAAACAACGCCATGATGGGGTTTTGGCGCGCCGTTCGATTTGCCTGTCTGTGCAAACTTGGAATGGCGTGATTCTGTCTCTATTTGCTCACCGACTTGAAGGCCAATCAACATTTCGAATTGCCCCAATATGGACGCGTTGGTCTGAGGCGTTTTCACAAAGGCGTGTCAATTTTTCTTGACGATGACGTCAAACATTTTGACGTCGGCGTTGAGACAAGCCAGCGCGGGGTGTTTCACGGTTTGTGTCATTTCAGGCACTGTGCGCGCCATGCAGGCCCTGGTGGAGAGTCCCGGCATGCATCTGGAGGCCGCAAGTCTGCTGCGGCGCATGCGCGACGTGCGAGACTCTTTTTGGCGCAAGCAGTGCACCCTGCTCCAGCTCAGTCTCGCGGGTACGTAGTGCGCAGTCGCGTCTTGTTCGCACAGATGGGTCTGTTGGATTTTCCGTGCGATTTCGATTTTACCGTCGTTTGCATTGGTACTCGCAGGTGGTTTTGGGCCCAAAACAACGGTCCGTACTTTCAACACACTGACATCCCCCCCCCCCCAGACGCAGGAAAGAACCGGGTGAAACTCTGCGTGGAAACCGCTTCAGACGCGTCTGACGTCGACCGTTCGTGTTTCAGGCTGTGACGGGGGTTCGAAGGAAGAGTCGACGGGACCGAAGAACGTCTTGTCGAGCGCCTGGTCCCCGGCAGGGGGCGTCTCGCCCTACGTGAGCGCTGAAGGTCACACCAAGGTCAACATGATCTTCCGCTCCCATGACCTCGTGCAGCTCACCAAGATCAGGGTCAAGGTCAGTGCGCAGAGGTCACGCAGACGCGTGGTGTCGTGGACGCCGCGTCGCAGGCGTGACGTACGCAGTGAGGGAAACGGCTCAGAGAGCAGCCTCACTGCGTGCGTCATGCGTTGCGTTGGTGGACGCAGCGTCCAAAACCGTACGCGGGACACCCACAATGCAACATTGTGGATTGGCACATCCGCAGAATCTGGAATGGCCGTTTGAAGGACGCGTGGCTGTGGCTGAAGGTGTTCTTGTTTGGACGCACAGGTGGACAAAGGGAAGCTGCGTCCGCGGGGCGGGATGGTGTTCGTCTACAGCGACGCCAAGGCGTTTGACCTGCAGGACCACGTGACCAGGTGAGCGAGCCGTCAACAGGGGGCGCTGCCAATGATGACCTTGTGCACAACGTTTTGACAAACGTCAACGTTGAATGGTGATTTGTGATTGTCCAGTACCATGGAAACTGTGTTCTTTTTGATGCTGGCGTTGGCGCGATGTATAAAGTGCCGGCACAGGCATTTGACCATTTGACGCCAAGCCCAGGTCACGTCCAGGCGTACTTCACTCTCCAGTTGCGCACCATCGGCGCTGCTGGTTCTCTCGGTGCGATAAGTGCGCGCGTCGCTCATGGCTGCTGAACACATACACACCCAAATTTTACATACAAGTACGTACATCTCTCAGGCGTGCTGCACGCACACACACACACACACACACATCTATGTCACTCAGCCTGTGGGCGTCGCTCTTGCGGGTTGAACACACACACACACAACCGCACACACACGCCCACACACAACAAACACACACACACGCACGCACACACACGCACACATACACACACGCACACACACTGTGCTGCAGGTTCAGCGGGTACGATGACTGGAGCTCTGCGGAGTACGGCTTCTGTCAGAAGGTGCGCGCCGGCGGCTTCGGGGGGAAGCCCGACAACCCCGTCGCCTTCTTCACGTTCGACGACTATTGGGACGACGTCGAGGTGCGTGTGGGGTGCAGGCGTGCTGTGCACGCACACACGCATACACACAGACGTGTGTGCGTGCACACACACACACAAACATACACTTGCTCACGCGCGCACAAACTTACTGGGGTTCAAACGCATGTATACACCACACACTCACACACACACACATCCACTACACACAAGAACACACACGCACACTCACGCGTACACAGAGAAAATACGTTTTTCTGTGTTGTTCAGACACACACATCAACACACACACACATGTACACAGAACACACCTTTTCTGTCTTGCCTGGACTCAAGCCACACACATACACACACCACACACGCGCGCACATCAGAGTTGTCACGTGCATTGCAGATCCCTCTGGACGTGTGTCCCATTGGTCAATACGTGTTGATCAAGTTCCTGCCTCCAGCCAATCCGGACGCCGAACGCATCAGCGTCATCAGAATCAAGTTCTACGGGTTCGCGCGTAAGGCCATCTTCCTTCCGGTTTCCGAAGACGCCACAGAGACGCGCGCAGCGGACGCGGTAATCATGGCAACCCAGGTCACTTCCGGTGTGGAAACTCCAACAAGTGGCGCCACCCCCGGCGAGGACTCCCGACTTCCGGTTGCTGCCCCTGCGCTGGACGCCGTTGCGCCGGACGGTCCCGTCAGATCCGACGCCAACGCAGACGCCGTCCCAGGTCAGCGCGTCCTGTACCACGTGCTCGAGTTCCTCGTTGCCATGGCGAGGGACCAGGTGGTGGACAAGAGGCAACCGGCGGCGACGGGCCGCCCCCCGAACCTGGATATGCAGAGTCTCAACATCCACATCATCTGGACCCTGTTCCGGAGTCTGTCGGACGTGAGATGCCAGATCCTGTGTCTCCAGCTGCTGCACGCGCTCTTCCCGTTCCTCGCTTCTGACAGGGAGGCAATCAAAGATGGCGCTGAGGAGCTCTTCAAACACCTCTGCCACCTGGTGGACAACAACAGCGAGCCAATAGGAGCCGAGGATGGGGAAGGGAAGATCAGGAAGCGTCTCATAGAGACTGCGAGGTGAGGTGCACTCGGAGGGTGCACTCTGGCGTATTCGGTGCACTCTGTGCGCGCACTCTATCGGTGCAGTCTGTGGGCGCACTCTGTTTGATGCGCCTCTGTTGGGGTGTACTTTGTGGATGTGCACCCTACAGAGGCGCGCACTCTGTGTGTGGGCGTTTTTGGTGCCCTCTGTTGAGGTTCGCATTCTGCAGAGGTGCACGTAAGATGATATTCCAACCTTGTGTGCGAAGAATGGGTCCTGGCGGACTGGTGTGTGGGGATTTCCGGTATTATCGCCCACCCAGCACAGACGCTGCCTCACGTGATGCTGTGTTGTGTTGCAGGCAGGTGATCATAGATGGCGCGGCCGTCTTCTTCTCGGATAAGGAGGCGCGGCGGAAACAGCTGTTCCATATGATGGACGGCGTCAACTCGAGGGCGGAGAACCCGTCACTGCTGCTCACCTTCCAGAGTCTCTGTCAGTTCTTCAGGTGGGGCGTGTGTGTGTGTGTGTGTGTGTGTGTGTGTGTGCCTTGCTCTTTTTGCTTCTGTGGTGCCCTTGTGTGTGCGCGTGTGTGTGTGCGCATGTGTGTGTGCATCTGTGCCTGCTGCTCACCTTCCAGTCGCTGTGTGTGTGTATGTGTGTGTGCGTGTGTGTGTGTGCGCGTTTGTACGGAAGACTTTGTGCACACGGATTGCAACGCCGGGCGCCCTCAGTGTGAAACGGATCCAGATTCCGTGTCGTCTTGTTGCAGCACGGTGGACCCGTCGGGGCTCCTGGACCTCCCTCACCACGGCGGCGCCGCCGCCAGCGTCCCGCGTCACGCCAACGACGCCACCGCCGACGCCGACGCGCTCGAGTTCAACTCGGACGGCGTCCTCGCTGTCATGGAGACGCTCATTTCCGTCGCGCACAAGGAGACGCGCAAAGTGCTGGACGCAGGTGAGTCCCTCGACTCTGATTGGCTCAGCTCGTGTGTCACGTGGCCATCTATCAAAATTCAACCAAACGCGCCTCTTGTCCACAACTTGGGGCGAATGCAGGACTGCAGGGTCCACTGCAATGTCAGCTGGCTGATCCTTCCTCGAAGATAAACATGTGCAAAAGCACATGTGTTAATGCAGTAAAGCGTTCTTGTTTGTTTGGCAGGCGAGGCGACCGAGCAGAGCTCGCACCTCGTGAACCTGCTCTGCTCCCTGCAGACGTCGCTCCTCAGCTGGTGTCAGCAAAACACAACAACCGGCGCCGCGGCTCCAGCTGGCGGGGAGTCCGCCGCCGGATCCAGCGACCAGCAGAACAACACGGCGGAGAAGGCGCAGGATAAGACGTGAGTCGCTCGTGCCTTTTCGCAGCGAGCGTTATTTCGTGTTAGTTCTTGTCTCACGTAAGGAATCAGTCAACTTGTGTGTTCTCAACAATGTGCAGACTCTGTGTGTGTGCGTGTGTGTGTGTATGTGTGTGTCGGGGGGGCGCATTGATTGACGCAGCAAAAGACAACATTGCAAGCGTTTTCAACTCCACATCTGATCGTGCGAAGAAATGCACTTCAGCCACGGTTGTTTTCTTCACTCGCCGGCTGCTTTGCAGGGACGCGAAGCCGTCCGCCGGCGAACGCAGCCAGCTGAGCGAGGGCGCGCGCACGCTGCTCGTTCGATTTGCGCAGCTCGTCGCGAGAGAGGCGCAGGGTGCGCTCGAAGAGCTCGAGGCCAAATCGGACGCGCAACTCGAGACGCTCGTCAAAAACCTAGAGGGCAGCTTCCTCGCCACGTGTGAGTTTTTGGCGGGAATTTATCAATCTGGCGGGAGTCAACTTGGCGGCAATTTGTCTGTTTTGTCACGTGAGCTGACAGCAGAGTGAAAATGTGTTGTGTTTCGATTCAGGCGTCCGCCAGATGGTGCTGATATTGATGGAGCTGGTTGGGACGCTGCGCAGCCCGCAGCGCGTCGCTGTGATGACGTCACTGATGCACGTGGCGCGCGCGCTGCGTCGGTTGTCAGGGAGACTGCCTGGCGTCTTCCACAGCATCGGCTCCGACCATTGGAAGGTGCGTTGTCATGGAAACTCAGGTCGCGCACGAATCGCAGGATTCGTTTCTGGAACTTTTTCTTGTTGTTCTGTTTGGCGCGTCAGTTCACATAGAGCCGTCAGTTCATGTGAAACGTGCCCAAGTCCTTTGGCGCCATTTTGAACACGTGCGTCGCTTCAGGCACTCGACTCGGGCGAAGAGACGCTGCGCACGTGGGACGTCGAGTCGCCGCACAACTACGAGCACAACCAGCACACGACGCAGGTGCGCCCCAAGACAAACACACACACACACACACATGCACAAACACACACGTGCACACACACACACACACACACACACACACGCAACACATGGCTGTATGCACAGGACGCGTGAGCACATGTACACAGAACGCAGGGCCACGCAGAAGCCAATGAAACTACAGTACCGTATTTTCATTGTCTTGTGTCACACATTCGGCAGGCGGGTCCATAGTGGGGAGTTTCACTTGTGCTGTGTGTGTGTGTACACGTGTGTGTGGTGTGTGTGCGTGAGTGTGCGTGACCAAACGCGTGCACCCTGTGAGTCTGCGCGCATGCGCGTGTGTGTGTGTGTGAAACGTGTGTGTGGTGTGTGTGTGTGAAACATGTGCATGTGTGGTTTGTATGTGTGTATGTGTGTTTGTGTGTTGCGCGTGTGTGTGAAACACGTTTGTGTGTGTGTGTGTGTGTGCGTGTGTGTGCGTGCACTGACGCACGTTGCTCACGCCTCGTCGCAGGTGTTCAACTGCCCGGGCTCGTCCCATTTCATCGTCGAGTTCGACCCGCGCTGCGAGACGGAGAAGCGCTACGACTACCTCGAGTTCACCGACTCCAACGGGCTCAAGGTCAAGTTCGAACAAAAGGTAATGAGGTCAAGGTCAAAATCTCAAGGTCAGTCCTGACGTGAAGGTCACGTAGCTTCGCGTCATTCAGTGCACGGGTCATGCCGTCCGTTGCAGCCCAACTTGCATCGCAGTTCTCTTTTGTGTGTACAGTGACGCAACGCACAGCGCATCCAACGCTCGTGCATGGGGCGTGCCGGTGTCCAGCACGTGCCGTACGCGTACGCGTGTGAACGACCGTTCAGTTTTGCGCGTGTTCTCCACCAGGTGGGGACAGACAAGTGGCCGTCGACGGTGACGTTCCGAGGGGGGCACCGCCTCCACTTCCTGTTCCACTCGGACAGCTCCAACAACGAGTGGGGCTACAAGTTCAAGGTCGTCGCCAAAGGTCAGTACAAGGTCATCGCTGAAGGTCAGTACAAGGTCATCGCTTGAAGGCAGTTTGATAGGTCGTCACGAAAGGTTGGCTCAAGGTCATCGATGAAGGTCAATTCAAGGTCAAAAACGTGTGTCACGAACAGTCACAATGACGCAACTGTGGACACAACATGATTTTTTATGAAAGTCGAGGACAAATAAATCTATAAAACAGAACAATATAACAAAGCGAGTTGGGATTCCTTCTTCTCTTGTTCACAACTGTTGGTCAGTGCTGCTCTTTTCCCGGCAGGTTCCCCGGACGAGCCCTTGTCCTGGATCTTTGACCTGCACCTGTGTCTGGCGAAGCTGTTCGGGCGACTAGGGGGTGCCACGCTCGACTCGAGCATCCTCGTCCCCCTGGTGGTGAGCGCGGACCCCGTGACCGGAAGAGACGCCAAGACGGACCTGCTCCGGAGCGCCCTCTGGACGACGCTGTTCAGGGGCGGGTACCGGGGCGGGCGGCTGCAGCGCTCCCTGTCGGGAAAACACGAGGCGTCCGACGACTCGCTCGTCTCCGAGTTCCTCCTCAGTCTCCTGGAACCGGAAGTCCAGGCACCGGAAGTAGAAGGAGAAGCGGAAGTGAGCGATGAGAAACCGGAAGTGAGAGGAATCAAACCAGAACTGGTGGTCCAGTTCCTGAAGAGATGTCAGGAGCAGCACGTGGGACCATCAGTGGGCGATAAAGAGGTTTCGGACGCCGCGAACACCATCATGGCGGCTCTGATCTGGCACTCGCAACCCCTGAGGGAAGATCTGGAGCGTTACATTAAGAACGATGGAGAGTGCAAGCTGTACGAGGGGCTGGTGCAAGCCTACACCGTCGCCCAAGCACAGAGAATCTACCTATTGGACCAGAGGCAGAAGCACAGGCTGGCGATGGAGAAAGAGCCCAAGCGGAAGTGCCCCCCTGTTGACCCGGTCAAGAACGCCAAGGTCAAGGCCGAATTCCTGCTCAGGTTCTCCGGACTAGCGAAGGTGGAGGTTCGTCGGGACAGCGTCTGGGACACGAAGAGGAAACAGAGTCTGCGCCAGCTGCACAGACTGAGTAGCCACACCCTGGACAAGGGCGTCCGGCTGGACAGCGTCCTCGAGAAGTACCCGGCGTTTCGCCTCGTTCTCGAGTTCGTCAAGGACCCGGCCTGGTCCCTGCAGAAGGTGGGCAGTTCGATTTGGATGGGTTCACGAAGTGTTCAACAAGACCCTGTCTCTCTGTCTGTCTGTCTGTCTGTCTGTCTGTCTCTCTCCTCTCTGGCTATCTCTTTCTCACTCCCTGGCATCTCTCTCCTCTTGCTCTGTCTCTCATCTGTGTCTATCTCTCTGTTCCACTCTTCTCTTCTCTCTCTGCCTCTGCCTCTCTCTCACCCCTCTCTCTGCTGTAGAGCTCTGTCCTGCTGTTTCTGTCTCTCTCTCTCTCTCTGCTCTCTCTTTCTCTCTCTGACCCCTCTCTCTACTCTCTGTCCTGCTCTTTCTGTCTCTGCTCTCTCTCTCTCTCTCTGCTCTCTCTCTCAGCTGTTTCTGCCACGTGGGTGTGTGTTCTGTCCACACTTCACCCGTCTCCTCGTGTTGCAGGTGCAGGAGCTGCTGCAGGCTCGATCCCAGCAGGCGCAGGCCGTCGCTGACGTCTACATGTTCGCCGCCGAGTACCTGCGCATCATGACCGAGGACCACGTGTTCCAGGTGCCCAGCGTCCTCTTCATCCGGGAACTGCTCGGGTACCAGGCGGACTTCGCCAAGCACTACGCTGATGGGTTGGACGGCTGCGGGCTGGAGCTGGAGAGCCGGGTCCGGCGTTCCTACTACACCCTACTGCGCAGACTCATAGACGCACTGCGCTCCACCAATAGGAACCAGCTGGACAAAACTGTCATGGCGGCCTATGACTATGTGCAGGCGTGCACCCTGCATTTCCTGGACATTAACTGGCAGCAGTACGACCTGGCGTTCTTGGTGGACGTCAGGGTGCCGGAGCTGTACGTCGGGCTCGCGAAGAACAGTGTGGCGGTGCGGCAGCAGCTGGTGGGGGAGGTGGACGAGGAGCAGGAGCTCAGGGTCTACAGCGCAGAGCAAGACATGCTGAAGGAGTGCAAGGTATGCGTGCGTGAGTGGGCGCGCGGGTGTGCGTGCGTGGGCGGGTGTGTGTGCGTGGGCAGGTGTGCGTGCCTGGTGGCCGGGTGTGCGTGTGTGGTGGGCAGGGGTGTGCGTGCGTGGTGGCGGGCGTATGGACATGCGTGGGCTGGCGGGCGGGTGGGTGTGCGTGCGTGAGTGGGCGTGCGTGCGTGGTGGGTGGGTGAGCGGGCGGGTGTGCATGCGTGAGTGGGCGGGCAGGTGTGCGCTTTTATGCATGCGCAGTGGGCAGATGGATGTTCGTGTGTGCGTAGGCGGACAGGTGTGCGTGCGTGCATGAACCAATGCGATCATGCGTACGGACGTATTGGTTGGTAGGTCGGCGGGTTTCTTGGGTGTAAAAGATAAAACTTTATCAAACACAAAAAGCAAACAAAAAACCATCAGATTCAGCACAACGCGCGCTCGCTTTTCTGGCGGCGTCGCCCTCTGACGTGAGTCACGTGATTCGGACTGGAAGTGACGACGCGCTGTTGTTAGCTGCAGGAGAACTTTCCGGAGTGGTACGACAAGGCGATGTCCGACGACAAGATGGCGAAGCAGATGTTCGTCGCCAAGTTCTGCGACCTGCTGGACGTGGAGATATCGTGCGACGGCTGCGCCGTGACGCTTCCGGGACGCAGGTGGGTGATGACGTCACAGTGCACGTCACGCATGACGTCACGTGATGAGGTCACAGTGTGCGCCACTCATGATGACGTCACATGGCGACATTACACTGCACGCTACTCTGCGCGTGACGTGACGTGATGACGTCAGAGTCAATGCTATTCAGCATATGACGTCGTCACACGTGGCGCTTGACGTCATTGTGCGCAGCCTGTGAAGTCAGCGCGTGCGCAACTCAGAATGGGTGGGTAAATCCAGGTGGGGTGGGTATGCCAGAGCATATTTGAACTATCTGAAGCAACTTGTGAATGTGGAACTTTTCCACGAAACAGACATTTGGGTCCCCCCACCCCAGCCGCGGCGTCCACGTGCTGTGGTCGGCGGCGCCGGCGCCGCTGATGCGCGGGTTGTCTGTGCGCAGGTACCGCTGTCTGCAGTGCGAGGACATGGACCTGTGCGCCACGTGTTACGCCGGCGGCGTCAAGCCGCGCGGTAACCATAGCGACGACCACGACATCATCCGCATGATGTACAAGTGTGACCAGTGCAAAGCGTTCATCACCGGCACCCGCATACACTGCAACATGTGTGAGGTGAGGTGTGCGTGCGTGTGTGTGACATGTGTTGTCGATGAGGTGAGATGTGCGTGCGTGTGTGTGACATGTGTTGTCAATGAGGCGAGGTGTGCGTGCGTGTGTGTGACATGTGTTGTCAATGAGGCGAGGTGTGCGTGCGTGTGTGTGACATGTGT
>JAAUXT010137351.1_pt1 | contig 11517 bp, 17 predicted proteins | sample 7278171 | NCBI WGS metagenome assembly JAAUXT01 (sample SAMN14350112, study PRJNA611818) | marine sediment metagenome | isolation source: surface marine sediment (1.8m) | place: French Polynesia: Moorea | collected 2018-08 | reverse complement strand
CGCGTCCCCCGTCGCTGCCCCGTAGCGCCCGCACCTGGACATCCGCGGGCGCGGGGCTGGCCACTCGGGGGGGGGGGCCGGGAGTAGAAGGCACAAGGGGTAGGGGGTAGGAAGGGGAGAGGGAGGGAAAGCAGGGAGCTTCCGGAGCTGGACTTGAGTGTGCGCGGGGCAGGTCAGTGCGGGAGGTCGAGAAGGGAAGAAGGGACTGGAGGGGAGGGGAGAGGAGGTGCGGCACCTGGATATCAATGTGTGCTGGGCTGGTCAGTGCTGCGGGGAGAAGGGACAGGGAGAGAGGGAGGGAATGAGGGGGAGAGAGAGAGGGGAGGAGCTGAATATCAGCACGTGCTGGGCTGGTCAGTGTGGGAGTGGGAGGAGAGGAAGAAATGAGAAGAGTCAGTGTAAGAGTGGGAGGGGGATAGCAGGGAAGTGGAAGAGAGGAGGGAGGGGAGTGGGGGGGGGGGGCAGGAAGACGGAAAAAGAAGAGGCAGAAAGCGAGACAGAGAGAGGGGAGAGGAAGGGAGATAGAAGGGCTGAGTGTCTGCGAGGTCTAGTGAGAGTAATTCTGTGTTTCAGTGTCGATTGCCCGGCGCCTGCAGGATCCTCTCGCCGAGCTCGTGAAAATCGAACCGAAACACATCGGCGTCGGCATGTACCAGGTGTGTGTGTGTGTGTGTGTGTGTGTGTGCACGAATGTGCGTGTGTGTGTGTGTGTGTGTGTGTGTGGGCCTGGGGCAACGTGTCCTTTCCTGGCATTGACCAGCGATAAGGCAGCGTCCATTCACCTGCACCCAGACGCAATGCTGTGGCGCTTGTGACGTACACCCGGTGTCACTATGTTGCGTATGTTTTACCTCACGACGTTGCGTCTCTTACAGCACGACGTTCCGGAGACGCAGCTGAAGGCGGCGCTGGACGGCGTTGTCGAGGAGTGCGTCAGCTTCGTCGGCGTCGACCTGAACGTCGGAGGGGAGGCGCTGCTCAAGTAGGGACCACGTGACCTGTAGAGACACGTGACATGTCACTCACTCTGAGAACACGTGACCCTTTGTGAAATCACCCCATGTCACTGTGCATGTGGCGGTGTCCTGCAGTTCCAGAAACACACCTTCCACTGAAAATGTCCGAAACTTCCACAAACTCAAAACTGAGTGTCAAGCCCAAGGCGCATGTTTCTGGTTGAAGATGTTTTGTGTCCAAAGTTCGGGCATCGTTGTTGTATTTTCTTGCTCTAAATTTTGCGGCGTTTCGTTTCAGGCGCGTGGCGGGACTGAACGCGGCGCGCGCGCGCAAAATCGTCGAGTGGCGGGAAAAGAAGGGCGCGTTCGTAAACCGCGCGCAGCTGCGCGGCGTCGCGGGGATCGGGGAGAAGACGTTCGAGCAGTGCGCGGGATTCGTGCGCGTCCTGCGGGAGACGAGCCGCGCAGCGGAGGGAGAACCAGAGTGAGTGCTGGGCGCGTTCGATGTGAGCAGGGTTCGAGTGGTGCGCGGGGCAGGGTTGGGCGTGTTCGATATGAGGAGGGTTCGAGCAGTGTGTGGGAGAGTGTGTTGGGTGCGTTCGATGTGAGGAGGGTTCGAGCAGTGCGTTTGGAGCACACTGCGCATTCGGGCGTGTTCGAGCTGTGCGCAGCGAGAGCACCACACAGTTGGCCGAGTTCGAGCAGGGCGCGGGAAAGAATACTGCGGTACGAGCGTTGGAAGTGTGTGATCTCCTCATGGCTCTCGCTGGTGGGAAGGAAAAGATATTTTGTACGCGATGCACAGTTGGGATGTGTTCGATTTGGGGTTCGTGCACTCATCGTTTTGCAGAACGGCACTGTACGCCTGCACACCCTGTATCCAAAGCGCGTCTCAACAGTGACAAGTGTTCTTGTTTTTTTCGCCTGCGTCTTCAGTGCGGGTGAGGCGGACTCCGTGACGGGGCGGAAGCGGAAGGCGCCCGCGGCGGGATCGGGAGCGCGCGCCGCGAAGAGAGCGAAGCTGGAGGCCGTGCCCAACCCGCTCGATCAGACGCTCATCCACCCGGAGTCTTATGAGGTCACGGAGAGGTGCGTGTGTGTGTGTGTGTACGTGCGTGTGTGTTGGAAGCCTCACCTGTGTGTGCGTGTGTGTGAAATCTTGTTGTGTGTTGAAAACCTCACCCCTGCTCTGTGTGTGTGTGTGTGTGTGTGTGTGTGTGTGTGCCTGTGTGTGACTGAGCATGTGTGTGACTGTGTGTAACTGTCAAATCATCTTGTGTGTGTGCGTGTTGGAAGCCTCACCTGTGTGTGTGAGTGTGTGTGTGTGTGTGTGTGTGTGTGTGTGTGTGTGTGTGTGTGTGTAACTGTTTGTGAAATCATCCTGTGTGTTTGTATGTGAGGAGCTTCACCCCTGCGTTTGTGCTGGAAGCCTCACTTCTGTGTGTGCGTGTGTGTCTATGTGTGTCTGTGGTGTGTGTGAGGACACACAGAAAGAGGAGGACATTGAACATGAAAAAGTGAGCGTCACTCTGAGAGACGCTGCTGCACCCGAAGTAATGACCCCGAAACCAGAGTCGCCTTTCTCAGCTCTACGTGAAACCACCTTTTCCTGAACACGTTTCTGAACACGTGTCCACACCTGCACGTGTTCTTGTTGACAGGCTTCTGGAGAAGGTGAAGGTCTCTCGAGACGACGTCGGGCGGGACGAGTTCATACAGAAGGTCAAACAGTTCGTCAAGTGCCACACAGAGTATCTAGGTAACTGAGGGGTATCTAGGTTACTGAGGAATATCTGGGTCACCACCAAGAAACGTTTCTGCTGGGGAAGGGGAGCGGAAAGCTCTGTCCAAGTTGTGACAGAGTGTCTTTGAGGGGTGCCGACTTTTCTGGGCACTAAGGAAAATCCCAGTAACTAAGGAGTCGGGCCAAAGGATTTGTTCTGACAACTGGAATGAGAAGCGCCCTTAGCGTTTCGTGACGTGGCTGAGACGTTGTTGTTCACGTCAATCTACAGCGCGTCGCACGTGACGTCACCACGTGATCCTTGACGTGACTCGCGTCTGAGACGCTGTTGTTGCTGTGTTTGACGTGTTGCTATGACGTGGTTGGGCGCACAACGAAGCGTCCATTCACAAGGACGCAGCGCGTGTGAACGCCGACGTACTTGAAATACGCGTGTGTATTTCCAGGGTACGAGAGCCTAGCGACGGAGCTGGGAGTCGGAGTCCCGACGCTCGAGCTCATCGTCACCGGCCTCACACAGCCCATCAACCATGACCTGCGGGAAGGTATGCGTGCGTGCGTGCGTGCGTGTGTGCGTGTGCACTCACGAGCAGTTCGAGAGTCTGAACTCCAGTTTTGTCTACCTTTTTCAACAAAGTGATGGCTTTGTCTCCGGTGTCGTTTGTTGTGTCAGTTCGTGACAAGCCACTGCTCAAGCAGAAACACACACACACACACACACACGCACCACACACACCACCACCACCAGCTTTCGGTGGCACACACACACACACACACATACACACACACACACACACACACACACACACACACACACACACACACACACAACTTCCTGTCCTGTGGAAGAGTTGGGCTCTTTCCACGCGAGCAGTCCAGCTTTCAGCGAGGAGCTGAGTACCTGGTGGAGCTGCTTTGGCAGAGCTGCGCAAAGCCAAAGCTGCACCCCAGGCCAGCACCTCGCACTGATTATAAAAGCTGCAAACACGATGCCCTTGCAGAGCAGTTTACTGTTTACTGGAGTGAAATAAATATAAAACTGTTTGCCATCATGGTGCCATAGGTAATGGCAAGTGTACGGCAAGCCCAACCAGGGCTACCCGCACACAACATTCCCCTTCAACATGTCACCTGTCTCACGGGGAACGTCATCCGGAATCAAACCTCGGCAGTTTGAGGCGCATGTCAACACACCCAAGTGTTCTTGTTTCAGAGTTTGAGAAGCCCTTGTTCAAGCAGGGTACGACGCGCCTGGAGGACCTGAAGGTCGGGAGCGTCCTCACTGGGCGCGTCACGAACGTTACGCACTTCGGAGCCTTCGTCGACATCGGTGCGTCACGTGTTGCGCGCATGCGCGGGGTGAAGAATGGTCGTGTTCGATTTCATGCGCAGGGCGCCGTGGAAAGTGCAGGCTTTGGTCGGTGCTTGTGTGTGTGTGTGTGTGTGTGTGTGTGTGTGTGTGTGTGTGCGTGTGTGGCCACAGGTATGCGTTCACTTTTTCAGGTGTTGGGCGGGACGCCTTGGTTCACAACAGCAAGATGCCGCGACCGCTACTCAAGGGGAAGGCGTGCCTCGAGCTGGGCGATAAAGTGGAGGTGGCCGTGGTATCGGTCGACTCGGAGCGTGGGCGGATCGGACTAGAGCTGAAGCAGCTCCACTGAGACTGCCCTGCAGTTGCAACGGGTTCACAGTGGATATCTTATCCGAGCCATTCAGGGTATGCCCATCGGAGGTACACCCATCGGTGGTGTACCCACTGGTGGCTGGGTGGTTACACAACGTGCGTCGTGCCTTGCTGTGTTGCCTTTGGCAACTGAAGTAGCTGCTCCCTGTGGCTACGCCGCACCCTGGACTCCCTCGCACAGTGACGCAACGCAGAGCAACGCGTGACTTATTCTGTGCAGACTTACCTGAAGGAAATTGGGTTGGAGGGGTTGACGCTGCTTTCATCCTGCGTGGAGTTCCCGCGTGACGTCAGTGGACGCGACGACGCAGCTGAACCTGAATAGAGACTGAACAGCTGCCACGTGGGACGTGGGACCAGGTGCGTGTCAATTTAACGGACCAAGTTTGTTGATGTGTGGTGTTTCAAAGGAGCGTTTCATACACCGCGACGTCCTTGTGCGTGTCGTACTCGTAGCCGCATCTCGCTATTGAAACGACGACTCAGCAGGAACCTGACCGCCCTACTTTTTCTCTGAATTGCGGCACCCAAATACGCAAAGTGGCCGTGGTCTTGGATTTGCTTGTCAGGGTCGTTCGGCCCAGCGCGTGTCTATTCTGGAAGCTGTTCTTGTTCTGCAGTTGGAATTTTCACTTGATCAATCCTGAAATCAGGGCCACAGAGAAATTGTATCGCACTGATTGTGTCAGTGTTCTCTCTGCTGGTGGATTTGTACGCGGTTCTGGAAACAACGCACGCATTCATACAGGTTCTGAGCGTCTGCGTCTGCGTCCTGCATTTACAGCTGTACTGGTGATTTGTGGGTTTTGTTTGCGAAGCGGTTGTGATGATGACACGCGACTGAACACGTGGTCTGTGCCAATAAAGGGTCAAAGGTCACACCTTGTCGACGTTGTGCATTTCTTTTGCTGGGGAATCTGTGATCAGCTTCGCTGACTGTGTCAAATTTACGCATCGCAAGTTCGATTTGCCCTCGGCATCGCAGAGAACGACACACGGGATTGGACACGTGACGTGAAAATGACCAATCACAATCACCAAGTCGACTTGAGCGTGATCGTTTCGTCCTCTGCTGATCGAACCGAACCAGTTCGCGACTCCCACGTCGCAAAGAAACCGGAAGTGAACGGCAGTGGAACCGGAAGTAAAAGACGGGAAACGGAAGTCCGATGGTTGAGAGTATTGTATTCTGGAAATATGCTGAATCATGTGACACCAGATACTCATCATGAACTTGTTCGTACAAACAACTATTGTCTTCTTTTTTTTTTCTTGTGTGTGACAACGAACGTGGCATAAAACAGTATCAAAATTTACCGAGTAGCGAACACGACGACAAACACGACGCGTGCAGAGCTGAGATCATGGAAACTGTGGTTTTACTTCTATTTTCACCAAATAGAACCGTTGCTATGGCAGTGAGGAACATGTGACAATCTAAGCGGATCTGATCGAGAAGCGACACGGCAAAATTCGGACACAAACTGATACAGAGGGTCAATCAACTAAGAAAGGTACTGTTCTTCTCATAAATACATCTAATATAGATAAAACTACGTAAAACTGTGTGTAGGCCTGTAAAATAGCAGGAAACATCTTTCTAAACACATGTACGTACGCATGAGCTAAATTCCATAACAACCAACTGTTGTCAAATACTTTGAATCAAGAATAAATTGTACACTCAAAATTATAAACTTTCACAAAAATATTCTAAATACGAAGAGTACACGCACGATTCTTCCAAATGCAGTCGTAGCTTGGTTTTTGTCAACCCAAGAGATAGAGCTCAAAGGAATGGAACTGACGATAAATGATACATATTGTACACGAAGCTGGGTTTCTGCAAACCCCAGTCACCATGACAACTGTGCAAAACAACGAAAGCCGTTTCACAATAAATAATTTGTCCATTTGTGTGGGGGGAGAAGCGATACAAAATCTGAAAATTCAGGTCTTTCTCGGCGAGAACACATTTTTGCAACGCTGCGCTCCAGCAAAAGCACGTCTGGTGTGTAAATGCAATATTCTTGGTTTTTATACGGATAAAAATATTGCACATCACAAACTGGGCGATTCTGACATTCATTTGCGTTTCATACAAATATAGCTTACTGGCCCACGTGGCAGGATCACGTGATGACCGCAACCACGTGGTCCTTTGATGTCTTGAAAACGTTCACACAAATGAATGCATTATCGCTCGAATGTGATTTCAACAAGTCTGCGGCGGCGTCCCTGCACATAACAACCCATCCCTGGCAACGAGAGCGGCGTTGCAAAAATCTGCGCGAGAATCGACCAATGAGCGAGCGGATCGCGCGACGCTCCGTCGCGTCCCGTTTTCCGGCGTCGCGCCTCACGTGATGTCATGCGCGGGAAAACGGGACGCTCCCCGAGGTCCGCTTTGCACTGGACGTTTCGTGCGTTTGCGTCCCTGTTCAGGTCAATGGTCGCAGCGTCGCAAAGTGAACGCAGCGCGCGTTGACAAGTACAGGGACGTGTGACGCACCCTGGTGTCTTACGTTGTTTATCGGAGGAATGTAGTCTTTGATGTCATGTTGTTCAGTTGTCAGTCAGTCGGCAAATTCTTCACAAGAATGTTGTGTTGTTCACATACATGCACGAGTTTTTTTTGTACAACTGTACACGGTATGATCAATACGTCTATGAGCACACAGATCTTCCACCCACTTCCGAATAACTTATGTCAATAACTTAGATTTACAAGATTCTTTGTATTCTGGGCACCCTGTTCTGTCCACGTGCAAACCCAGGCACCAACCAACGAGTTGCAAACTTTGAGTGGAATCGCATTGAGTTTTTTTCTTGACAAGCTGAGCTGCAGAACAAATATTGTTCGTCAAATCTCAACTGACATTGTCGTGAGCAGGGCTTGGTTTCGATAACACCGGAAGTGGCTGCAGGGTTTGGTGTCATGCGCGCGCACGTTTCCTTCAAACTCCTCCCCTCCCACATTCGAAGACAACCCCCACCCTTCACCAGAGATCTTTTCCCTCCATTGCGACAACAGATGCGATGTAGCCAACGCCTGTTTAGCATTCTGTTGTCATGGAAACATCTTCGCTCCCCACTTGTGTTTTCACCCCAGTTGGTCAGCTGCCTTTCAGGTATTTCCCACCTCAAACCTGGTTCCCGCTACTTTCACGACGTGTCGCCCTCTACCCCCAGTCTCCGTGCTGCCTGTTCCACAAATGGCTCGAGTCTTTCCCTGCAAAATCCCAACCTCCCCCCAAAAATTCCTGACGTCCCACCTTCCTACCCGCGTGTAAAAAAGAAGCATTTGCTGTCACGTCGCTGTACAAGCCAAGACAGCGTCGCATTGACCTGCACAGCGCCGCTCTGCCCCCTGGTGGACACCTCTACGCGTCCTCTCCCTCCTCGCCCTCGGCAGCCTCGTCCTCGTCTTCTCCCTCGTCGTCTTCGTCCCCGAGGTCCTCCTCCTCCTCCCCGTCCACCTCGCCCTCGGCCTCGGCGCCGTTACTCTCCTCGTTCACAGCCTCCACCTCCTGCCGCTTTGCTGCTGTGTCGCTCTGCGCATGCGTGAAGAGAAAAGGACGTTACTGCGCGTGCGTTGTGAAAACTGCGCGAGGCACGCCGTGCGCAAATAGCGAAAGGAAACGCCACTGCGCGTGCGCGAAAAGGGCGTGGTACTGCGCTTACAGAGAAAGGGAACATGGATCCATCTTACTGCACGCACGCAAAGGGACGAAAGAATCCCAATCCCATGCGCGTCCAGCAACACGTGATTAATGTTGCCAAGGCAAAACTCTGGTTCCTCTTAATACGAGCACATTTACTCTACTCAGATGGGCATCCGTTGCACATATGCTGAAGCCCACACCCACCCACCCCCGGTGGGCACCAGAGCGCGTTACCTGGACGACCTCGGCGAAAGACTTGATGGTGCTGAACGCGGCTCGGTCCTCGTCCGTCAGTGGCTCGTTGCCCTCCCGCTCCACCAGTGTCACCTGCAGCCCCGCCGCCGCCGCGCCGTCAGCCTCTGTTGTCATGGAAACAAACGCCCGCGTCAAAACGTGCATTGTAGCCCAATGTCCCCCCAATCCACTTGGTTCTCGTATCGGTGTGCAAGATGGCTGAAAACTTTGGAGGCAGAGATAGCGACATGTCTTGAAACCGTGATTGAAGAGAAAATGTGTGTGTGTGTGCGTGTGCGCGCGCGCGCGGTGTTTCGTCTTGGAAATGGTTGAGATAAAAGAGAGAATCTCTCTCCGCGTGCGTGTGTGCTTGGTCTTGGGAACGGGGTGAGACTGTGCGTGTGTTGTGTCATGTGTGCGTGCGTCCCGCACCTGCTCGCACGTCGGTGTAGAACGCCACGTCGCTCGGGTCGACCTTGATCTCGGCGGCGATCTTGGTGTAGCTCTCCTTCTCCCGCTTCGGTCCCGTCGTCGTGTCGAAGTAACCGGAGATGAACTGAAACCAAGGCAAAACACCTCCTCAAGCGAATGCCAAGGCACTGAACTGCAACCAAGGTAAAACACCTCCTTAAGCGAATGCCGAGTCACTGAACTGCAACCAAGGTAAAACACCTCCTCAAGCGAATGCCGAGTCACTGAACTGAAACCAAAGAGAATTTTCACCCAGAAGAGCAAACAGTTATCACTGTGCGACTTCAAACTTTATGTCCGGAGATAGCCACCACTGCGTGGCCAAAATTCCCTGACATGCCGCCACACACGCGGGAAAATGCACGCCTGTTGCAAATGCGCACTTCACGTGCTGCGCACGCGCAGTACTCACCGCGCTGAGGTCGCCCTTGTCGGTGTACCCGAAGAGAAGCTTCTGCGCCTCCACGCTGCCGGAAGAGAAGATGTAGACCTGCTTCCCCGCCGCCGTCCAGCACTTGATGGCGTCCGCAGCATCAGCGTACACCCTGAGAGGGGGAGACAGGTCAGTTTCAGTCCTGATGGGGAAGACACGGTCTCTGAATCGCGGAGAGGGAAGACAGGTCAGGTTGAGTTGCAACGTAACGCGAGAGGGGATTCAGGTCAGTTACGCTCTGCGAGTGGAGAGGGGAGACACGTCGGTCACAACGTATGTGAAAGGGGGGACAGGTCAGGTCAGTTTGACGTCTGCGAGAGGGAGGACAGGTGAAGTTTTTTCATTCATAGACACAACTCAGATTGCCAAGAAGATACCCAGTTGCAGGACTTGTGTATTTGTGCCCTGACCCCCATCCCCACCAAATGTTCACACACACACACACACACACAGCCGCTCTCTGTCTGTCTGTCTGTCTGTCTGTCTGTCTGTCTCTCTCTCTCAAACACACACACTTACTGTCCGAGCAGCTTGCCCGTCTTGTACGCCTCGCGGTAGATGTGACCCTGGAACGTCTTGAGCGCCGCGTTCTTGGCGTCGCGTCCCATCTGCCACGTCACGTTGTCGACGAGCGAGTCGATGAGCTTCGCCTTCTCCTCGTCGGCCGCCGCCACGGCGACGCAGCCCTCGACGGAGGCGTCCTCTGCAGCCTGGAATGGAAACGAGGCGGGGGTCACGTGGGTACGACGTCTTCCACCGACGTCAAACGGCGAGGGCTCACACTGAATGCGCCACAGCACAGGGACGCCTGCGCATGTCATTCGCACGTCAACGGCGTTACTCAGCGGCGTGTAACGTATAGCGGTGTGTGACGTCACGAAGTGTGGGCACGTGCCCGTCCACTTTCAGCAGCAGAGCTGCAACGCCGGCCGCCTCCAGTGTGAACCACCAGTCATGAATGACGACCCACGACAAACAACACACTTTGACACTGCAGCGTTTTCCAAACTCAGGAAGTCTGACCTGAGAAAGCTCTGCAGAAACGAACGTGACAAGTGAAGCACGCGTTGTGCGCGCAAATTGAACACACCCTTCCACTCGATGAAACGTGAAATCCGCGTCACGTGACAGGGCTTCTGATAATGACAGACAGCCACAAATTAGCTGTAGGGCGTCTGGGTGTGTCCTCGCAGGATATCGTCTCTTTACAAAAGCGCAATCCTCGGTATGAGTGACACGACGCTGAAGAGCGTCTCTGTTGCGCCTTTCACGACGCGCGTTCCGAGGGACGGAACGCTGTCGCCCAGGCACGTCGCCTGCAGCGTTGCGGTCCGTTCTGGGCGTTGTTGGCACCCAAGCCAAAGAGGGGGGGAGGAGAGCTCCCCAACCCCTGAATATAGTACAACTCGGTGCTTCTGCTTTCAGATTCAACACTTTTTGCTTCAACACCTCAAGGGTCGACTCCCATTGACGAAAACACGAAAATGATCCGCATTGGTAACTTCCTCAAACAACTCAGATATTTTCGGTTTGGTTCAGGAAGAAACGTGATCAAATTTGTCGCCCACGTTGCAAAACCACAACTTGGCTGGTTTTCTTTCCCAATTCGTCAAATTTCCAACACACCACAGCACGACGCAGTGGCCAAACACGTGTTCGAAGGAGCAAGCCTCACACACAGCGCGGGAACTGAGGCGTGGGTTATGACAATAGAAACCCGTCTCGCTTCCATGACAACGGCCCCTGGACAACCGCACAAAGCGTCTCTCATCAGCGCTCGACGCAATCACTTCACTTCCTGTTTGCAAAACGTGCTTTTCCCCATTTCAAAAAAACCTGCTCCATTTAGAGAGCTCAGGTGTTTCTGCGCGTGATTTTTCACACATCTGTGATGAAGTTTGTCGTTTTTGTCTTGCTGATCAGTTGAAATCCCCCCCCCCAGTCAGGTTTTGCGAAATTCAGATCATTGAACCCATAGCCACTGAGTGGGTGTGAAAGTCACGGACACAAATCTTGGTCACAACCAGGTTGTCTTAGCAACCGTTTCTCGGTTGATACACGAGGCTGTTTTCAAAAGACGAAAACAGCATTGCTTTGTTGTTCGGTCAACAACTCCGCAAAACAATTGGTCTGCACTGGGACAGATCTCTCTGGTGTGGATCTGTGTCGGTCTAACCCCACCCCATTGGCACAAAACATTCCCTTTGCGAGTGTCAGCCGGGGGGGGGGGGGGGGGGGGGGGGGGGGGGGGGGGGGGCGGGGGGGGGGGGGGGGGGGGGGGGGGGGGGGGGGGGGGGGGGGGGGGGGGGGGGGGGGGGGGGGGGGGGGGG
>JAAUXT010095264.1_pt1 | contig 11518 bp, 11 predicted proteins | sample 7278171 | NCBI WGS metagenome assembly JAAUXT01 (sample SAMN14350112, study PRJNA611818) | marine sediment metagenome | isolation source: surface marine sediment (1.8m) | place: French Polynesia: Moorea | collected 2018-08 | reverse complement strand
GGGGCACTAGGCCTCTGGACCAATCAGAAGGCTGGATTTTGAATTCTAGACCAATCAGAAGCCTTCCCGCCCAAAAATTTGCTGCCCCATAGTGGGGGGCTCTTCTCTACGAGAGAGAATAAATTGAGAGTCACTGTTCTGTTCCAGTGATCTGAAACAAAGAAAGGGACGAAAACTCCCTTTGTCCTGCGACTATTTCAACTGTTCAGCGTGAACCCGAAAAACAACCCGCCACTTCCCTGACTTTCAACAAAAAATCCTGTGGAAGTGTTTGGTCAAGTTTTCAGACGATCGATCACAATCAGGCACCACGACAAAGCTGTTTTCAGCATCCAATTTTTTTTTAATTGTAGTGGTGGATCTTCCTTGGTTTTGATCTTTGTTAACATTCAGGAAAGCGTGAGAATGAAGTGGCCGAAGGTGTGAAGAATTGAGAAGTTCTGTGTTTTTTCAAGAGCCCGGTCATCCACAATGGATCCTGTTTGACGTTGACGTGTCAGTCACGTTTCACGTCACCAATTCCAAGATCTGAATGCATCAAGAGCTGCAGGACTTTGTGAGTAGCACACGGAGTTTGGAGGTGTCAACATGCGGCGGATCATTTCAGTGATACCCGTATCTCAGGTCTGATAGCCCCTCTCACCCCCATCCACTTAGCACCAGAGCAGTCAAAACCTCGCCGTTCGAGGCCAGGCTTTGAGTGCAGATGAATCTCCGAAAAACTGCTGCACTGAACATTGTGTTAGTTTTCTTTCTCGCAAGAGAACACGTTTCTGCTTCCCGTGTTCTCACGTTTCTTGACTTCAATTTGTTTTGGCACTAATTCATGCGATGGGGGAGTCTGTCGGGTGAGTGGATGCGCGGGCGGGGTGTATGTGTACAGGTGTAAACTTTAACCCCGGACGCACTCGCCCTGGGCGACACATCACGGTGCTGCAGATGAGCTGCGCAACGTTACGTCTGATCGAACTCCTCTTGTTCCACTGTTGCAGCAAACCGAGTGGCATAAGTGTGGTCGAGTTTTTGCACGACTCGCCTCGATTCTCCATCGACCAAGTCGAACATCAAATACAACATTTTCAAGTGTTTTTAAGGGGGGGGGGGCGTGGAAGACGCAAACTTGTGTCCAATTTTGGTTGTCAGTTTCATCAACATTGTGTTTGTTTTGCCCATTTTAGCGGACCTCTTTTTGACGACACATCTGTGAAAATGCGTGTCGTTGAATTGTGGAAATTCAACAGTTCTGGTGAGGCAGATGCAGATGTCCGGAGGATAGGACTCGCGCGCGCCGGCGAAACCAGATCTGTTTTCACGGGAGCAATTAGTCGTAATGGGAGCCCGTATGTTACTGACGAGGGTGTTGGATGCCAGAAGTGAAGATGCAAAGTGTTCTCAGATTTTGTGTGCAAGTTGGCTCTCGCTTTGGGGGACAAGAACGCACAGAGTCTGCAGTGAACCATTGAAGAAAGCAAATACCCAGGGTGGTTCATCAACCGCACCAACGCACGGACGAGCGCAACCTGGGTTGAATTCTTCTCCATGTGAAACTTCATAATTTTGAAGAATACTCGTTATCAAAGAACGTTCATGTGCTTGGACATCTCTGTTTCTTCTTTTGCATGTTCTCATTTTTCGGGAGGTAAAAACGAGCAGGTAACGCGTGGCTGCGTGCTCCGCGCGAGCTGAGTTCTTCTCTGAACACCTGCGTACTTCACTTTCATTCGATCCGTAGCTATAAAATTTTGTACTCATATTATTGTAACATAAATAAATACAAACATGACTGTTTTCCCGAAAACGTAAAGCGAGATGTAACACATCTCATACTGATACCCTTCGAAATGAAGCTGTGCATTTTTTTTTTCGCAATCAAGCTTTTTTTCAAGAAGGTCTTATGTTCGTTTTGTGCTCGTTTTTCTTCAGTCAATGAGATTTCGGATTCGTAATCTGCCTACCGTAAAACCCCGCGTATAAGTCGCACTTTTAGTATCAGTTCTCAACATCAAAAGTAGGGGTGCGACTTATACAAAGGGGAATTGCCCTCAAGCACACATCAAATTGAAGATTTTTCTCAAACAAGAAACTATTTTTAAGTTCTTTCACATCAAGATGTCCAACCTTTTATAAAATTTAAAGGAAAAACCACTGTCCCAAACAATAGGAAAAGGGGACATTTACTCAAAATAATATATACTTTGGTCCTTTTGTCAAAACAAAGTGAATATCTAGGGGAAAAAAATTGGACCAGATTTTGAGGGTCAAACTTGGGGTGTGACTTATAGGCGGGCACGACTTATACGCAGAGTTTTACGGTGAGTTCGAGTTTTCCAAAACAGATTCATGTGTTGCGCGTGCAGAAGGTTTCATCACTAATTCTCGTTCAGAATAAATATGGGAACGACAATGCGACACGTACACTGTACTCGTATCTGTTCCAAGCAGCGAAATATCGTTGGTCCCAAAGGACACACAAAAACAAGAATTGCGCCTTGGATAGCAGTGCGGTTTGTGGAGACTGGTAGTATCTGGGAATCAGGGGGAGGGAAAGTGGAGTATGGTTCGAGTTAGAGAGCTGAGTTAAGGTTAATCCGCCCTGTCATCCACACCGCCCACACCTGCTGTGCACCGGCTCTTTGAACCGTCCGCTTAATCCACCTTAATCCGCTCTAATCCCTGCACAAACAACACGCGCCACGCCAGGATCCTTTCCACGTTCGTTTCAACACTCTTGGTTGCAAACCAAATGACAAAAAGTGAAAACCAGGAAGGCACGGATTTTGAGAGGGTTGCATCAGGTCTTCCCCAGGCAGATCCAACTCGAAGTTGTCACTGAGAAGCAGGTAATTGTGCGACCGCAGGACACGTGATGCCTTTCACTTGTACCACACACAGATCAAGAAAATGAGATTTTATCATTTTCTGGCTTCCACCTTGTCTGCCTTCGCTTCTTTCTCTCCTGCCTTTGTAATTGATGCACGCTCTGCCCAAAGAGAAATTCAGTTCCGCTCTGCCGGGAAGGACATTTCAATCACAGAGCGTTGATTGTTTGAATCTTCTGCAGAGAGAAAGCGTTGCAAGATTCGACAGACATCAAAGATGTTCCGAAATCTTTTTCTCCCACAAAACTGTGAGTAATTTGAGGAAGACGCCGGGAGAGGGTGACGAAAACATAAAGCAGGAGGAATTCGGCCGGATGGATGAATTTGTGGTGTTGAAAAGTGGGGAATCTTCAGGCTCCTGATCCAGATGAAACAACATGCGAATGTGCGAATGCGAATTGGTTCAGTCTGAGAAATCGACAGTTTCGCAGACGGGTGCTGTGAGCTTTCACGAAACAACGTTGCAATGCAAATGAACACTCACCATCGAAATTTTGTGAATGAGTAGTCCTCGTGGCACAAAATTTATTTTCAGCCCTCGTGGAAAAGAACCGGAGCCCCACCAAACTGTCGTGAGTGACCCTCCAAAACTCACCTGAACGTTATCGGCGAGCATGTCAGCATCTGAGATAGGTAATGAAGTCACGTGTGTAATTAAAAGCAGATTAGTTTCCAGGTGAACACACACTTCCATCAACACTGAGGAAGGAAGCAGCCTGTGCCGAACATCGCATTTTTTACGGATCCTGAAAGTAAGAACCAAGCAGCTTGCACACAAGCACGCAGACTTGGATTCTCCTCGAGCTTTTTTGTGGCTGGGAGTCTTGGCTTCCCACACTGGATTTGTAAATTTTTGCAAACCAATATCATCTTTTATAACCTGGCATTTCTGCAGACACCGGTGCCCTTATCTCGCACAATAAACGTCTGGAGCGTGTCTCTCATCAGCAGCTGGGTCCCTGGACACCTCGACGCACCCATCCCCGTGTACCCAGGAGATTCAACAATTTGTATTGGTCCCCAGATACCCCAATCAAGCCGAATTAATGAAGATAAAGGTGTCAGTCGTTAACTGCGGCACATTACCCTGGGCAAGTGTCTGGAACGTTGTGTGTCAACAAACCTGGCGAGGATGAGGAACTGACCACAGAGACTCAAAGAGGATGAGCGAGGACGAGCCACAAAAAATGTTCATGATGCAGTTTCTACCTCATTGATTCTCTTGATTGAAAGACAATTCAGCAAGTGAACCTCTCCCCAAACAAAAGTTTTCAATCACCTTGCAACATTTTGCAAAGTGCACAATCAAACCACCTTTGCTACGCTGTTTCTCAACATGACTTTGTTTTGATACCCAATTAATTTTCGCACCGAGGTGCAAAAACGATCGGAGCACCAAGTGTAAACTTTGAAGTCTGGACTTCAAGACTTCTCAGATTTGCGATGCTCAATTTGTGAGACATTTCCCTTATTTTCACCCTGTTGGAAACATTTGAAACTTTTAATATACGAGCTTTTTGATGACGTGTGATTTGGGGTCGTATATCAGAGGGTGAAATGACCCTGGGTGGAATCGATTATTTTCCCCTCCAGTGTACGCGGACTTTAATCAGACTGGACCCCTCCCGACCTCAAAGAGACCCTCGAATTCTAGGTGCCAGGAATCTGTCCATTGTAAAGTCGTTAAGTTTTTGAGCCCAAATTCGAGAAATCTGAAATGTCTATCAGTTACAACACTCCGTCAGATGTGAAATTGAATGGGTTTGGTTTTGTTCCGGACGTGAGATCTGTGAGACGTTTCACAGCAAGTTCAGAGAACAAATTCCAAAGTGCAATCAACAATGAGCCAAATCCGGGAGATAGTGAACGCCTTTGCGTGTTTTCGTGGGAAACGACGTCACGAAATTTGCGTTGTCCATCCTCGTGTGACTCTTTTCTGTTAGATCTGGAGCACAGAGCGTACATTTTGTGTTGTGCATCTCCCCAGTCGTAGCTTTTCACACAAAGGCAGATGAGAGAAAAGATTTATCTTGTCTGCATCTGTCTTCTGTGATAAAAAGTTGACAGGATGTGGTTGCCCGACAATTTATGTGGAGTGAAAAAAGTGGGTGGAAGACAAACTTTATTCAGATTAAATATCCATCTGCGCAAATAAATTTGCAGAATTCAATCCGTCTCTGAACTGTGCGCGCACCCGTCGCCTTGGCACCACAAGGGGTCCGCTGCACAGTGAAGGTCACAACGCGACCCCATCAAGGGTCAACAAACAATGCCATTGTGTCTGTTGTCCTTTTCACTGTGGATCCAGCTTTGTTTATGTGCACTGTTTTCTGTCTAATGGATTATCCACGTGCAGATCTCATTGTGAAGTTTTTGTTTGTCAGCAAGTTGATGCCCTTCCGTTTAGACAGAAGGGAGTGCAGGAGGGATTGGAGTTAAATTTCTCTTTTGTCTTGAAGTGGAGACGTGCACGTGCACGCGATACCAGCTCCGAAAGACTTTCGAGTTTATCAAGAGTGACCAACCACACAAAACTCGGTGTTCTGCCGAACGCAGTTTTTGAGGTCTGTTTCACCTGGGACAGTTCTTGTCCATCAGACCGCAGGCGATTTCTGTTCATGCCTGCAAATCGCAGCTGCACGGTCAGCACACCAACCAAGCCAAAATTCACGTTTTGCGTTGACAATGTTGTCGACGGACCCCATTGCGTTCAGTGGAGCAAACTCGTTTCACCTTCGACGGGGACTTTTTCGAAATGTTGGTAGAACCCATCGCCTCGCGAAGGCGAGACTCAGCTTCTGGCGGTGCATTGCGAGTGCGACGGGCGTTTTGTTTGTTGAAGTCGAGTGTTGGTAATTAGGCGCACGTGTCTTGCACCTCGGTGCTCGTGTTTGTTTACGTTGCTATCTCGCAACTCATCAGAAGAACCAAATGTTGACCAGGTTCGTCAAGCTTCTGTTCGAATCTTTGATCCGAAACGCCAACATTTTTGAAGACAATTGCCATGGGTCCGAAGGACGCTGGCTCAACATCACATGCATTGCCTTTTGAGGTGCGAACCCAAAGCCACAGCAACGGATCCCACATGAAAGACCTCTTGTTGACAAACACGATCACTCAGAAACGAAGCTTCGTTCAGCAAACTTTATTGAAACACGCAAAGTGTGAATGAAGTACACAAAGAGCATCAAACAGGATAAATACATTCTTCATATCAGCCCAAAATCCAGCAGTATGCACACAACAGAGTACGAATAAAGTACTGTTGTATCACTGGCCACTGAACAAAGAGAGCGCACTGGACTCAGGGCACCACTGAATGGAAAAGAGTGCAATCCTGGCTGAACACTCTTGTACTGTAGCCAGGCATGCGTGCAAAATCCCACGAAGTGACTGCTCAAGCGCACCTCTTGTTTCAAGAAGCACAAACGAAGCTGGTTCAGGATCACGACCGTCAATTCTCGACTCCTATGCAGACCCCTTGAAAACAGTGTCTTCTTCGACCGAAATATCAAACTGAGGGTCTCAGAGTCAGACACAGCAGAAGGAAAGTCCGACGGGACACGTCCGCACGGTGCACGTTCAGTAAAATTTCTGCAACTTTCCGTCGCTCAGCATTCTTCCTTTTCTCCAGAGTGCGTGTCTTATCCTCCATGAATCAACGAAACTCTCAACAACTGTCTTGGGTCAACTCGCTGATGTCTTACACAGCAGTAAGCATCAAAGTTTGGACGTCCACTCTGTTCCTCAATTGACGCCGCCCACGTATCAAGTCCAGACCGGCGGTCAGTGTCCGCCAAAGTTCCACGCGCCCTCCATGCGCCACACACTGAAGGCGTAGCTGAGCCGCTCGTGCGCCACGTAGCTGCACGACGCCGCCGTGGCGGGAAACATGCCGGGGATCGCGCCCGCCTGCTGCGGCGTCATGCCGTCGTCGCTCTGCAACACCTGCAACACCAACATGAGAACATGAGCGTTTGTGTCAAGAGCAGCTTCAATTCGAAGCTCTGATCTGTCCAGTTGAGAGAAATTTTGCGTTTACAGCGAAGGAGAGAGGACAAAAGCAGTTCAAAGTTTTGAAGTTTTTTGTCAGACAGAACAAGATCTTCGATCGTACTTTCGTAAGTCCGAATTGTTTCTGATGACCTCACCTGGTAGAGGAAATCGATGTATCTGCAGGCGAGTTTGAGTGTCTGTATTTTGGAGAGTTTATCACTGGGCAGCGTCGGGATGATTTTGCGCAGCTGCGAGAATGCATCGTTGAGGCTCTGCGTGCGTTGACGCTCGCGTACGTTGGCCATGACGCGCTGCGTCTGCAGGTCCTCGAAACTCTGCTGAGTCGCCTGCTTCTTCTTGTTCTTCTTGCACTGAAGAGAGAAATTGGTGAAGGTAAACTCCACAGCACGCGGATTATGAGTAATTGTCGGGATGCATCGCAGGAGTCTGTGCCACAGATGGACTGGGTGAAAACAAACTTTCCATTGACCAAAAAGCACCTGCAACAAAATATGTTCCCGATGAAAGCAGGAGAGGAAAGGGAGGACAGGATCCGGAGTGGAATTACAGAGTTCCAACTGAGTAGGTCCCTAGTGAGCCAAACTCCGGGTCCATTGAGCAGACAGCACTGAAAACTACCCGCTGCAAAACGTGCGTCCAGATTCAAACCAGAACTCTGATCCACTTCCGACGTGGATTGTCATTCAGTGTGAAGACAAAGTGCATTGCAAGAATTGCATATCTGGGTACCACGGTCTCAAAATGTCTCGCAATGACGAACTTGGTGAGATGAATATGTTTGCAGTGTTGCGTCGGAAGGAGAGAGTTTGGGCCAAATTGGAAGCAGATGAAAGACGTTCTAATCCTCGAGTCGACGTCGAAGCCAATCTCAGCCTTTCCCCATCAGTAAGCGCACTGTGAACATCAGGACTCCCAACTTCGAATTCGACGTCAAAACTCGCCCGAAGCTCAAGCAAGTGTCCTGAAACTGTCGAGCTTGCAATTTTCTCATTTTGGGGAGGGTAATTGAAGTCGACATGATGATCCAGATAGACTAGGTTATGAATCTAACAAGTACACGTACTGCAGGTGAACACAGGTACACACGGACATGTATGAGGCGAATGCAAAGCATGGCGTCTTATCTAAAGCACATAATAATTATATCCTTCAGGAATGCAAGAATGCAAACACCAGGAAGTTCACCTGCAAATTGAGGCAAATGTGAAGTGACTCTCGGGCAAAAAGAAACTCCTCCTGTGTTCCCACAGAAAAATAACTGGTTAGCAGAGCGACAATTGCCAAGCATGCACTGTCCAAAACGCAGCAACATTCTTTCGAGGCCGCAACGAAAATTATTGTGGCAAAGCAGAAAGACCTACAAGTTGCAATTTTCTTTGATCCGGCAACAGTTAATTGCCAAGCAGTGATTGCCTGTGACCTTTGGTCAAAGAAAGAAGTGGAAACCATGCCTTTGCGGCGACGTTCGGTTGGTCATCGCCGACAGGTCCACAACTTTTTTCGTCTTATTTCACGGGGACTTTTCAATGCGTCTCTCGTGTCAGTAGAACCAGGTATTGGTCACACATCTTACACTCGTTGTTGCTTGATCGCCTTCTGAGATTCATGATCAAATCGAATCTCGAAATCGGGAAGGCAAAGAGATGACAGGGTTCAGTAACAGCACAGTCCTTGCTTGTGTCGTCTTCGAACATTCTCGAAATGCTCAACCTTGGTTAAAGTGACGGAATCTTGTGTTCGTTGTCCGGACTCCGCTGGAGACCGCGACCGCATCTCACCCTCGGTCCCAAAGCTCTACAGGGAGACGATCAGGCCAGCTGGACGCGACCGATATTTTTCTAAAGCTCTGATGTGTTGGTGAGGGTGGGAGGCGAGTTTGCACCAGGGCCGAACCCCTGTGGACTGACCTCCACCGATGGTCGGCTGGAGTCCCTGACCCCCGCAGACTCCTATGACATGTTTATTGGACACTTCACACGATTCCGCGACGTTACGACCTCATTAGCAAAGAAGCAGATTCTGAGAATAGAGGCCATTGTGGGTTTGGAGGTATGTCCGATCAGGCGGATCCTGAGTGGACAGACAGAAAGCCCACGTGTGGCGTTTTCACATTTTCCCTGGATGGGTAGCACGAAAATTTTTGCCTGTGTGTGTTACTGCTGATTCTTTTGTCCCTTCCTCCAAATGGGATGTCGCTGAAATCCCAGCAACTGGGTGAACCAAACGAGATTCTGGACGCACATGACTTGCGGGATTGACCACAAACTGACGAAATGGTGCGCATTTTTGGACACACGAAGAAAGGGAAGCTCAGAAAGTGCGAACAAACAGTGCGCAGTACCCATGCTGTGTGAAATTCCCCAGTCTCTCTGTGCCATGTGTGTTTTTCTTGCTGGACACGAATGCGAGTGCTCACCTCGAGGCTCTCGGTGGACGATGTTCTGCTGTAGGGACGCTTCCTGTTCTCCCCGCCGTCCCCCAAGTCGCCGCCGCTGCCCGGGCTGTACGCCGTGGCACCGGGGTGCTCAAGCCGCGGGTCTGTCTCCGTCCCGCCGCCACCGCTGTAGCTGCCGGAGAAGGGAGCGGTGGAGCCGTGGCCCACCGGGCCGGGAGAGCCGGAGCCTCCGCGCCGCCCGGGGTCTCCGCCGCTTGGGACGAGCTCCCCTGACGAGCCACGAACCACGTAACTCACAGGCTGGTTCTCGTCTATCTGATATCCTGCAGGGAACAAGACAAGACGACATCAGGCTATCTGTTTCGAGCCGTCGCACTGAAGCATCAGTTGTTGTAAATGATGCACACAGTCGTCCTGAAACTTTTCAGGCTGTCACAACGTGTGCATACTGTGTACAAACTTCAGTTTTTTCTCTTCCAATTTTCTCAACCTCAAGAGTAGACCTATTGGTTCACTGATTTTCAAACTCACGAAAGCGAACCACTTTCAAGAAAACTTTGCGAATCCGAAGTGAAGAATCGCAACAAGATTCCGACGATGTACAAATTTGGTGCAAGTTTCCCCCAAAAGTTTTTTGTCGTTCATTGTCCTTCGTTGGTCTTGAGCAAGCAAAAACATTTTTTCATCATTTTGCAACAAAAAAAAACATCTGACTGCAGAGCGGGGGTCTCACCTGATGGACTGGACCTTGGAGAGAGATCTTCTCCGTCAGAGCCGTGTCGGTTGCTCGGGGACGGCACGCCGCCGCCACCGCCGGGCGCCGCACCGCGGTAGTGCTGCTCCATCGCGCGCCGATCGTCCTGCGCCGCCGCCGCCGCCGACCCGACCGTCGTGCTGCCGTAAACCGCTGTGCTGTGAGGCGGAGTCGATCCCGCGCCGTGGGGCTCAATCACCATCAACTTCTCTGGCATAGCGCGTTCCAAAAGATTTTTTGTTTGTGGTGACGGTCGCGAAAGTTTAGGTGTTGAATTCGTGCGAAGTCAATGTCCAAGGTGCAGCAAAGACGAAGAAAACTCGATCCTCGAGGTCACACCTCAGAAAATTGTTAATTTTGCAATCACTGTGGACAATTGATCAATGGGTCTCGTTGAGCACGTTGGATCCGTAAATTTATTCCTCAGATCGCACAACTTTCTTTCTTGTGTCGCTGACTGCCCGTTATGAACCGTGGTCCACGCTCAGGAGAAGGAAACTGCGAAGTGAGAGGGTGGGATGCAGAGCTGCAGTAGCTGGGAGGGCGAGTGAGTGACGTGAGAAGGGCGCGAGTGGGAGACGCTGAGCCGTGTGGGAGGGATCGGAGGGGTGGAGAAATGTAAACATTGCAGAAGCAGCAGTTGGCTGTTTGTGCAGGACCCCCTGTCGCGGCTCAAGTGTGCGTGCTCCTTGTCAAGCAATGTGAAGAACGTTCGGCATTGTCAATGACTGCAGGTGGACAAAGCAAGTTGGTAACGGCACGGGTCACTCGTTTGTAAAATTTATATTTGTTTCCCCCTTCTCGTTGAACGTGAACAGAAACTCTGCGATATCAGTTTGGTGAAAACATACGAGTACCACTCAACAACAAAATCGTCATGGAGGTAGTGTCATCAGAAAGGGAGATCTACATGCCAAGGACGTTTCCCTCGGAGCCACACAACACCAACCATAAATACACAAAAGCTCAATTCAACACCAATTCTGCAGCAGTGTACACAAACTTGAAATGGACGTTCAAACACACATCCATTACAGCTTGAAGAAAGCTTTGAAGCGGTTTATCGGGTGTTGAAGGCAATCCGCGTCTCTTCCTGTTTACAGCAGATTAGTGCTGCGTCTGATGTTGGGTCAAGTGCGGAACAATGCTGGGAGCGGAGCGCGAGCGGATCCTGCCTTCGTTTGTCTTACTGTGCGTGAAAAGGTAAAAGTTCCCATGAACAAAAGGGAGTCGTGACTTGTTTTGGAAACAAAAATAGCTCCATGGAGCTCGCGGTGATTTGAGGAAATTTCACTTGCTCTGATTTGGCTTGCTCTGATTTGGCTTGCTCTGATTTACCTTGCTCTGATTTGGCTCACTCTGATTTGGCTTGCTCTGATTTAGCTCACTCTGATTTGGCTCCCTCTGATTTGGCTCCCTCTGATTTGGCTCCCTCTGATTTGGCTCACTCTGATTTGGCTCCCTCTGATTTGG
>JAAUXT010021580.1_pt1 | contig 11518 bp, 13 predicted proteins | sample 7278171 | NCBI WGS metagenome assembly JAAUXT01 (sample SAMN14350112, study PRJNA611818) | marine sediment metagenome | isolation source: surface marine sediment (1.8m) | place: French Polynesia: Moorea | collected 2018-08 | reverse complement strand
AGTCAACAGTAATAACATTCTCAAGGTATGCTATTTGGCTGTACCTGAGAAATACCTGTGCATAGAACTTGGATATTTGTTCCGACTTAGTCAGAACTTTTGAAGCACTTCCGAACAAAACTCAAGAATGAGCTTTTCAGGGAAGAGAGGCAGAAGGCCAAGCTTCAATTTAAAAGAAACAGAACCGATTTCCGAACAGCAGTTTTTCTTAAACACACACACACACACACACACACACACACACACACACACACACACACCAATGCCTGGTGATTGTACTGTACGTACTCGCACGAAACGTGCGGAAGAGATGCCTCTATCAGCGAAATGCGCGCATACTCGTAGAAACACTTACTTTGCGTCCGTTCGATTGAAAACACACACAACGTGTGTGCAAAGGGTCTCAAAATTTTACAGTGGCTCTGCAGAACATCATCTCACTTTCAGTGTGGAAGAAACAGCAAAATTTGCATTGCGTGCCAATTGCGTGCAGAGATTCACGACGTGCAATTTGGTGGCGTCAGTCAAATCCAACCATCCGACCTCGCATCCCCAGAACACAAACAATCCTGTTCTTTGACTTGAAAAGAGCGGTGTGAACAAAAGGTCCCCCTTTTCCGACTGATCGATTAATGCAATGAACTTGGGCATGTTAATCGAACCTGCAGTCAATAAGTTGGAATAGGTGCGCTGGGCACACACTTGTATCCAAACCGAGCAGTTTATCCGCGGAACCTGGCACTAACTCCTGGAGCCCATTCGATCAACTTGAGAATGGATGTGTCAATGTCTGCTCTCATCGTGCATGTTTTGCAGCAATCAACAGTACAATCTGCCTGACATTCCTGGAGACCCCCACATGTAGAATTTCTGTGCGCTCAAGAGACAAGTCTTTACTCGTCTGCCTGCATTGCAGGCGGTAGCAGTTTACCGGTACTCAAATCAAAATTTTAAATGTCATTCACCAAAGATGCAAACCATTTCTATTTCAGAAAGCTGCGAAGACCGGGGCGGTGGACCGTTTGACAGACACATCGAAGTACACCGGATCTCACAAGGAGCGATTTGACGCGTCGGGGAAGGGTAAAGGCAAGAGCGGCCGTGAGGATAAGGTTGAGAACACGGGGTACGTCGGCGCCTACAAAGGTTCCGGAACCTACACTGAGACACACTGATCGACTCATCAGTCACTGATCGCTCCTTTTTTTAGTCGTCACCGTCAACTGCATTTGGACTTCGTTTGTTCCCTTCCATGACAAGATCACGAACGCTATACATGTGAAACGAGCGAACAGCGCTTCTTGTGCTGAATGACGCTGCCGTCTGAACAATTCGGTCGTTTCAAAGATATGTAGCTCATCCAGGGAACTGTGTGTCTGCAAAAAAATGTTGTGCACTCTTGTGTTCAAAGTGAATTCCACGCCAAGTGCTGGAGTCTATGCTGAATCACCGTGTTATCATTCCTGTGACCTGTGTGAACCTTTACCATTGACACAAGGATTACAATTCGCATTCATTCGCGGGGTTTCTTGCCTTGTGGAACGCGGTTGGTGCCTTTGATCGAGGCGAACACACATTGTCAAAAAAAAGTTTCACGATTGCAGTACACTTTGAACCATTCTGATTTCTTTCTGCTTGAAAGTATTTTGGGACACACAGGAATCAAAATTTGGGAGAAAATATTGCAGTTTGCCGGAGATAATTTTATCCGAGATTCCTGCACATTTGGGTCTGTGCGAAGATGTTGAATGTTTGAGATGAATGAAGCAAAAAAATCTTGCCCTGAACACGGATCAATTTGCCGCGCCAGTCTTCGTTTGGCGTCATCAATGTTCGAAAAAATCAGAAAACAATAAATTTGATCCTTTTGGTATTCTACACATTTTAATTTTGAAATCTTTTGAAATTCAACGGACTAGAAACAAGAAATCACAAGGAAATCCTCCCCAAACCGAACAATTATCCGTTATGAAATACTCGCAGAAAACACGTAAACCTGTGTCCAAAATGACACGAAGACAAAGGTACACAGATCATTTGTCAACGAGGGCCAACAGCAACACTCAATTTTTGCCTGCAGGGCCACAACCACTTCCTTCAAACTCGTTCACAGATCGAAACGACTGATACAATAAAATGGACGGAAGCATGCATTTCACACGGAGAACCTTGTTCAGCACAAAGCCACGGACGGAGACAAACATTCATGAATGTGGCTCGTATTTTCGACGACAACCCTGATGTCAATATTTTGTCATTGCCATTTGCACACTCATTAGGCACATCAATACTCAGCAGCTCATGAAAATGTAGATGTCGTACATCACCATCTACCCCAGAAATAACTACAGACACGCAAAATTTGGTTTTGTCACTGTTTCTCGGTGCTCAGCGACTACTTGTTTGTAATTCCAAGGTGCACATGGTGGGCGCAACCCTCAGGGGAGTGGAGAAGATATCTGATCTTTGAACAAAGACCCCTTTTCAGCATAAACACGCTCCAGTGTGGCACGCTCTGCACGGTATCTCATGTCGGCTTGGACACAAAAAGGAAGCCAGCTGCAGGAGGTCAATTTCAAACTGCTGTTTGGACAGGCTCCGAACAGAAAGTTTGAATTAAGGAAACGAACCTCAGTGTGCACATTTACCTGAAGCAAACCAGGGCCAGCGCATCCTTCAGTCCGCAGAGAATCGGTTACATCTTGGGCCATGGCATGCATGAGCTGTGCACAAGTTTCTGTCACAGGTTGTTCCTGAAACACTGGTGCGTCATTTTCTCGGAGTGAATGCGGTTTCAAGGAGTTGGAGAGAATGTGGAACTTTGGTGTGTGGAATAAATCTTTTTCACTTGACAATGCCAAAAAAGGACAGATTGAAACCCATTTTTTCGGGTTTGGTGACGGACACCAGGAACCTGCATTCCTTGGACCACGCTTGGGAATGTTGCCTCAGGTTTTTACTCTCGGAGTCTGAAGTAAAATGTCATGCAACAGTTTGATCTTTCCCATCAGACCGGCGTCGATCTTTTTACGTCTTGCAACCAGGCGCCGCGTACGCACGGAAGAACTTGGGCTGTCCGACAACACAAGGATGTGGCGACGAATAAAAAGAAAACACATAGTCGTCTTTGTTCTGCAGAACAAAGCACCTGAACGGCAGAACTCACCCCTGTGTAAAACAACAGCACACACAGGTGTGGACACGCGCCTCGAGCGGCGGCCATCTTCAATGTACATCCAACTGTTGGCATCTCAGATGAGGTTTTTGCGCTCAAAAAGGGGTCATCTATGATGATTTGGTCACCTATCAAAAATTATCCTGGATGCCGGTTGTTCCCTTCGATTTGGAATGAACAATTTTTTTGACAAATATCACAAAAAAAAAAAAAACACCCCGAAATTTGTCCGCGAGGGAAAAAGCCTGCCCAGGTTGCAACAGGAGCCCTTCAAACGAAGACAAATCTTGCCGACCTTCCATGGGCAGCAAAATTGTTTCAACAAGATGCTCGAGAGCAAAAACCATCAGATACAGGAGAGAGATAAACGGAATGCTGCGTACAATATTTCCACTGAGGTGAATAATCAGCAGCATAAAATTCTGACAGAAAAAATTGTTAGCTGAATGACTGGGGTTCATTTCTTATGCACACATTTGCACGCACCAGTCACCATACTCGCTACTGCGGGACAAAGAACGATACGGACTGATTTTATGAAGCCTCTGCACCGACACTGCTGGTTGTCCTTTGCCCTGCATGGTGAAGTTCTATGCTGTGGTCAGGTGCTGGTTATTCTCCATCAAAGCCCTACAGAACGCACGTAATCTTGAGTAGTTTAGTTTTGAAGGCATTTTGACAATTATTCAGCAACTTCAGAAACATACGCTCGTAACACAAAAGCACATGAAGGCACAAGAGTGTGCGCGCATGTGTCTGTGTGTGTGTGTGTGTGTGTGTGTGTGTGTGTGTGTGTGTGTGTGTGTGCGTGTGTGTGTACTTGTGCTCTCGGTTGATTTGAACTGCGCACAACAAAGCAAAGTGAGAATACCTGTGGCTGTGATGCAGCATGCGCGCGTAGTCTGCTTCTTGCGACGACCGCTGCAGACCGGCGGCCAGCGTGGCGACGTCCCGCCGCAGCTGCTCATTTTCCCGCTCCAGACTCTCTGGTCATGCAAACAGTTGTTGCACGTCAGTGCTGACTCAAACGTTCCTGACATTTGGTGACAGGGTCTGTTCTGACTGTTTGCCACGTCGCGCACGTGTGTGTGTTGCGCATACGCTTGTGTTTTCGTAATTTCTGGTCACCTTTGTCCGACATATTTGAACACAGAAAACACACAAACGTTGTCTGACAAGCCCTGAAGATTTGACGTGGGCACCAGAAGCGGAAATGGTCGTTCACTCAGGTCTGACTTGGCCACAATGAAGAAATCGCGTGCAAAATTTACCGATTCGTCCGTGCAGATTGGTGTCTGGCATGTTCCTGTTCGTAGACTCCAGATCTGCAAGTCTCTCTGCCAGACACTTGTTTTCTTCCATTGAGCGTTGCAATCTACTTCGCAGGATGTTCTGCCGGGCAAACAAACAGAAAACTTTGCATCTGATGAAACAACATGGCAAAACGGAGCGCAACTTGCGAATTTCGTCGAGCACGCCGTGGCCTGATTACTTTCAAGGGTTGCAGGAAGATTGTTTGTTGACACCCCAGTGATAAAGAAGGCCGCGACTTGACGGTTGGACAACACTTCACCAGGGAAAGAGACCTACTCACCACATCTCTGGTTGCTCTGACAAGGGAAGACTTTGCCTTCGCCATGTCCGTTCCCTGCAGCTCAGAAGGCAGCCCGTCTGTGTCACTCGGCATCACTCTGTCCTTCACGTCATTGTTTTCTCGCCGAGCTTGCTTCAGCTCCTCTTCCAGTTGCGCGATCTTTATCTCTAACTCATCAATGGAAGCAGATTTCATCTTGGACGCATCTCCAGAACTTTCCCTCACGAGACTGTCCACCAAACCTAGAAGAACACGGGTGAAAAGCAAAACAAAAGGAAGCTGCCGAAGCCGACAAGTGTCAAAAAGACAAAAATATAATTGCAAAGAAACATCACGTAAACCATCCAAATCAGGTACCTCTGAATTTCACGTTTCCAATCAGAGATTTTGATCCATTCCAGTATTTGTCCACCAGGTCACTTATTTTGTGGACAGCGTCCGAATTCTGACCAGACGCGTGCGTGTCAACTGTGTCTTTCCACGTCCGCGGCAAACAGGGCTCCGGAGTGTTCGGTGCAGGACGCGCAAGCGCAAACGAAGAGTGCTGAAACGAGTCCGAAACTCAACGTCAGAGAACCTGCACAACAGAACAAAATTGTGTGTTTGGAATCATTGTCAAGAAGTACCAAAAAAATAGAAGTACTACCTGAAGCAAGTTTTGTTCGACGGTGTGTGCATGGAGACCGTGGACATGGTTGTCCTTCCCAGCCAACTGCTGATTGTCCGCTTCACCGACATACAGTTGGTATCTGGCATCTCCAGGTCTACCAGCAACCGCTGACAACATATCTATCGGCGGGTTCTCCGTCGGAAAAGCGACAGAAATGCTCTCGCTGTGACCTGCTGCGCTTTGCTCTCCGTTGTGTGCGTCAGAAACAGAGAAAGACACGAAGTGGTTCTGTCGAGCAGGTAGCTCTGCGTTGGTCCTGTTGACTGTCGCATCTTGGAACCGCGCATGTGAGTGACGTTTGTCTGTGTCAATGGCACCAGCTGGAAATGAATGGTACATTGATCAACCAACGCAACATACCTGAAAATTGTGAAATTCAAATGGGTTCGGTTGCCCCGCGCTCTCTCAGGCCCTGTGATCAATCACGCTCTGTGTTTGATGTTCCCTTCCACAATGAACACCCAATGAACATACCTTCTGGGTGAGCAGTGAAGTTTCCTTTCGCTTTGAAGGCGGTGTATGCATCGACCTCTTCTGCGTAGTCATTCTTTGTCTTCGCTACGTCCTCACCCCTACACAAGACAACACAGGCAAGAACACGTGTCAGTGCAGACACGCGCCTCAGGAGGTCATAGCGGCGGTCGTCTCGGCTTTCTGCAAGCCGCTGTGGGTGAAAAAGAAACAGTTTCGCACAGACTTACGTCAAGCCTGAAAGCGGCCACGCCGGTGCTTCATGTGACGCAGTCATCATGACGGGATGTTTCGCGGCGTCATTTGGAGACGGCGGAGTGAACTTGATCAGTGGAAGATTTGGATATTTCGAAGCAAGCATCTCCAAAGTGTGCGGACTCAGTTGTAAACCTGAAAACAACAAAAGCAAACACATTTACTCACAGAATCAGGTTTCCCGTGCTCTACAAGCCCGGCAAAAATGTTTGTGAAGAAATTTGAATCCAGATCGGGACAATTTAGAAATGTCGAGGAACAACCGAGCTGACCTTGCAGTTGGGAGGAAGGAGCACCAACAGAAGAAAGAGTTTCTTTTGTAGAATCTTGATTCGTCTGAAAACACAGCGCATGTTGGTTGTTACAGTTTGCTCATTCTCTTGGTCCGGTCTGTCGGGGTTGGATAAACGATCAAGTCGTCTTACGCGTGAAAATACCTGAATTTCAAGTGGTTTTGTGTTTTGTCCTGAAGGAGCGCGACTTGAGGGGCCTGAGGTGGAAGAGGACGCCAGCCCAACGCCGTCCAAATTCATCCTGCGCAAACCTGAAACCAGACAGACGTCAATGGAATCCACATAAACGTCACGCCTCTGCATTGACTACATTTCTTCACAGAAAGCGCCAACCATTTGTTGATGCAGGTCACAAAAATCCGATCTGGTCCTTTCAACCTTTCAAATGTCCAGTCACAAACACACACGACACCGGTACGCCGTAACAAGGTGAAAGCGCTCACTTTCAGGCGGGTACGTCTGCACCGCAGGCTTCGTGTTGACTGAACCCGTCACGTGGTTCCTGCTCACGACGTGAGGAGCCTCCGCCATCAAATCGAGCACAGCCACGTCGTCGTCGTCCAGAGCTGCACAAGTGCGAACAGTTGAACATGCGGATTACACGTGTGTCGGAGAAGCAAACAGACTCGCAAAAACGACAACCACGTCGTTTTTATCCTCATACGAATGTCATTCCCATTATTGCCAGCTCACAACCAACCGTGCGCGGGTTTGCGGAGGGACTGGACGTGCTCGGTGCGGGCGAGCGGCTCCCTGGCTCGACTCGTCTCTGGAAGCGGACGGTGCATTGTGAGCTGTGCGGCCTGGTCCGTGCTGAAGTGAAGCAGCGCCGCCTTGCGCTCGCTGTCTCTCACCGCCCTGTCATCTGGAGATAACGAGCTGCCAATTAGCCCCATATTTTCAGGAAACTTGACAAAAGACTGCTTTGAATGAAAACATTACAAGCACTTTTTTTGTTCACACTTTGCCCTGCAATGTTAGGAGCAAATGATGGCCAACGCACCAAGTCTCCTGAGGTTGGGAAGCATGTGAATGAGAAAAAGCCGGTAGTCAGGTTCGTTTCGCGCCACTGGGTTGAGACGAAGGTCGAGATCCTCAAGTTTCTCGTTGTGTCTCAAGCGATACAGCTCTTGCAAAGAAGGCACGTTGTTGTAATATCTTTTATGTGTCAAGAATCATTGGAACGAAGCAGTCAAGGCCAGATGCAGGCGGTTTAGCATTGTCCATGTTCAGTCCACACTCCCGGTGAGCTGGACCTGTTGTCCAAGTTGTTGCATGGCTCCACACCCCTGGACACACAACAATTAATTCCACAGAAATAAAGTTTTTATACTCCATCTCCTTTTCTCAACAATATTCTGAAGTCAAGAGAATTCATCGTCTTCAATTGCCCCAACAAAAGGTTCAGGACAAGACCACTTGAAATTGTTGTGTTTGGATCACGAGTTATGTGGGTGACAACACTTTTCAAAATCGAAAAGGATACAAGTTAAGTTTTTCCAGCATCTTCAGGTATTCTAGTCCCTGCAAAGGAAACCATTGAAAAGTTCGACTTTTCTGCAGCTGTTCCGTGCATGTGTGCTTCATAATCAGCTGCATGAAAGACTGGGTCGGGTTTTTCATTTTTTCCTTCTTGTTCTTGTTTTGACGAAAACGTGTCCATTGCACACTCCTGAAGCACAAACTTAAAAGACAAGGGTCGTTGTCAAACTCTCATACCTCGAGCGAATCGAGCGCATTGCGAGACAGGTCGAGGTGTTTGAGTCGGGTGAAGCCGCGCAGAGCCGCGCCCAGCTCTCCGATCTTCTCGTGGTAAGTTCCGGGCAGCGATAGTGATCGCACGTCCTCTGCAATAAATGTGGCGACAAGTTGGTGATCGGGATCGCTCAATGGGTCATTCTTCAAGAAATGGTTTTCGTGAGCCCCTTGGTCACGAAAATATGAACTTCATCGTGAACTTTTTGCGGCCATCAGGCGCAAGCTATTTCCACTTTTTCAGAACAAACGTTCATGAGAAGTTGTTCTCCACTTTGGATCAGATCCTGTTTGCAATTCTGGATCCGCTGAAAGTTGTCGGGCAACTGCTCACAACACAAGTTTCCTTGTCAAAAGATTTACAATCTACTTGACTTCAGGTAAAGAAAACAACCCGAGCCACGAGCTCATGTCCAATTAGACACGGACATTCAGGGATCGAAAGACAAACTCCTAAAGGACAAGACGCGACACGCTCAAAGAGTTGGAGCTTTTCCCCCGTGCATGTATTGCCTGTCGCACGAAAATCCAGACACACCTGCGTATGTCACATACAACTGACCAACAGAATGATACACGTAGCCTCGTGAATTTGAATAACATGTCAGACTCTTTCAACTGCAACGTCAGGAATCCAGAAGGACAGCAAGTTGCAAATCTAGATCAAGATCAAACTTTGGTGCAGTTCAGAGCATTGCCCAAAACTTTCACCGTTTCTTGTGGCAAAATGCAGTCCTTCGAGTTTTCTACCGATTCGCTACATTTCAGGCTTGGAGGATAATTCTTGCAACGCACCCAAATTGCTGTGTTTCAGTTGAACACGCTGCCGAATCCACTCTTCAGAAATTGCGACCGCCATTTTCAAACAAATCCCCGGCAGATCTAGATCGACGCGAACCGGTCAATTTACCCATCGCAAATGGCTTGCGATGACGTCTGCAGCCGTCACAAAATGACACGAACTTGTGTTGGAGTTTGCTTGTTCTGCGTCTGCGTGGGAAAGAACCATGAGACGGGGAAATCAGGTGGAGTCTAAATCCAGGGGAATAAGTGGTTCTTCGCCCCTGACCCACGAATAATTTGCCTTCACATTAGCGAAGGGGTCGGTCTCCGGAGACAAAGGTTGACCCTTTTGCCAGGTGAAGATGAATCCTCGCCACATCCAGAAAGCCCCCCCCCCCCTGGATATATCTACACTTCGAAAAGAATGAAAAAAAAAACACTTCACAACCCCCAATGACGAACGAAGTACGCGCATCCCTGCTCGTGCCGCGGTCTGGCTCGTACAGATCTATTACAAGTGTGATTCCACCGGACCAAGGTGCGCTCTTTTTGAACGCCAACATCCATTGTTTTTCTTTGAAATTTTGCACGATTGCACACATGTTTCAGCCAAGACGTGATTCATTCATCACTTTTCTATTTGTGGCTTGAGCGCGTGGTTTGGATATGATGAGTCCACGAGGACTTGATCTCGCAGTCTCGTGAAGCTCAGCAGAGCGTGAAGTCAATCACGACATCGAGCGATGCCGGAGCGTGCAGTTTCTTGTTGCTTTGCACTCGCGAGTACTGCAAGATAGCAGCGAGCACGGAAAAGACACGGGGAAATGTTTCTCCGGAGAATTTCGCTGCTCGTTGCATTTTTGAACGTTTTCAGCGGACGCAGCTTGGGCGACAACCCTCGGCCCTGGTGGGAAGAGTACTACTCGGATGAGGACGACTGGTGGTCTGAGAATTCACAGGTCGACTGGGATGCGCCTGCAGATGGGAATGAGCTGTCCGGGTAAGTTTCCCGCGACACTTCTTCATCAACCTTTTTTCCATGAGGTCCCACCCAGACGCATTGCAAGAACCCTCCTCCGCGTCTCTCCCGAATTTTGTTTCCGCCAGCAAGATCCAGTTTTGAAAAGAAAAAGAGAATGTACATTTCGTTAGTGCCCCGATAGACATTGCCCTGATTTCAGATCATGTCCAAGTGCTGCAAATATAACACCGGTCACTTTTCTTTAGGCTCGGGGTGTGCTCCAGACAAGTGACGGAAAGCAGATACTACCATCAGAACATCACTTTTCCCTGCTGGCAGTGGCTCCCAATCCCGTGTCCGGAAACTCCAGATCCAGACGTTCCGTTTCTGAGGAGCACGGACAACAGGCGCTTCAGGAGGCACAAGAGGCAGAGCACGTGCTACCAACGCGAGTGAGTTCTTTGCTCGAAACCAAAGCAGATAAATGCTTTTTATTTTGCCACAGAAGTTGGTGTACAGAACTCAGCAGAAAATTAGAAAAAAACATTGCCCGAATGAGAGAAATTTACCGGCACACGTCTTTTGACGTGTTCAGAGAATGACCTTTATCGTGAGAGAAGCAGTGGCAATTTGTGCAGGGAAATCCATCACAGGCTTGTCAGCAGTCATTGCTGGATGGTGTCTATTTTTGGGAAAAAGTCGTGAACGCCACGGCCATTTGTCTCACTCTCAAAAAAAGTGAACTGTATCGTGCCGCATGCATGTGTCCCATGCAGATGAAAAAGAGCAGAAGATTGGTTTGAATGGCTGCACTCGTACAGGTGCCTGAACAAAAATCTGAACAGTCAAGCGACAGATATGTCATTGAATCCTTTTCTTTTTGGTAAATATTTTGAGATCTGCGAGTTTGGTGACTTTGCCGTTTGTGTTTCAGTGCAAAGAATACCGTCAAACATCCAGGCAAATTGTGTTGTTTCGTCTGCAAACCTTTGAGTGCAAAAATTGTGACAACATGGTGTCCGACGCTTTGCCTTGTAGGTGCGTCAGGTGCGTGCAGCGCGTGCGGCGCTACGGCGTCGTGACGGTGACGCAGAAGTTCTGCTGCCAGGGCTTCGAGGAAGACGGGCGTGGCGGGTGTGTCGGTGAGTCTCCTCTTGGATGCTGATTTCAAGCCACGTTTATGCGATTTTCTCTGCTCAAAACAGGTAGTTTCTCAGTCGTTGCAAACTCAGCATCTCAAGCTTTGAGTGGTTTTCTCTCCAGAATCCATTCAATGCGAACAAAGGAATGGGGGGTGCGCCCACCTGTGCAGGTCCGACGGACCAAATCATCGTTGCGACTGCTTCCCTGGTTATCAACTGGTGACTGGCACTGAATGCGCTGGTAAGCCTGCAATTGTATTTTGAGGCATCAAGGACGCTGCGTGTTTGTTTTGATGGGACGTCCACGGAAGTAGTATTAGGGCCCGTTACTTGGTGCACACTTGGCGTTTCTTTTTCATTTTTTGTCAGAAATTCGGATCAGATTGTGCGAGTGCGCTTTTACTAATGATTTACAGAGT
>JAAUXT010031523.1_pt1 | contig 11520 bp, 14 predicted proteins | sample 7278171 | NCBI WGS metagenome assembly JAAUXT01 (sample SAMN14350112, study PRJNA611818) | marine sediment metagenome | isolation source: surface marine sediment (1.8m) | place: French Polynesia: Moorea | collected 2018-08 | reverse complement strand
GTTACTATGACTACCTTGGTGATATTTATTTGCAAATCAATCACATTAAATTTTTAGAAATTGCATTTCTAACTTTTGAGATATTGCTGGTGCCAGAAATTGCTGGATATTGCTCATTATTGCTAGATATTGCAAATGCTGAATCTGCTCATATATGGTTTTGCTCCATTATGGTGCAAATTTGAGAAGAAGTTGCAGGGACTAATTTGGTAGTTGCAGCACCTGGTGTTGACATTGCCGCCATTTGCATCTGTTTCTGCGGGATAGTTCGAATCACCGCGGACGTCGTCAGGCGCCAGTTTTTTGTGTGTGCATCGTTCTTTGTGCCGCAGCGCCTATTAGCTGCGCACAGACGAAACGCGTGATCACTTGTCAGGGAACAGGCCGTGCACCTTTCACGGCATTGGGATGCAGAACGCGAGAGAACTTGTGCAACTTCTTTGTCCGCGTCATTACAGCCTGTGACTGTTGCGTCAAGTCATGCGTGCCTCATTCTGCGTGTATCAGGTCGGGGAGGGGCTGGACGTCGGGCCGCTGGACGTCAAGTGCTCGAGCTGGACCAGCGAAGAGCCTGAGGTCGTGCCGTCCACGTCACAGGAGGCGGGACGCAACGTCGCGACGTCAAACGCTCCAGAGACGTCAACAGGTGCCGTCGTCCACGAGAAGGTCAGCAGTCAAGATGATGAGGCGACACGGGAGGGAAAGGAAGAAGATTCTCGTACAGGTCGCAGTCAGGATGACGCAAAGGACCCGGATGAAAATGAAACCGCGATTGGTGAAGGGAAAGACGAAAACGAGGCTGAGGTTTCAATGGAAACGTCCGTGACGGCGCAGGAAGACCGTGGGTCAATCCGCACGCCGAGGGAGACCCAGAAACCGGCGGACGGCGTCGGAACGCTGACGGAGGGAGACGACACCCACGTCACGGACGCCGGCGTCACGACGCCAGCCAACGTCGCTCTCGCAGCAGCCGATTCGGGCGACGACAACATCAGCACCAACACCTCAGAGGGCAGCTCCTCCGGTGAGTCCGTTGCGATGGAAACAGGCGACCGTGACATGGCTGTTGCTGCGGCCAACAAGAACTGGGACTTGACGGGTGCGCCGACGCCTTTTCTGCTACAATCTCTTTTCTCGGAGGAAAACTCCGACGACGCCAGTTTGTAGACAAGGCATTTGTAGACAAGGCAAGCGGCGGAGAGAAAGCGCTGCAGTGGTTTGGGTGCGCGCCACCGCTCTGTGTGTACATGGAATGGAACTTGTGGATGTGATATTTTTGCCACGTTTATCATCGGGTTTGTGTTGTGTTCCGATGTTGCGTTCAACGCAACCAGAGAATGTTCAACTTGAACTTGTTATACAAATGTGAAGTTGGAAAATATTGTGACCGCTTGTTCTTTCTTACCGTGAACTCTGTTTGTTGCTTTGACGTCTCAATTGACCACATTGTAAGCCAGCGTCACAGATGTTTGTTTTTCCCATGACCCCTTCAACTGTGTGAAGATACTCTCTTTGCTGCTGCTGTGTTTTGTTGTGAACGGGACACCACCCAGCGTTCTGCGGGTGGGTCTTCTGTCAAATTTCAAAACCTTGAATTTTGACGAATCCCTTCAGAACACCGGGCACGCCCGCTGCCTCCAACCTCAGAAAAAAGACCCATTTTTGAACCATTTTTGATTTATGGGGGGGGGGCACTACAGACAGATGTTGCTCAACTGTTGACGAAATATGAACGACGCGGTTCACCCTGGGTGCTGTCTGTTGTCACGCGTGGCCTCCCAGAAGATGTAGATATATTTTCAGTGGAATTGTGCGAAAGAAGCGCACAAATTCACTGCTTGAATCAAAACGCACCGATTTGTGTGAAACAGTGGTGTTAGCGCTTTCATACAGTTGATGTACTTGACCTGTGTACTTGATCTGACAATGCTGTGTGCGATAGTCGTCCGTCCGGAAATATATAAGTCGTTGTGATCTTTGAGGAGTCGGGTTCTTTTGTCTTTCTTCTCGCGCGGTGGCTGTTTCAGCGGCAGCGCGCGTCTTGCGCAATCAGAAGGATGATGCGAGTCCGGAGAACTTTTTCCACTGTTTGAGCTTGAATATTCTACAGCGTGAGTTCACGTCTACGTGTGCGCAACCGAAGAATTCGCCAGTCGCTGGGCTGAATGCTCACGGGAGCCACATCACACAGATACACAATGCATCACAGTCAAACAAGAGTAAATCTGCAGCACAATTGTAACCTCATCCGATCTTCCAGCGAATCCTGCACACGAGTTAAGGGGCTGGCCAGGGTTCCACCAAGAAAAAGTCAAAACCTTTGCCTCCCCCCCCCAAATGCGAAAACGAGAGAGATTCTCTTGCTGAAGCTCAGCGGCCTGAGTCCTGCATAGATCTACACCCTGAACGCTGTCAGGCCCCAGGGTTGGACTCCACTTATGACCCTGGTCCAGCCCACCTCAATCCTGTACCTGACTTCGTTCACAGTTCATCCAACGAGGCCCGAGGTTCAATGTTCAGCCAGGAGCAGATTGAATCGGGCCTTGTCGGATCGAGCTTTTTGAATGACCAGAGCTGGATCCGCCCCTGTTGGGATCAGGCCCGGCTGGTGTCCAAGGAGTCCCTGCCTCCTCCACGGACCCTTCCACGGTGCGGCCGGTCACGTGGCCGGAGGCACGAAGTAGAGCTGCGCCTTGAGCGGGAGGTGGTCGGACGGGAAGTGGACGCACGCCTCGGGGCGCTTCTCCCGCAGTGCGCGTGCGCCGTCCGGCAGCTCCAGCACGCCCGCCACGCCCACGTGGTCGTAGCTGTAGAGGATGTAGTCGAGTGTCTCCGACTCCCAGCAAGTCGTCAAGGGTTCGCGACCCTGGAGAAAGGGGAGAACACTTGTCAAAATTTCGCGTGGAAGAATGTCAATGTTTGTTGGGATTGGCAGCGCAAAGGGGAGAAAGATGAGTCCGGAACGGCTCTTTGGATTCACCTTGTTTCTTTTTGCTCTGATATTCAACTGATCACGAGGGAGAAGCAAGCAATGCGCTGCATTCAGCTCGTTGTGCGTGCGCGTGTGTGTGTGCACGTGTGTGTGTGTCAAACAGAAGCACATCAACTGGCCTTGGCTGTGAAGTAGGCGCTGTGCATCTTCAGGTCGTGTGTAAACGCCGTCGGCATCAGATCCAGAACCTTCACTGCAAACCGCTGCTCTTCCTGCAACATACAGCCACAGTGCACACAAAGGAGACAAACGCAACAAACCCAGGGGGCCCTGGCTGCACCCACAGACCTTGAAAAATGACGGGCGTGAGAGGTTTCTCTGTTGAGATGTGTATTGAACACACAACCGCCGTGTGCTGTGATGGCTTGGAGTTGCGTGATGTGTCGTGCATGCAGTTGCATCCGGTGTGAGCTGGGGTCGCACAACATTCTGAGAAGTTTCGGCGCAGTGGTCACTCCATTCTGACTCACCGGCGGCAGATTTTCCCAATCTGTCATGGTGTCGAGCCGGCTGCGGCTCTCCTTGGAGACGCTGCCGGTTCTGATGACGTCATGCACCGGATGTTGCGGCGCGCTGTTGAAGTCACCGGCGAGAACGAGGTTGGGAACTCCGCGCACCTCGGAGAAGGCCTTGAGCTTCTGCAGAGCCAAGGTCACCTGGCCGAAGAGAAGTGAGATCAGCTGACCCGATCACGGAGACGTGTGATGTGGTCAAAACCTGCATCTGGCTGCACACGTTCGTGAACTTGCACGGACAAGCGTATTCGCAGGAACAGAGAGAGAAATGAGAAAGTGAGACGCACAGAGACAAAGATTTGTCTCACATTCCACAACGTCGTTCTCCGTGTGAAACAAACAGAATCGTTGTCCAAAACTCAGAGCTCTGATAGCCTCAGCGCGCACCACTCACCACACACACACGGAGTTGGAGTGATAAAATGCCCCTCGAGGCAAATTGCCTCTCCCTGCATAAATTCTTGATGGCCGTTGCGGCCATCAAGAATAAATGGTGCAGGGGCATTTTGCCATGGAGAAAAAATGCCCCAGCCCAAATTTGACTGCCTCCCAAAAGGAGAGGTATTTTCCCTCTGGGTGGGGGCAGTTTGACTCAATCTGTCCACCTGAAGGGGTGAATGCGCCATTTTGTCACTGTACAGGGGCAGTTTGCCATGGAACTCAACACCACAGGGGGGGGATTTTGTCACTGTACAGGGGCAGTTTGCCACAGAAAAAGCACAGTGGGGTCCATGTGCCATTTTGTCACTGGACAGGGGCAGTTTGCCATGGACAACAAACAGCACACATTTGGGGTGGGGGGCATTGTCACTGCACAGGGGCACTTTCCCACAGAAAAAGCACAGTGGGGTCTATGCACCATTTTGTCACTGCACAGGGGTAGTTTGCCATGACAAACAGTACAATTGGTTGGGAGGGTATTTTGTCATGGGACAGGGGCAGTTTGCCATGGAAAGCCATCCATGTGGGTGAAGGCTGTCCAGGCCCAACAAGAGCACCGAAACCTCACACAAATAGCTGGGGTGGGGTGGGGTGCCAAGTGCAGCTAAATGCCCCAAACCACCTGCAAAGGGGGGGGGGGTGCTATTGTGAACATGTTGCCTCAGACAATAGACATCTGTGGCATGCAAGGTATGGAAATGCAAGCTTGCCTGAAGCAGTCTGAGTGCTCCTAATGCTTGCCTCCATCCACTCAATCAATTAAACCCAAAAAAGGCAAAAATGCTGGACTCGCTTGGGGGGTTGAGTCCTGGCGAGGCACAACCTTAACTGTACTATACTCATGCCAGGGAGATTCACAGTTACTGAGTGGTAGTTGTGTCTGTATGTGTGTGTATGCAGCCCACCTATTGATCCAACCAACCCTCCTCTGCATCTTTTGGCTTCCCAATCCAAATGTCAATTGCCATGTGTTTGAAGGACTGCTCCAGGCTGGTGAACCAATTGTCTTCTTACAAGAGAGAAGGTACGCCTCAGCAACTGCGAATCTCTACAGCATGGGGACAGAGCAGTATGATCAGCACCTCAGCCCACTGAGCCAATGGTCCAGCTGATAAAAGCCTGTGTTAATTGGGCACCTAAGTGATTGAAGCTGAACCGGAAGTAGAATTCAGAATTTTTTTCAGCCCAAAAGGGTATGCTCATTTGCAGGGTATATTTTTACATAAATTTTGTACCCATTGGCATACCCATGGGCATACCCAATTTTGAGCAATGGGCAAAACACTGAAAATGCACTATGCACCAAGTGGGATTTGATCCTTTAACCTCCTGGTTACCGGAAGCTGCCAGGCTCATTTGGAGTACTTGATTTAGAGCCTTTAGAGCACCTTGCATGCCATGCATGCCATTGCCTCTCTGGTTGCCTCTCTCCCTTGCTCTCTCTGGCTACATGCCTTGCACACCAATGTCTCTCTGCATTGTCTCTTTGCCTCTTTGCCTATGCTTGCAACTCCTTGTAATATGCCCTGTTCAGGGTTTAAATTTGGGGGGGGAGGCAAGGGCAGTCATCCTGGTGTCTGATTTGAGTGTCTGATTGCACCAGTGTAGGCCCCAAGTGCACCACATTGGTCGCACTTCCTCACATGAGATATGCCTTCCACGCCATTAACATGGCCTCTGTTCAGCCTGGTTCTCCAGTGCAAGCACACCCATGATGCCCGTGGGTGGGTGGGTGGGTATGTGTGTGTCACATGTGATGTACCCACACACACTGGGTGGCACAAGGTTGTGCAGCTACATGGGGGGGGTCAATGGAGGGCAAGCAAGTGTGCCCAGGAATTCCCCAGGGAATTTCCAGGGGAATCCCATGCAGTCAGCCATAATGGATTTCATTGAGTTGGAAGCATGGTCGCACCTTAAACAGGAAATCACACGTAGACTGATACTTGAATCTGACAACCAGGGTTGCAGCCCCCTTGCCAAAGTTGTTCTGGATACTGTTATTGCACAATTTGCTGGATTAGCTCCCATCCAGAGCCAGTGTTTCCAGACTATTGTCATCCACTGTGCCATGAATGTCCACATCAGCCAACAATAGGTGAGTACCTCATGGTTTTCCTTGGGCAGGTGAAGCAGGACAGAGGGGGCCCCCACACTTGTGCTGTTGTCCATGGTAAACTGCCCCCATCCAGTGACAAAATGCCCCCCACCCCAAATGTGTTCTGTTGTCCATGGCAAACTGCCCCCATCCAGTGACAAAATGCCCCCCACCCCAAATGTGTGCTGTTATCCGTGGCAAACTACCCCCATCCAGTGACAAAATGCCCCCCACCCCAAATTTGTGCTGTTATCCGTGGGAAACTGCCCCCGCCCAGTGACAAAATGGCTCAGCCATCAAAATTGCGAGCCATTTTGTCTCTAGTGGGGGCATTTTGCCTCCTGGACAGACTTTCCAAGTCAAAATGGAGGAGGAGGCACAAAAACTCGACAGCCATCGAGTTTTTATGCAGGGAGAGGCGGTTTGCCTCGGGCTTTGTTTCACGCCGACAACGTGCACGCACTCCCTCTTCCACTGGCATCCTTACCTGCAGTGTCTGCCTGGCCGGAAGTTTGTGGTTCGCTGAAATGTGCGTGCAGCCGACAATGACCTTCGCCCCGGACGTGACGTCATTCAGTTCAGCCAATAGCAGCGCGTGCTTCAGACCGAACCACGAGGTGAACGCCGCGGCTTCTTCGCCCTCTAGCGTGTTCTGAAACCATAACACCTATGTGTTGAAGACGTGAGGCTTCAACGAGCATTGCGAATGCCAGTTTCGTTGCAAGCAAACACCAGCGAGTGTGACGTGAGTGGCAATGGCCCATAACTTTGGCAGTGTCATGCACTGTGCGGACAGGAACCCCTGGGCAGAAAGGGACATGATGTCGTTTGGTGTGACATTGTAAGGAGATTACCAAATCCAACCAAGCAGATTTCAAAGTGGTCCCAAGGCGGGCAGACATCGTGTGATTTGTCACAAGGATGAACGAATATATTTTTCTTCCAAGTGCAAACTGTTTGTCGGGGATGGTCCAAAACTTGAGAGGGGAGGACCTTCTCCCAGATCCACCAGAGAGCGTCACCAAAACTGACCTCAACGTATCGCTTGACAAGGTCCTTGTAGTAATGCTGCTCATGCAAGGCCAGATTGAACTTCTCCTGAAAGTGAAACAAGAACACTTGTTAGCGTGGACACGCGACCAGCCTGAGTGCCGGTCATTTTGAACAGAATTCTCATCACAGGCACACGCGCCGCATATTGATCACAGGGACGGTTCACAGAGGGTGACCCAAATGGCGGAAGACCTGTCTGAACACTGCTCACCACAAGCAAAAGAATTGTGCCCCGTTCTGCAAAGGTAAATGGGTGCTGCACAGATAGCACGGCAGAGTCGGCACTTGTCCTTCGCTGGGGCTCAGCGGACAACGCACAGTGTCATAGGTCTCCTCGTCCTGGCAACGCAACACTTGCGACGACTGCCTGTTGACTTACAGACACAACCCCACGGCGCACTCAGTGAGAAACACGTCGAGGCACCAACGCCGTCCTGGATTCGCCCCTTGGATTCACTTACCTTCTTCCAGAAGATGCCGACGCCGGTGTGTGAGTCATGGGCGGCGTTGTACGCGCCGAAGACGCCGTCATACCCGCGCGTGAACATGCGCGGATGCCAGAAGTCGCGGAACCAATCGGTGTCGAGCTCCTGTTGGTGAGACTCAATCAAATTCAAAATTCACAACACGCAGGTGCCACTCACATCTGCAGATCACCTGCGTCCACGCTTACTGAACAAAGTTTTCAGAATTTGCGAGATTCCACGGGTCCTGGTCTCAGGCTTCTGCCGCATCCAGTGCAAAGCTACTCAACGCCAATTGAAATGCACAAGGACACATCAGACGACGCGTCCGAGCCGCCGCAGCGCCCATCAACTTGCGCAAGAGAGGCAAGGAATGCAGTTCCCACTAGCCAAAACAGACACACCCAATGGCGCAACCAGTGCGATGCAGCACCAATGACAGAACAGACGCATCCCATGCACGCAGCCTCACCTGCATGCAGGCGACCTCGGCCTTGAGTTGGTCCATGTCGCGCAGCAGGTTCTCCTGGCGCACCGTGATGTTTCGGAACTCGGGGTACCTGTTGCAAGGGTTCTTCTTGTCCCCGTATCTGAAACAAACGCACAGATTCAGAAACTTGGACACGTCCCACACCTTTTGACACAAAGTGGGACTGGGACTGACAGAACAAAGGGTTCGGTTGGAGTTAATTCATTCGACAAGTCAATGAACCTCATCAGTAGCTTCCAGTGCCGAGTTCGTGCAGGATTCACTTGAGAGATTGAAGTTTGCGAGGATGTGGGCGCAAATTTTGAGTTTCGGGTCCTCAGTGCAGTGAGGTCAGATCCACCTCTCAACCTCAATTCTGAGTTTTCTTGATCAGCAGACACGATTGGGTACGCATCACACCACAGACCGTTCGAGTCACATGCCCTCAAAACTGAAACTGCTTGTACCCCTGAAGCCCAAGAATCCGTTTTGCTTCCTCAGATTCCAACACGAAGTTGAAATGGGATTCTGATTGAGGGCAAAGTGCCTAAAGCATTTGCCCTTGCTTGCGCCCCAAGCCTTCAGAGAGAAACAAAGATGGCAATAGAGGAGCAGCAGTAGCCCACGTTGTACTGACGAAACCCTTCCACCAAGGCCTGCAAGGCGTGCGATTGAGGGTTGCAGCCCTCACGACGCACAACACATGTACCGCTTGTTCCCCAACCGCACGAACTCGTTTCGCACGTTGTACGTCAGCAACGTGAACGTGGGCGCCGTCGCCGGGACGTCGCGCAGCGCCAGCCACTCCCGCGGGCGCATGGCGTACGGACCCGTCTCCAGTCTGAAGAACGGCAGGGAGGCTCTGATCAGACAAGCAACCTGCGGTGACCACTAACTTGAGCATGTCGTCGTTGCGCACGTTGTAGGTGGCGAACGTGAACACGGGCATGGTCGGTGGGATGTCAGGCAGCGCAAGCCACGCGCGCGGGGACGACGCGTAAGGTCCGCCGTGACGACTGGAAGAGGCAGAAGCAGTCAGTCCGAGGCACACGCTGTGGGGAATTGCGGTACACATACACATACACACACGCACACATACACACACACACACTTACACTCACTCACCTGGGACTCCAGAGCCAGCCTGGCAGGTAGTAGTAGAAGATTAGAAGGATGACGAGCAGCAGCCCGACCCCGGCGAACCAGTTGCCTCGCATCCTGAGCCGCAGACACAGCAGCATCAGCAGCACCACGCGGGGAGTCTGTGTGAGGGAGCGGTCAGCAGGTTCCTGTAATAAAAGTCTGCATAATTTTGAGGTCAGAATAACAGGCGCTAGAGTCTCTCTCTCTCTCTCTCTGTCTCTCTCTCTGACACACACACACACGTTTTCTCTGTCTGAGGGGATATCCATTTTCTGCTTTCCGATGTCTCAGTCAACATGTCAAACTTTGGCGTGATCTTCGACACATTTCCAAGCAATTGACTGTCTGTGAACCGACCGATTTGACCACACGGCGACGAATTTCAACATGACGTCGGAATCAGAATTGGATACGCCCTCATACGTCTCTCACGCACGCACACACACACACACACACACACACACACACACACATGCAGTGTCCAGCTGAACCCATGATGTGCCACACATGTGCGACCGATATTCATTTACATCGCACCTGTGAGTACTGTCTCTCAGACACCTTCGGTCTTCACTGCGATTCCGATCAGGAATCAATACTGTTCAACATGAAAATCTGTTCAATGTGCGCACATTGCGTTTTGCTGCTGGTACGTGCGTATTTGGCTGTGATCTACTCGTACGAGTACAAAGCAGATTTTCTGTGGATCAAGATGTTGAGTCCACGCTCGTGTGTGGAGTCTACAGCCTTCGGGCATGCAACGTGGCGTCCAGCAAATCAGACGCTTGTGCCAAGATCTGTCATCCTGGAGGTGGAGTGTCACAGTTCTGGGGGATCCTCTCGCGTTCAATTTCAATTAAAACTGAATTTCCCAAACGAAAAACTGCCACTTTTACAAGCGGTGAAAATTTTCAAATTTGACGGTAGTACGTTGTTCTACGGAATTCGGAGGAAATTCAGTATTCGGGGGATGGTGAGGCCCGCCTCCTCCCATCATCACCCAAACTTACGTGCAGAAGATTTGTGGAAGACTCAGCTCATTTGGACGCATTTCTGACCGTTGTGAAGCTCGTATGACGCCGCCACGCGTAACATCAACCGGAGAAACGAGGTCAATCTGATGCTCTAGAAACACGCGTGAAATTAGGACGCGAACGAGGACGCGTGGTTCTCTTTTGACATTCCGCGTCTGGCGTGGATCCACCGACACATCCACGACACGACACCACAAAATTTTGCTACACAAGAGAAAGAAAATTGCCGAAAACATTGGAAGTGTTCCGTTTTACGTGTGCCGCCTGGCCGAGAGCCCAAATTTTATGGCTGACTTCGCCCCATCCCCAAGCCAGGGGCGAAGTGGCGCCATTTCGCCACCGGCCATCCGCACGCCTGAATGTCGTGTCACGTGAGGAATTTCCACCTTCTTTCCACAACGTGCGAGACGATATTTCCTTGGAAGCTGCAGAATCGCTGCACTGACACTGTCAAAAGCTTTGAACACGAACAGGAAAAGACGTCTGGCCCTGTGTGGTCTCGGAGCGATCCACGTCCGAACTGAACCTTCAAGAAACAGACGTCTTTTGGTGCTTGCGTCTTCAACTGCAGCCACACATCACGCGAAACTCGGTCGCATGGTTCACACAAGTTATTATTTCACACAGTTATCCCATCAACAGTCGCTTCAGGCGGAACAGTCCTCCAGATGAGCCGTGTCTGGGACAGGGGAGGGGTGACGATGTCCAGACCAGGCTCCGACCCAGGGGAGGGGGCACAACCTGCTTCAAAATCAACATTTCACGCCTGTAATACAACGTCAGGCGGACAAATGAATTTTGGTCGGGTGTCGGGTAGATCACCCCTGCCCCAGCCGGCCTTCTGACGGTCATCCAAGCATCTCCTTCTTTTTGGCTTCCATCAGCTGATCAACCCGCGCACTAAACTCCTTCTGCATGCGCTGAATCTACAAGAAACAAGAATGCGAAGCATTGGGTTTGCTTCGTCTTTTCGCCAGCGGAGAGGGCGCAGGCGTCTGCCCCAGTCATGTAGTGTAAATATTGTTCGTTGTTGAGTACTTCGGCCAGGACTGCGAGACAAGTATTCAAACGACGCTCACAATAAATCTGTCAACAACTGCTCAACACACAGTGAAAACTGTGCGTCAAGTCCTGCACTCCAGTGTCAGTCCGTGAGCGCGCGCACACACACACACACACACACACACACACACACACACACACGCGCGCGCGCTCACGGACTGACACTGGAGTGCAGGACTTGACGCACAGTTTTCACTGTGTGTTGAGCAGTTGTTGACAGATTTATTGTGAGCGTCGTTTGAATACTTG
>JAAUXT010150770.1_pt1 | contig 11521 bp, 9 predicted proteins | sample 7278171 | NCBI WGS metagenome assembly JAAUXT01 (sample SAMN14350112, study PRJNA611818) | marine sediment metagenome | isolation source: surface marine sediment (1.8m) | place: French Polynesia: Moorea | collected 2018-08 | reverse complement strand
GTGACCCCTTGTGGTTTTGCACTCTCTTTGACTGTCATGGCTACCGGAGGGATGTATCCTCAGAACCTTGGCCAGGAAGAATGTGAGATCATTGCCTTTCTGAGGCAAAACGTTGCTCGTCACCTTGCGTATGAGGCATCCGTTCAAAGGTTGCCACAAACACACCCCAGGGTGATCCAGGCTGTGAGGGCATATTTTAATTTGGGGCCCACTTTGCACCGAGCCTTCGACCGCCTCATCTGGTCGGTGGCGACTGGCCAATAAAGGGGTAAGTCACTTCACACCAGACAATTTCCCAACATTTTTGGAAATTTAGTTTTGGCAGCCATATTAGACATTTGCTGAACTGAGATAGTTACATGTGGCAGAAATCACCTCAGAATCTCCATTTTCCCAGGTGATCCTATGAGGTGCTGCATGCCTCTGTTTGGTCCACTTCAAAACTGACAAAATACAAGATGGCCACCACATTTTGTGCATTTCCTTGAACTGGGATGATCATAGTTGGCTGGAAAGACCTCCAAGCCTCCATATTTCAAAGTTTATTGAAAAGGAAGAATCACATATCCAGTTTATCTGGTGTATGAATGCAAGAATAAAACAAAATCCAAGATGGCCACCCAAAAATTCAAAATGGCTGCCAAACCAAAATAGTTGTATTTTGGCCTGAAACATGTTCCCATAAAATTTGGTGCAATCTGAGTAATTTTTCACACAAAAATGAACACTTTGCCAACTTTTGGTGGCTATTTTAGACAACTTCTGATCATCAGATTACAATGAATCAACTTTAAGTTTTGATCATGCAATTCCACAACTGAGACAATTCACTTCCCTCTGTTCGTTGAGTCTGGCCTGGAATTGAGGCCAATGAAGTCAATTGACTTCAGTTCATTCCCCTGTGTCCAGAGTGCAACACAAAAAGTGCTTTGCTTCCAATACTTGTGTGCTTGCAATGCTTCATTTTGGCTGTCTTGTGTTGCTTCAAATGTGTAGTTTTCCTTTGATCTCCCTGGGCAGGGAAAGTGATGAGCAGTGCAGTGGTGTGCCAAAAAATTTCCAGGTATATTACTAACTTGGTGAAGATGTCCCCTGTTCCATCTGACTCCCCCCTGGACTGGAGAGAAGGAACATCTGGGCTGACATGCTTGGGGGGGCCAAATGCAGCATCTCGGCTCCGATGTCCTACACGGCCAATTTACAGCATCTCAGGCAAGTCCCAATCCCATCAAAACTTCTGCTCTAGCCCCGTTGGACAGGACAGAAGAGACATCTGGGCTGAAGTCCTGATTGTAGGGCAAAATGCAGCATCTCAATCCTTGTGTGTTGTGGCCAGTATCCACAGCATCTCAGGCAAGATGTGCCCTGTGCCTTTCACATCTGGCTACCGTCCCCATGTGTTAGCAATTTAGATAGAGCCTTGATGCTTGGTTCATAGCTCTTTCTGGATTTGCAATTTTGTTGGTCAGGGAACTATCCACAAGCAAGCACAAGAGCAGAACTACATCTAAAATAGATATCGACGTGATTTGAAAATTTCCCTTGACATCTTGGCATTGAGCAGTTTGAGAAATTATTTCCAGCTACCATCAGGAGCCTCCTTCTCCATGACAAAAACATATCCAAAGAAACAGAAATTCACAAGAATGAAAGATCTTACGTTCTTATTCCCAATGACACAAAATGAACCCAATTCCATCCCAAATATCTGTCTTGAATAATTTCATAAAAACTCAAATTTGTATCCAAACTTTGGCTTGACCTAAAAACCATGTAAAAAATTAGGAAAATGAAAAAATAAAAACAAACAAATGACACCAGTCCAACACCCAGTTCTAGCATACCACATTATATCAATATGCATCCTTCATCAAAATTTGTATGTTCTGAGATGTTGCCCACTTTGTGCAGTGAAGTCCAAATTTATCAACCCCAAAAATGCACATGTTTGCCTTCAAAACCTCAAAAATGCAAACTTGACAAATTGCTCACTCATGCATTATCTTTGACCCAAATATATTCAAAAAGACCAAAAAAATCCAAAATTCGTCCATATCTTCAATATGAGACTGGTGTCCACATATTTTCTGTGATTGCTGCCTACACTTGACTTGCTTCAGTCACCCTGTTGTGGTCACTCAAATTTGAGTGACCTTTAACAAGGTGCAACCTCCTCAAATCACCCAAAAAGGTCAACAATTTAGAAGTGCCTGTTTTTAGCCTGTTATTCAAACCAAAAGGAAGATTTCAAGTGTTGAAACACTAATGCAGTTTCACATTGATATATTTGCTCGTGTGTTTGTAGACTTCATACAAGGCAAAAATGTGATACATGTGTGGCATTCGAATCGTGGAGGCTTTGCACAATTTGTGCCTTCTTGAGGCATCCTGATCGTTGGAGATCCGGTTTGTTCTTTCACGGCCTACACTGAAGCTCGGGTTTGCATCGACAAAGCAAAGAAAGTACCGATTCATGGAACTCATGGCACATCCACTTTTCTCTCCAGAACATCTCAAAAAATATCTCCAAAATCAGGAAGATCCTCAGTGGAAGATGGGAGTGGTTCGAGTCCCTGGATGACTAAAAAATTGAGGTCAGCTGGAACCATCACGAAAGAGTGCACTGTCAGGCGTTAGAGAAGCTGAAGGTCCATGCACTCCAAAAATTGTGTAAAAATGCAGAAGATGGAAATTACTTTGAGGGACAAGGATCGAGGACCCAGTGATCCACTGACGAACATTCAAATGTCCCTGAATGGTTTTGCAATGACCAGTGTGGCTGTTTCAAAAAGTTGACAGGAAAGTGAAGAAAAATGTGTGTGTTCACTGCTCGTTTGTTGAAGGAACGTGTGTACACAATGTTCACGCGAAAGAAACGAAAATTTGTTGCTTCTTCTGTTTTGAGCTGGTGTGAGTGCATGATGGAGACGGACGGACGCATGCAGGATGCACGCATGAATGAAGTTCACATCAGCCGAAAACTAACAAGGAAAACAGACTATTTTGAAAATTTCACTCCAAAAAGAGAACGCACACATGTGTGGTTGTGTGTGTGTGTGTGTGTGTGTGTGTGTGTGTGTGTGTGTGTGTGTGCATGTGTGTGTATGCAGATCCATGCAGGCTCTGTATTTTTGCAGGCTGCGTTCCGGAAGAGCTGCAGACTGAACCACACCATGCAGTGGCAAAAGACGAAGGAAAATGCAAGTGGCCTGTCTGGGTATAGCACAGCAACTTTTGTTTCTTTCTGGAGGAAGTACGACCTGGCACTGGAGAGGCACTTGATACTGCACAATGGTGAAGGTGAACCAGCCACAACCCACTGCAAACAAAGCTTTGCGCAGCTGGCTCTATTGATTTGCGCAATTTTGCCATCTTCTCCAGCAGCAGCAGCAGCGGCGGCGGCGTCAAATCCAACATGGTCGCTTGTTCGCTGCTCGTGAAATTCACTCTTCGTTCATTTGAGAACTGCTGTCAGGTTTGTGCTATTGTCTGCAAATCGTTTGCTCCGTGTGTTTGGTTGTGCACGCATGGTTGGTGAGACCTTCCCATTTCTGCGCGCCGAACAAATGCACATGCAAGCAGAGATTCTTTCATTCGCCGCACAAATTTGTGAGCAGGCCAACAATACAATTGTCGTGCATGTTTTCTCTGACACTTTGCAATATTGCACGTGTGGTTGTACTACATAAACCCTGGTAAGTACACATTGTGCCTGCCAAAACATTTGATGTCGTGCAGTTCAAAAGAATAAGTACACATCTCTCTCAAAGGAAATGAGAAATAATGATCCAACACATTCATTCGGGTTTGGGTGACACAAGCACAACTTTCATGTGAGCGTGCACGAGTACGAAAATCTTCTGCACATCGCGTTGTCAACAGAAGTTCTCCTCGGCTTCCATGATTTCCAAGCAGAATGTGGAGAATGACAGTGGATCATCAGACAAACAGACCTCATGCATGCACTTGAGGGAATAAGATATCCGGAACAATTGGGATTGTGTTTCTGAAACCTTGGCATTTTTGTGTCAATCTGACGCTCTTCTGTGCTACTCCGCACACTGAAAAACTGCCAGCTGTGGGTCGTGGTTCAGAGCTGCAATTTGTGCTCCAACTCGGCGATTAATCAGGCTCGTTTCCAACAACAACAGTACATTTAGTCACGGATACAATAACAAAGGCAAAACAGACGTTGATCTGGTTCCTTACACGCATTCGACTATTTCAGTGCAGTGGAATTCGTTCCTTTATTTCATTTCAGCCAGAGAAACTGTTTGCAATTGAGAAGACTACATCTTGTTCATAAGAAATATGCGTCGTACCCGCATCAAGTGGCATTTCTGCATGAGAACTTCAATTCCACATCTGTTTTTGCCTGCAGGAATCAGGAATGCTGTGAGTGTGAGTGAGTGGCTTTTCTCGTAAGTGAACGAGACGTGGAATACCTCAGGTAGAGGAAGGACGCCCAGAATGTCTGCAGCCAGAATCAACATCAGGAACATTGATTACTTCAAATACAAGAAGCTGGTGATCGACGGCAACAGAGACGACTACAATGCCTCGAGCAAGGAAGTGAAGAGTCTGTGCGACAGTGTGCAGGTGAGTCCCAGGCACACCTGTCACCTTGGATGTGCGATCAAAATCACAAACTCTTGGAGATCTTGAGAGTCCTTCGGATTTCGTGTGCACGCCCTTCAGAGCAACAAGCAACTTTTGAAACAATTGGTATCAATTCTCTCTTTCACGTGATCGAAGAGAGGCTCTGATTTGAAGCCAAAGACAGAACTGCCAGTGCTAACATATCGTTTCGCGGCAGCTGCATCTGTGTGAGAAAACGTGGAACGAAATGAATTTTATTTGCACGCCAACTGGCACACCATGTCGGCTGTTTTTGTGACATCATATCCGTGCAATTCCTGGGTTCCTTGAACATTGCGTGGCTGTGCTCAATTGAGTGGGGTGGATGATCTGGTTGAGTTCCAACACAGCCTGGTGGGGTGAAGACACACACAGCTGATAAGTTCATCGTGGTCAACTCTCTCTCTCTCTCTCTCTCTCTCTCTCTCTCACACACACACACACACACACACAACACTGGAGAACAACCTCTGTTTGAAGTTCGAGTCTGGCCGAAAGGTTTCAGGGGTGTGAACTTCACACCTGTATGCTTCAATTCTTGGTTTTCTGCAAATTTTGTAGCTGCTAAATTTTCGCGATGAGGAGTTTGACGACGAGTCCGACCGCAGCCGCTTCGGAGAGATCATCGCCTTGTACCGACAGATCCTCGCGTCGAAGCGCATCGAGGCTCTCGACATGCGCATCAAGAGCGGTTGGTGGGGAGACCACAAAAACGCCTACTCCGCTGGCAAAATCAAACCTCAGGTACCAAAGGCCTGAAACCAAATGCAAGTTGCTTGGCTATGGACCAAATCTCTGCTATGGACAGGCACTGATCTCACCTCTCTTTCTCTGTGTTTTATTTCGATTGTGTCAGTTTCAACTTGTTTGCATTCACCCACACGTACTGTCATTTGCAGGCTTTGAAAGACGTTCTGCTGCACAAAGCTAAGGAATGGAAGCACAGGCACGGAGAATCTCCGGAAAACATAAAGGAATTCTCATCCAAAATAGACGGTCCTGGACTTTTTGTGTTCAAGCACAAGGACCATCAATGTTTTCAATTCATTGGTAGAGCCGATAAAATATTCTCCAAATGTGGTGAAAAGTTGAAAGCTGCCTTTGAGGGTTCACTGCACGAACCTCTCGCTGCTCTGCTCATCATATCCATGGCGTCTGATTGGGATTTCTACTTCATGCCGGTTGGACCGCAAGGTACGAATACGAACCTTCGTACAAGTGTACGAAACGCTCTCGCACAGTTCGAAAGGAAGATCGGGGGAGAGCAAATCCAACTGTCATGTGACACGAGAAAAGTTTGCAAGGTTGTTGCTCGTGGGAAAAAGTTGTTTCGAACTCACAAATGCCTTGCGAACCGAAACTTGTTTTCGAGTGATTGAATGAATTCATGAAGCAAATTCAAAGATGTCAGTTGAACCTTATCTTTTCGCTGACACGAGAAGACACATGCAGTCGCGTAAGTTTTCATATAAAGTTCAAATGTTTTCTTTTCGCAGACGACGAAAAGATACTGAGGATCATGGAGAACGACCTCATTCTGAAGCACGACTGCATCTGGCCCCATGGGTTGAACTTCAGTCTGCATGTCGACTCCCTGCTCGAAGTGTCCGAGTTCCGCAAGTCTTGCATTCGACACAACTGGCCTCCTGATGGTGATGCTTTGGACTCTCTTGAAATCAACGTTGAAAAGTTGAGAAGTCAAATTCAAAACGTGCCAACCATCGAAGTCCCGGTTGCTCAAGTGGCACCCATGAGGAAAAAGAAGCCCAAAGAAGAGAAGGATGAGGAGCGGCCGCAATGGAGCGATGACTTCCGCATCGACCGCAAGGCCAAGGACGATCGACCCGCGTCGCCGGCGTCCGTGACGTCAGAGAACGCCGAGATGACGTCATCAACCACCTCGTCTTCCTCTGACACACAGAAGCAGCAGGCGGCGGCGGCGGCTTCTGCCTCAACCCCAGCTTCCGGGCGAAAACAGCCTCAGAACAAACCTCTGTCTGGTGTGAAAAAGACATCCGCAAGGAAACCTCCGGGTTCTCCGGCCAAAGAACCTGCGAAATCCAAGCCCGTGCAGAAGTCGGGTTCCACTCACAGCTTGGGCTCAGACAAGTCTGCAGATGAACAAGCAGAATCTGCCACAAGAACTGTCACCCCTGTTCTCTCCCAAGACAACAAGCCTCACATTTCGAAGGGGAAAGGAAAACAAACTGCCAGTCAGAAGAAATCTCCCCAGCCTGTGCGCAAAGAGGCGACGCGCATCATCAAAACTGAGGAGCCTGAAGTGGCAGAGGAGGAGCCTGCGACAGATGCAGCAGCGCCAGGTGAAGACGGAGAGGCCGAAGAGAAGATTGACAGCTCCACGCGACCTGTGACTCCGACCCTGGCACAGGAACAGGTGGTGGACACAGTGAGTCTCGTTTCGCAGGTTTCTGTCGCCCTACAGGAGTCAGCGCAGCTCCAGGAGGACGAGCAGAAAGAAAACGAACCTGAACCAGGTGAGGAAGATGGTGATGCCAAGACAATGAAACTCGCGTCTGTCCCGAAGACGAAACTGCCAAGCCCCAGGCACACACCTAAAACAGCTGCGAAAACCAAGAAAGTGAAGAAATGACTGCTGAAACGCAGCTAATTTATCAGTCTAGTCAATCGTGTCAAATTAATCTCTTTTGTTTTCACCAATAAACCGACAGTCATGAGCTCGGGTCACTCTGATTTTGAATATGTAATGTTCAGTTCGGCCTCACGCAACACACCAGCTCCTGGAGCTTCTCCGATGTTGGGTGTAGATTCACGATTCGGTCAGGGTGCAACCCCGTTTGTGCTTGACAGTGCCGTTCAAAAGTTTGTTGCGGGTCAAGATGCTTTTCGGGGTCGATCCGTGGAGCTCAGTGTTCTCAATCTGTGCATCCGCCGGCAGAGGACGCAGAGGCGCAAGGTTTTCTCCAAGTGTTGAAATGTACTCTTCTGTGAACCAAAGACTTGACGCGTCGCTTGTCAGTTCTATGCACGCGATGATTTGACTCGACGGTGCTTCCAGTTTTCTATTTTGCGCAAGTACAAGAGTTCTGGACGTGAAAAGCATTTAGTCGCAAGAGTATATGTCACTTTGCAGCTTTCCAGCATTTGGACAACCGTACGAGTGCTTGTTTACAAACTTGTGTGAATGAGAACAATGCGTGAAGTCAGTCGTCAGTGAAACGTTCAGCTTCTTTGGGCAATTTGTGATCAGGATATTCAATTCCACGCTGCTTTGTATGACATATTCCACTTCGGTAATAAAAATGCTGTCGCACCGATGGTTTTGCTGTTGCTCAGACCTGTTGAGAAGTTAGAACCATTGCCGGCACTGTGCGCCGGAAGTTTCGCGAGAGAAAATTGACTGCTGGGATGATAACGACGAGTCAAAATTGTACGCTTTGATGGCCAGGGCGACGCCGCAACCTCGTCGAGGCGCAAACCTGGTGCGCGTCTCCGCTTGAGACCTTTCTGATTCTTCGCACTGAATTTGGCTTGATAATTCAACGTTCGTGTTGCAGTTGTATGTTAACTTTATTGAAAATTGACACCCTGTTTTCAGAACCAGCATCAGTCTTCCATTTCCGTTCAGATACAAACGTGCAAAAACATTCAGCGCAGATAAAACCTACACTTGGTAAAGTTTCAAAAATTCAAAGCAGTCGTTTATTGCCAACGCGCTGTTGAGACTTCAAAACGTAAGTGAAATATGGCACGAACAAATAGGATTACCTGGATTTTGAGTATTTTTCCCTGATTAGTTAACATCGCAACTGCCAGCTGTTTCACGGAAAAGGCTTTTTCTCAGTCAACTGTTTTCAACGCAATTCTTTTGAAACAGAAATCAACACACGGAAAGAGTTACCCTTCTCATCTAAAAAAAAGAAAGATTCACTCATTGAAGCGAAATGTCAAATTTCAAAAGCAGTCGTACGTCTGCACAATTCCAAGCAACAAATGCGGATATTACATGTACTGCCTTACACTCGAAATATGATACACATGCTGCCTCTACAGGTGTTTTACACTTGACACATCCACGCGCCTGCAAGTGGCAAAAACGAATTGGGCATCGGACGACACCAAAACTCATCTTGCTTGACTTAGACAGCTGCATAGATTGCCATCTCCTTTCTTTCCGCTATGTATAAATACGCTTACATACATTATTACAAAAATAAAATGAAATACTATACAAACAGCTAATATGTTGGTGAAACGAAGTGAGGTAAATGTTCGCAAACGTAAAGACCCATAATTTGTTGCAGGAAGCAGGGGTCCACACAGGTGTATTTCTCAGCTCCAATGTTGTAGTCCGCCGTGCTTTAGTCCATAATAGCTAAGCTATCGTGTGCGATGACAACAAGATGAAGGAATGGATCTCACTGCTCCAGAACACATTACTTCTTCGCCTTCTTTGCGGCCTTCTTCGCTGGCTTTTTCGCCTTCTTCGCTCCTCCCTTCTCTGCAAAAAGTGTGCCACATGCCAGTCACAATGAGAAAGCTCAAACGTTCGAGTCAGAAAGTCGTTGTTTTCTCTCAGTAGATCTACATGTGACAGTAAAAACAGATGTGCTGCGCTTCAGATACTGAGTTGTCTGTTCGCACTGGTCGCGATGACATTCGCTTTGTCACCTGCAAGAGACAAGTCGAAGTGCGCGTTCGACAGATTTTCTACTTACTCGCCACCTTTCCCTTCTTCGCTCCTCCCTTCTTCTTGGCCTTGGACTTCGCTGCAAGATCAAGAAAAGCGCCATCAGCTTCAAGTGTCGCACAAAGTTTTTCATTTTTCAGCTGCAGTTGACATTTCGCGAGGGTGGGCGTGTTCCTGAACTCTGCTTCCAAGGTCTGCTCCAGCCTTTGCAAAATGTGGATCACAAACTGCACAATTTGAGATGTTCCAGTCTTTTGGTCAAGTCACTGTTGTTGATGAGTGAGACTCGGCTGTTCTGAGAGTTTGAGCAGGTCAAATCAACTCACCCGCACTGTCGCCCGCTCCCTTTGCTGCCTTTGCTTTCGCCATTGCGACCTGAAAGAAACCGAAAAGTCGTCAGAAATTTGCCTTTGGTCGACAACAGCTTGTCCTCTTTCGGAATGATTTGTGCAAAAGATCTCTTCGAAGCCCACATGACTTTTGCGCAACAGATCTGTTTCGTCGCTTTTTACCGGACTGAAAGTTCTTTGCTGGCCCCTGGAAAAGAGCATTACCATTTGCAAGAACTGACCTATTTCCAAAATCGGACATTGAACAAAGAATGAGGCGCCAAGAATGAACGGGACTTTCAACTTTGCAATGACAAGAGTTGGACGAAAAGGTTCGATTCTTGCTTGTTCGCAAAACTTTTCTATGAAAGAAGATGCCAGTTGCAAAAACGCAGTCTGCAGCATTGATTTTCGATGGCGTGAGCCACCGCAACTAGAACGCCTGAGTGAAGTTGTATTTTCTGGGTTGTGGCTTCATCAACTTGCAAGCTGCGTTTGAAAAGCTCAGCTCAATTTCACGTCAGCTGCAGCTTTCGCGCAATTCATGAATTGAAGAACTTTTTGGAAAACTTCCTTCAATCTTAACTCCACATTTGAAGAACTTTCACACGCTTAGTTATCCACAAAACGCACTCTTACCTTGGAAAATTTATCCTGTGAGTGATCCCGCTCTCTTTCGAAAAATCCAACTGACGCTTTGCTAACCGCCGAGAAATTCGCGCTTGAAATGGACCAATCGGGGGACACCCCGGACTGAATAACTTACTGCTGCGCCAATCGCGGGATTCCCCGTCGTGACGTCACCAACGGTGAGACCGACCCAGCAGCGTGGCGCTGTGTTTATCAACATCCCCGCGCGCCCTCTCGGGGCGAACCGATTCAAATGTTGGCCTGGATGGTTTTATTTCGCTTTGGGGGGAGACTTGACACAACATTGTTTCCCCATATAACTTGGCGGGCTTGGTATTCCATCCGTTGCCCCTTGCTTCCCTTCGAGTGTGTGTTGGATCCATGCAAGGAAGTGAGGTTCACAAAACTCTTTCGCTTGACAAGTCTCGTCCGGTCAGCAAGAGTGCTGTGGAAAGTTGAGGGCTCTGATATCCTGGACATTCTGCAAGAAAGACCAGATTCAGAAAAAAAATATATACCCAGTTGAATCCAGGACATCTGGATCACAACACTTCCAGGTCTCACCCGAAGGTGACTGAAATGTCCTCCATGCGTTTTGCACTCTTTTCCTCATCCCCAGTTGAGCCTCATTCTCGTTGAGCCTGGGGCATGTCTCAGTCCCTGTCCCACCCCGCAAGCTGTCTTCAGACACTGTTCTTTTTGCGTCCGAAAATCCTTGAAAACAGTGATTCTTGCGTCCCGAAAGAGTAAAAAAAACAGCATGTTCTGCTCTTCACATCCGAGAGAGGGTCCGAGAATCCAAGAGGGCAGGGGGCTCTCGGATTCTCGGGTAAAGAATCTCGGATCCCGAAAAGTACAGTGGCACCTCAACAACATTTCGTATTTCGTCCTCTGGACCTGTGGATTCAATGCGTGCTTCATTTTTGAAGCAAACTGAAAAGTTCACAAAAAGTCTTCTTTACCAATGTGTCACTTAACCCGACAACAGATTCCGTTTATATTGTGCAGTGCGGAGAACCCGAATCGGAGGAACGGTACTTGGACGGGACCCGACCCCTCAGAGCGGGAGGGGAGGGGGACTTCAACTCAAAAATGTTCAACTTGTGAAACAAACACCAGTGCCACAAAACAAGAAAGGTACATTTGTTCGGGGGGGGGGGGGGGGCACCCGGGGCCCGCGCCCACCGGGCCGCCGGGGGGGGTGGGGGGGGTGTCGGGGTGGCGTTGCTGGGTATTGTGTTAAACGTGGCAAAAG
>JAAUXT010065056.1_pt1 | contig 11522 bp, 9 predicted proteins | sample 7278171 | NCBI WGS metagenome assembly JAAUXT01 (sample SAMN14350112, study PRJNA611818) | marine sediment metagenome | isolation source: surface marine sediment (1.8m) | place: French Polynesia: Moorea | collected 2018-08 | reverse complement strand
TGATTTGTGACATTGAAACACCTCACTTATATTGAATACATCTGAGACAATTCCTGGTGTCCCGTATGCGCAAGCACGCAACATTTGTGATATCGAGCCATACTGTAACAACGGTGACTGCGGATCAGTGGGCAAGGCTGTGAATAAGGACTTCCTCCACTCACCAGCTTGACTTCCCTCCGAGTGATAGTGCACGGGAGCGGGTCGAACACGACTTTGGTCTCGGCGCAGCGCATCGTGACGCCGCCGGCGCGCAGCTGCTCCGTGTCGACGGGGTAGCGGAACGTCTCCCCGCACAGCCGCAGCAGGCGGTGCACCGTCGGCGATATCTGCAGGCAGCGCTTCGCTCGCGTCACAGCCACGTACAGCAGGTTCTTCTCGTCTTCGGGTTGGACAGGTCTACCTGCTGAAAATGGCATTTGAAAAATTCGTGACAGAGGGATAGTCACATCACGGCGTTTATCTGGCTTCAATTGGCATGAGTAGCTTTGACATTTGCTTGTTACGGGGAATGACTGAGCCTCAGTGATGGGGTTTGACTTGCACCCAGCATAGCATTTATTTGCAAAGACAGCCAGCCAGCCGGCCAGCCAGCCACACACACACACACACACACACACACACACAGAGAGGAAGGCGCACCTGCTGCCCCAGTGTCGGCCGGGCCGGGAGCGGTGAAGTCGTCAGTGAGACGCACCGTTGAGAACTCGAGGCCCTTCGACTTGTGCGCTGTTCCGAACAGCAGGTCTGCAAAACACAGGCAAAGTTCGGTTGGTGGCAAAACTGAACATTGCAATACCTCTTCGTTCCCAACCTGCCAAAGCTGATAAAGTGCTCATCTTGCAACCAACACAAACTTGACGCCATACGTAAACAACTTGTGCACCTGACAATCCTGTTTTTAGTGCAGGCAGCCAAACATTGACAACACCAGGGTCAAGACAAATGGACGTGTGTCATTGTCGGTCAAAGATTCCAACACTGCCTTGCTGGTTCGTCGCTGTCTTAGAGTGCGTCTGAACACGTTGACGTGATTCACGAAGGAAATACCTGCGACATCTGTGTCCCTGACGCATTTGCTCCTGATCTTTGCCACGTGGCCCGGTACAGCGGTCGAGAACGTCTTCACGATGTTGATTTTGCCCAGCAGTTCGTTGTCCATCGTTTTCTTGGCGTACTTTTCCAGTTCCACCATGTTCGGGAATTTGGCGATGAACGGATTCTGAAAGGGGCGTTTTCCTGAAAACAGAATCGAGTTCTGGAAGATTTGACAGGAGGACTGAAACCAACATCAACACACGTTGTTTGTGTATATTTTACAGTGTCTTTCGCAGCGGTAGGGGGGGGGGCAATCACCGCAAACGTTTCCAGCATTGACATAAACCTGTGTTGCTGTCAGAACAAAACGCCATCTCCTGAGATTTCACTCACCTCTTTCTTCTGGGGGCAGCAACAACATGTAGACGTCCAGTATCATTTCAAAGCCGAAATTTTCAGCACCCTGAAATGCAAACGCACCTTGTGATGAAATCACATTGATGGCCTCAACATGTAGCTCAGAACACCGGTTCTCACAACGAAAGACAAAGAACCCAGGAAATTTCAACTTCCGGCTGCGCAGGAGACACCGACATTGGCCACGCTCGATTTACGCACGCGGTTTACGGAGTTCACCGAAATAACTAACTGTGCCCTGCTTCCGACTTCGCCGGGGGCAAAGCCGCACGCGCAAAATTGAACACGTCCACAGACAAATTTTGCTCCGTTCGGAGACTTCCTTCGTGCGAGCAAAACGCCAACTCACTCCGATGAATCCGACTTTGATGTCCTTGTTGGAGAAGCTGCAGTGCTTGACGGCCTCGGAGAAGACCTGGAAGTTGGAGCGGCAGATGATAGCGACCTGACCCTGCTCCTGCCCGCGAATGCTTCCTGAACAGTCACGCAAAAGCAAGACTTGTACAAAGCCACCGGACCAGACAGTCACAACCTTCAGACGCGATGAACCGCTGACTCTGCGCCTCTCATGTCGTCGCTGTCACCAAATTCTTCGAAAAAAGCTACCAGTACTTGTCACACACAATCCTTTGGACACAGGCCAGAGAGGGTTGTTTTCTAACGCTCACCAGAACAATGCTCAATTGAAGTTCCTCACCTGGGTTGCCGTTTCCGACCAGTGTCTTCTTGGTCTCGCCCTTGAGGCGTTCCAGACAGCACGACGCAACCTGTGCGATCTCCGGTCCGAAGCGAAACGACTGTGAACAACAGAACAAATCGATGGTCAACAATCACACCTGGTGATGAATTTGTTACTGTTGCTTCAGAAATAGGAATGAGTGAAAAACAACTGCCGAGCAAAATCCAAAAGACAAGAAGATCAGGTCTGCTGCTGAACAGAAACAGATACAGCACCTGCGTCAGATAGAAGACGTGCGACGCCTGGACGTTACTCATGGCATTGACGGCGCCTCTGAAGCTGTAGATTTGCTGGTGCGGATCTCCCACCATGATCTTGGGCAGCGTTTGTTGCTCAATGATGTCCGCCATCGCTGAAACGATCGTCTGTGTGTGAGCATCACCTGGTTCGTTTCACTCCGCCACATGTTGACGACACAGAAGCACACGACGTTCGCTCACTCAGAAATTTGCAGGAGTTTCTCACCTGGTGTGATGTCTTGGGCTTCGTCAATCAGGAGCACGTTGCACCCGTAGATGCGCGGTTTCTGCAGCTGGTAGAGTTTGACGTACCCGTCATGGGGCAGCCGCACACGCTTGTTGTCCAGGTCGATCATCTTTTTCCATATCTTCTCGGCTTGGTCCGCAAAATGCTGTAAAACAGCAATTGATCAATCCCCACACTCAACAAGAGAGAAAAATAATGTTTGTGCAACGACCTTGCGCTTCGAGGCGCTGGTTATCAACAGCCGCGTACGAAGCGCTCACCATCCGCATGTCGTGAGGAATTGGCTTGTTCTGTCCCGATTTCTCGTCCAACGTGACGCTGGGCGTGTGCGCAGATGTGATGAAGTCGTCCGCAGACGCCATGAAGGTTTCAATCGTGGTGACGATGTGTTTGGCCTGCACGTAGAGCGACTCCCCCTTTCTCCGCTTCATTACTTCCACCACGTCAGTCACACGAAGGTTGCTTCCAAGTTTGTTGGCAGACGCATATCTGTGACGCAAAAAACCATTATAGGGCCACAAGCTTTGAGAGCGCAGAAACAGTTGTCTGACTGATTATCGAAGGAGTGAACTAGACTTTCAAGTAGAGAATCAGCCGCGGGCACCGTACATCAGCACGCAGCAACTGTTCCAATCTGGCAATGCCATAGTCAAGAAATGTCCCAGTTGAAAATTTTCTGTAAATGGGGGGGGGGGGGGTTAACTCAGACATGTCTAAGTTACCCTAACTCGGACAATGTCCAAGTCAGATATTGTCTGGGTTACCCCCCCTACCAGCAAAAAAAGTTCAACTTTGACATTGTTCATCTCACACAATGTCTAACTTGGAGTCAGTGTAATGCAGACAATTGTCCAAGGGTATCTTGGACAAATTGGATAATGTCTGAGTTTTCCAAGTTACCCTGACTCAGACAATGTCCAAGTTGGCTAATATCTGTATTGTCTGAGTTGTCTGAGTTACCCAACTCAGACAATGTCCAAGTTGAAAAAATTTTGTCAGGGGGGGGGGTAACTCAGACAACCTGGCCAAGTTACCCTGACAATGTCCAAGTCAGACATTATCTGGGTTACCCCCCCACTGGCAATTTTTTTTTCCAACTTTGACATTGTCCATCTCCATTGTCTGAGTTGTCCAAGTTACTCTGACATGGACAATGTCCAAGTTGGACAACCAAGTTGTCCGAGTTATCCTAACTCAGACAATGTCCAAGTTGGATAATGTCCGAGTTGTCTGAGTTACCCTGACTTCGACAATGTCCAAGTTGAAAATTTTTTATTGGCATGGGGGGGGGGGGTAACCCAAACAATGTTTGACTTGTACATTGTCCAGGGCAACTCAGACAGGTTGTCCAAGTTGCCACCCCCCTGCCAACAAAAAAATTTAAACTTGGACTTTGTCCAGCAGCCTGGACAGGTTGTCTGAGTTCAACTTTGACATTGTCTGGCACACACAGGTTGTCTGAGTTGGGGTAATGTGGACAACTTGCAACTCAGACATTGTGCAACTTAGATATTCTCTAATTTGGACAGCCCAAACAGGTTGTCTGTGGCCAACTTGCACATTGTCTGGCACACACAGGTTGTCCGTGTTGAAGTTACATACACAATTTGCAACTCAGACATTGTCCAACTTGGACAGCCTGCACAGGTTGTCTGAGTCCAACTTGGACATTGTCCAGCCTTGACAGGTTGTCCAAGTTGGAGCAATGTGGACAATTTGCAACTCAGACATTGTCAGACTTGGATATTCTCCAATTTGGACAGCCCAGACAGGTTGATTGAGTCCAACTTGGACATTGTGTGGCCTGGACATGTTGTCACCCTAACTCGCACAATGTCTGAGTTCCCCTTAACTTGGACAATGTCTGAGTTACTCCTGACTCAGACAATATCTGAGTTGAAATTTTTTTTTGCCAGTGAAGGGGGGGGGTAATGTCTGAGTTACCCTGACTTGCACAATGTCTGAGTTACCCCTAATTTGAACAATGTCCAAGTTACCCCTAACTCAGACAATCTGCAAGTTACCCCAAACTTGGACAATGTCTGAGTTGCCCCTGACTTGGACAATGTCCAAGTTACCCTGGAAGCAAGTTCCCCATTGTCCAGACCACAAGCATTACAGCATACATAATGCTGACAGTAACACCAGCACCACTGTTTTCTACAGAGAAAATCACTCACAGTTACTTCATTTTCCCTTGAAACAAATTATCACAATTAATTCTTGAAATGTATTCCATTTTCTAAGATTTGTGCAAGGAATTTACTTTGAAATATCCATACTTTATGTGCAGGAGTGATGGTTGTGTAATGATCCATAAAACGGTAACACCAGAGTTATTTTGCATCACCATTGCATCACTGTCAAAAACATTTTAAAGTATTAATTTTGGTATTCTTGGCAAACTGAACATATGGGGAAAAGCATAAATCTATCTGTCATTTTCACTACAAAAGTTTAGAATAAATAAGATACCCTGAAGTGTCTCTTTCTTTCTGAAAAAATTGACAAAAAATTCAACTGTGATGACTGTAACACAGTGTGACTTTCTCCAGAAAATGTAATGTTAGGTACTCTTATTTTGGAGTTTCTTTCTCAGTTTATTTGAAAGATATTTATTGTGCAGCTGCATAAATTATTCAGAAAGGAAGAAGATTTGGTAGTTCATTAGCTTCCATAAAGAGAATGGAAAAATGTTTGTTGTACAGGGAGGAAAATGCTGATTTTAAATCTGGGCTGGGTGGTCTGGATATTGGGGAACTTGCTTCTGACTCAGACAATATCCAAGTTGGAAGTTTTTTCACCTGCTGGGGGGAGGAGGGTATCTCAGACAACCTGTCCATGTTACCCAGGACAGACGTGCTGAGACAGATACAGGGGCAAACCAATATCAGCTCGTTACCTCGACTGATAAATATGTGTTCACTGTCGACATTCAGTTGACAAAGACACGCCTCGGACTCACTTGCGTCCGACGTGCTTGAATGCAAGTCCGTGTCCCGTCATACAATGCACGTTCTTCGGGAACTTCGTCTCTGCGTGCTCCTTCACTGACCTGTGAGAAACAAGAATGCTTGAGGCACCGATGCGCTGCAACTGATGCCGAACCAACCAGTGAACTGGCCTTACCAGTTGGTGTGGTGGATCTGGCCTCACCAATTGGTGTGGTGAATCTGAACCTCGCCAGTTGGCACACAGCTCCTTGTCAACGATCAAAGGTCAATTCAAAACCAACGAAGTAACTCTTACTTGTTGTAGACGAGGAGGAGAAACTTCAGCGATGGACGGAGTTGCGTGTAACGCACGAGCGTCGTTGTTTTCCCGGTCCCTGAATCATTCATTGCACATGAATTGAACTTGCACGCTCGACCAAGTTGTGGAGAGAAAGAAGAGAGAAAGAAGTGTCGATCCCAAACAGATCGACGCACCTGCGAAGGCGACGATCTTGATGGTCTCGTTCTGGTCGACGTTGTGGTTGCAGATTCGCTGCTGTTCGTGCGTCATCTGCACACTGCTGTCCCCCGCACTGAAACCAATATTCAGAGCCGACTGACGACACAAAGAAAAACAGACGACATCCAACGCGCAAACCTTGTGTCACCAAATACAAGTTCCAGATACCGCACACAAAGGCCACACTTCCAGGCAGCCAGCGTGTTGAACAGCCCACGCCGGGCCCACCAGAAGGTGTGATGGATCTGGCCACCCCAGCTGGTGTTGTTGGTGTTGTGGTGAATCTGGCCCCACCAGGTGGCGTGGTAAATCCAGTGGGTCCCCTTGAAATTCATCCGCAAACACAGACGCAAGGCTGACTTGCTTCCGCCACTTGGTTGACGCGGGCTGCAAAACGTCCCCATCTCAGCGAAAATTTTGTTTCTCCTCATGACAAAATAAAGAGCGATCAGCACCTGTATCTGGTGATGGTCTGTTGGCCGGAGCGGTTGTGCTGGAAGGCGGAGCTGAGGTGCGCTGCGGTGGTGCACGATTCGTTCTCAAACAGGTACAGCGCGTAGAAGAGCCGGTAGTGCATCCTGCAGGACAATGCATTGTGTGAGGCAGCTGGTGTTTTGCGAGGAGGCGCCCACGTGGGCACTGCAGGTGCAGAGACGGTTTGATTCCAACGCCCAAACCGCCATCTGGTGGTGTCTCCCAACAACCCAACAGCATATGAACTTCCATCGACTTCAACCCGCGACAGCGAATCGACTGGAGCAAACGTGAACACGAACCCGTTCCACACATCGCCGAGCACGTGGTCTGTGTGCTGCTTGAAGCTCAGCAGGAAGGTGGCGACACAGTACATACACTCCGTCAGCTCGTACGCGCGACACTGGGAAGAGGGCGCTGTGAGCAGCACGTGGAAAATGGCCTCGATGTCGCGCACGAACTCAGAGAGGATTATCAACAGCGTGATCATGCACCACGGGTTGGGGGTCTGCAAACAGATCCACGAAGTGGATGGAATCGTCATTCACAGCTTTGCATGTCTGATGCTGTGCGCAACTCGAAGGACACATCATTCGGAAACAACAGGTGTTTGAAATTCCAAGCTACATTGGCAGTACATGTATTTGAATCGGAGAATCCCTTTCTTCACTCACGTCATTCTGCACACATTCCTTCAGCTTGTCGGCCATGACTGCCCGCGCCGCTTTGTGCATCGGATGCGCCTTGAGGCAGTCGCTCATGTCGAGAGCCGTCACGGGCTTGAAGTCTGCCATGTACCTGTCAAGAAAATGAAGTCTCGAAAACTTGCACAGCGAACGAAAAACCATAAATATGCGCTGTACCACATCGTGCCTTGATTGTTATTCCCAAGGTCAGCCCGAAAACGTCAAGCAGGTACGAACCGCACAAGGCTGATGAGGTACGACTCTCTGCACGTCATCCCGTGACGCTGCATCAGGTGCGAGATGTGCGACACCGCGGACGCCTCTCCGACCTTCACCTTGTGGTACAGCTTCTTCCAGGGTACAAACTGCAATCCGTCAGGTGTTAAAATCAATCTTGTTTTGCAGGGGGGGGATGTTTGTTTCTCAAGACAAACTAACGGATCACCATCCACTGACATTCAGCTGCTGTTGAAAATTCCACACTTCACCCACCTTTTCATCGGATATGATGTCCTTCCAATCTTTGCAGACTCTATTGACGTTGAGGCAAAGGTCCATGAGGGGCAGCCTGCAGAGAATGTTCTCAAGAATCTCAAACGGGAGCTCGCTGATTTGGGTGCCACTTTCTGCTTCGTCGGGCAGTCGGTTGCCATTCCCCAACAATCCGTACAAGTCCTTTTCATTGTTGTTTGAAGCTTTGGATTGAGCAGGTATGGCCGCAGTTTGTCCTTGACTGTAAAGAAAGGTATTGTCCCTTTTGAACTTTGGCTCCTTCCTGCTTTTCTTCGTCCGTTTGGAGTCAGTTTTTTTCTTGACAAACAATCTTTCTGGAGCTTTCGCTTCAGTTTTGCTCTTCCCGTTGGGACTCATGCTCCTTTCTACACCACCCTCCGGACGAGTCGCGGAAGACATGAAGCTGGGTGGGGACTTTGGCAGCGGAGGCAACTCAGAGCTCCCCTGAGAACAGAACAGTTTCTTGCTGGGTATGGAACTTTCATCACTGCCGTCACCAGAGCTGCTGTTGGGTTGCGAGGCTGAGAAATACCTGTCCAGCGAGTTGGATTGCGCCGGCAGCTTGGAACGGCCGACGCGTGGTCGCTTTCTCGGACTGGAATCAAACTGCTGTGACTGGAGCGCACGATTCGGACTCGTCGCTTGATTGTGTGCAGAAGTTGATGCAGGAACAAATGGAAGACGAGGGTTGAGTAAGCTTGAGGCAGACACAAAAGCACCAGACGAACTTGACCCTCGTTTCCGTGAAGGCCGAGGGTAGAGACCTCGGTTGGGATCTCTGGAAGATTTGCTCATAGTTGACGGATCAGTCAAAGGCTTCGCTCCTGACTGGGTCTCACTGTGATCTTTACAGTCTTTCAGATCCATGTGAATTCGTTTTGAACCGTTTGCAACAAGTGTCAAGAATGGTGAAGGCGACTGAACCTTCTCCTCATGAGAATCCCTCAATGGGTCGTCGCCCTCCTTCTCTTTCTTGACTGGACTGTCATCGCTGTCTCCGATGACGATCACCTCCTGTTCAGAATCCATTTCAGAGTTTCACCCGTTGCTGGCGCGGATTCGTCCTTCTGTTCTCCAGATTATTTCGCACTGGTCTCACTCCAACGAGATGACCGCACGACAGCGTCTGAATTTGTCGACTGAAACAAGAACATCGCGTTCTGAAGACGCGCGGTCTCCACGTGCTGCAATCAGCAAACTGAACCGGCTTCTCAATCTGAGATAGATCTCATCTCGAAAAATTTCAAGCTTGGTTTTGTTTTCCCTTTCTTTTGCAAAATGAACGATAGATCTAAATTTAAATTTTATAAAATAAAGAAATATATTATTTTACAAAAAAGATATAAAAAAACTTATGATGAAAACCCTACACCTTATAACAAAAATAAATATTTGAATACAAAACTTTTTTTGGATAATTTATTTAAAAATGCAAGAGAACAATATTACACAAATATTTCACAGAATTTGCAAAATAAAAATTATAGTAGTAGAAAATTTTGGAATATTTGTAATACCTTGTTAAAAAGGAAAATGAAAGTTAATATTGGAGATATCATACATAATAGAAAAATATATAAAAATGATAAAGATAAAGTTAGAATTATAGGAGATTATTTTGCTGAACAAGTAACAAATGAAAATAACTATTATGATAACAATATTGATTATAATACTAACTCAATAAAAAACACTCAATATAAATTCCCAGAAGTTACAAAAAATATGATAGAACAAATTTTAAAAAATCTTAATATACATACTGCAAATGGCCCAGATAATATAAGTAATATATTTTTAAAAAATACAAAAAATTCTATATTAGTCCCTTTAGAATATATATTTAATTATTCCTTAATACATGGGGTCTATCCCACAAAATGGAAATTATCCAATTGGACTCCTTTACATAAAAAAGATTCACCATATAAAAGAGAAAATTATAGACCAATTTCATTATGTAGTAATATGGGAAAAATTTTAGATAAAATTATTTTTAAATCTTTTTATAATTATTTGGAATATAATCAATTGCTAAATGAGTATAATTATGGTTTTAAGAGAAAATCTAGTTGTCAACATAATTTATCTATGTTATTGCATAATACATATCAAAATTTGGACAAAAATTATGACTCATTAATTTTATTTTTAGATGTGGTAAAAGCTTTTGATAAAGTTGACCATAAAATTTTATTACAAAAATTAAATCTCATGGGTATTGAAAAAAATGTATTTTTATGGTTTAAAAATTATTTACAAGATAGATACAGCAGATGTGTAATTCATGGTTATGAATCAGAATTATATCATATACAAAGTTCAGTTACTCAGGGGTCAGTATTAGCTACTCTATTATGGAGCATTTTTGCTTATGATATAACAGAAAATATTATTAGTAACCCATACATTTTTGCTGATGATACTGCATTAGTGGAAAAAATTGAAAGAGATGACATACAAAATGCATTTAATATAATTCAATTTGATATTGATCAATTACTAGATTGGGCCAAAAATAACAAAATAGAATTTAGTAAAACAAAAACAAAATATATAATTGTCAGTAATAGCCATTATCATACCTATCCTCAATTATATATGGATAATATAATTTTAGAAAGAGTACAAAACTATAAACAATTAGGTTTATATATTGATGAAAATTTAAATTGGGAAACTCATATAAATTATACAATACAAAAAACACAAAAAATAATACATATGTTAAAATTAATAAGGAAAAAGATTGATTTTGCAACAAGTGAAAAAATATATAAAGGTTTAATTGCTTCAATATTGGATTATTGTTGCATGTTTTATATCAATGCAACTCAAAAAAATATAAAAAGAATAACTAGATTAATTTATCATTGTGTACTTATAGTGGTAAAAGGTTCTAGATTTATACCTGAAAATAAACTATCACAAGAATTGGGATGGAATAATTTTTATGAAAGAACAAATTATTTATCCATAACAATGTTTGCAAAAATAAAATTGACCCAAACTCCTAAAATTATTTATAATACATTTTTTATAGATCTCCCAACAAACATAGGAAGAAATGTTGGTAAATTAAAAATTATATTTTCTAAGAAAAATAAATTTTATAATTCTTTTTATTTAAAATGATAAGGTTGTGGAATACTTTACCAAATATAATAAGAATGAAAGATAATTATCATAGTTTTCTAGAAGATATGTATAAAAAATATCAAATACATATTTACAAATATATAAATCTATTTCATTATGACACTGAGATAGATAATATTTATTTAAAACTAAGATTTCAGTGCAGTAACTTAAGAGCTGAACAATTTACATTTAATATGACTAGTGATTCAAAATGTTTACAATGTAATAAAAACAGACAAGAAACATTGCATCATTATTTCATGGATTGTGCTAAATATAACATACAAATATCACAATTAAAAAACAATATTACACTTTTACATCCAACATTTGATAAAATATCAAATAAAAAACTATTACAAATAATAAAAGGTGAAAGAGATAAAAATATAGATCATAAAATTTATAAAAACATTTATCAGTTTATCAAATATTTCATAGTAACAACTGGCAGATTCTGTTAATAAATAATAAAATGCACCCTTGAATGACTATATTGGTTCCAAGGTATACATTCTATTTTTCATTTATTTATTTATTTGTTTTGTATGCGTGTGAGAACTGTAAAATGAGAC
>JAAUXT010018455.1_pt1 | contig 11522 bp, 13 predicted proteins | sample 7278171 | NCBI WGS metagenome assembly JAAUXT01 (sample SAMN14350112, study PRJNA611818) | marine sediment metagenome | isolation source: surface marine sediment (1.8m) | place: French Polynesia: Moorea | collected 2018-08 | reverse complement strand
CACACACACACACACACACACACACACTTATTTTCACCAATAACTCACACCCCCAACCGACACACGAACACACGCAACGCCCCCACATTCCTGAGGCGAAACACACAGCAGCGCCGGGGACTCACTGAGGAACTCGAACTCCTCCTTGAGCGCCATCCCGTTGTGCGACTTGCAGTCTTTGCAGACGAGCGCGAAGCGGTTGTTCTTCCCGTCCCCGACCAGGAAGTCGAGGAGGCGCTCGGCGGTGCTGCTCTCTCGCGGCAGGATCGGCCGCGGCATCGGCGGCCCGGGCGGCGGCGGCAGCGGAGACCGCAGCGGCGTCCCGCCTGCACGGAAGAAATGGTTCAGTGGATACGTTGTGACGCAACCGTCATTTCTTTCCAGTCTGCTGCACACGCAACTGCACGCGTTCTTTCCTGTTTGGTTCTGTTTTGTTGAACAAATATTTCAAATACGAGTCGCAATTTATTGACAAAACTCAATGTTTGTTTCGTAACAGCCCTGTCGAGCCAGACTTTCCACAAAAGATCCACCATCTGCATTCAAATGATCCATACCACAGCTGTGCTCAAACCACATCCAAACGAAGGAAGCACACAAGAGGACGGACAGGGACAGGGGCTTGTTTGCGCTTGGTACTTTGGTGGTGAGTGCCAACAACCCAGGTCCGAGTCTTGAAAACTGAGAACATTCACAGGGTGTTCAGCCAAGTTTCTTCGTTGTCTGTGAAACATGGAGTGTCCCACCGCGACCTCTTTGGAAATTATGCATTCACTCACTCAACTAAATTCGACCCAGAAACAACACATGTTAGTGCTCAATTCAGTGGAACAAGGAAACATTTCATACGCGGCTGAGCCCTTGACCCGTTGTTTGAACTGAAGAGCGGACCCTTTGGCAGCGCATCTGGTGCCCACAAACCGCGTTTCAGTGCGAGATGAGCCCAACAGACATTGGGTGGAGAATTGAACACGTGTATCACGCCCAACAAAGCTGTGGTGCAGCGAACGTGTGAGCGCTTGCTTCAGTAAGAAAAAAAATCCTCGTGAGGAATCACCATTGTGGCAGTGCAAGTGCCTTCGCCACTCACCTTCCACAATGTTCGCAAAGCTTTCGTCCTTCCCGTTCCTCAGCTGTGGGGAGTTGACATTGGGCGGGGGAGAAGCGATCCTGACGGGCCCGGGTCCTCCTCTACCCGCGGCGGGAGGTGCGAGGGGTCCCGGGGCAGCGCGCACCCCGCCTCCCGGGCCCCGCCCCTCCGGCGTCGTCGCCACGCCGCCCGGAGTCCCACCAGGGGGCACCCGTCTCCGCAGCTCTGAACCGGAACAGAACCCACGTGCATCAAAACAATCGCAAAAGGGAATATCTCTTTTCTCGCAACAACGCTGTGATACATGTTCAGCAAGGGACTTGCCAGACATGAAAGAGATACGAAGCCACTAATGCTGGCGCTCAGAACTGTAACGATTGCGGTGCGTACCTTGTCCCTCTGGTGCCCGAGGGCGCATCGGAGTCCCGTCCGGATTCTGCAACGACAACATGAGTTCACACGTGGAAGGAAACTTGAAAACAACGCATCCATTGGAATCTGTGAAAAATTCCGTATTTCACACAAGTCACGCAACACAGACCGTGACCAAAACAGGAAAAGGTTGTTTGGTTTCCAGTCATGTCAACCTACGAGACGAGCCTGGTAGAAAATATACGCCTGAATGAGTTGTGCATTGCACCTTCTACCAAACGAATGGTCACTGTATTCACTTGGCAATGCATCATTCACTTGACGCAGCCAGTGCGAACAGGGCTGCAGTGTTGAAATTCTCACCTGGAGCTGCTTGTGTTTCTCCGGGTCGAAGCGTTCGAGGATCTCCTTCGCCTTTTTGTACGTCTCTGTCTCCATCACATCTTCGAGCTGGAGAAGTGGTGCAAGAGTTTCAGGTGTCTCTGTTCAAGATGTTTCTTTGAGCGCGAGCCATGTCCATCACTTGTGAAAATTTTCGATTTCTGTCTGGGAAACAGGTTCTCGTGCTGGGTGTTCTCAAGTAACAAAAGGGAGAAATCGAATGCAACTCACGATCGTCTTCTTCTTGTGTCTGAGATCTTCCAGTTTACTTTCTGCAAAGCACAACAACTTGTTTTGTCGATCCAGAAAATTGATGGAGCAGTTGACAGATTAGTGAGTGACTTCAGCTGCTATTTTCCATACCAGACAAATGGAGAATGGTACTCACCGTGTTCAGTGATTCTCCTGACGAAGTACCAGTGCAAGAACCGCTTCACACCGTAGATTCTGAAGAGAAACGTTTTCAGATCGTCGTGTCAAGAACCAAACCCACAGCTGTTTCCCTTTCAAACAAACCCCTGAACAAACTCTAACCAAACCACACTGGAAGCTCGGGAAGGCACTGTCGTGTCGAGACGAAACACTCTTGTTTGGTACGTATGAACCGGACTACACTTACCCCCAATTCACACCACGTGCGCCAGCGTATGATTTACAGCTTTTACAACAAAACACACCACACGCCAGCCCATGGCTGGGAATGGGACCCAACCGCAATTGTAGTGGTGTATGGTGCATGAGCAAGTGCACCAGTGTGAACACAATTGTACACTTCATTACCTTTGCCTTTTCCACGCGTGAGGCTCTTTGGTGTGCTGTGACCTTGATGTGGATGGGCGCTGGCACACCCGGTGTGGATCAGGGGTAACAATACTGGCCCTATTCGGGCCGGGTGTTAGCGATACTCACAACACTGGGAAGACGAGCAGAGGCGCCGAGTACTTGAGTCTGTTGGGCCAATCCGGGGGCAGGTAGTAGAAGTAGAAGAGGCAGAGGCCGAGCGCGTAGAGCAGGAAGGAGTAGAGCAGGAGTCTCCCGATGAGACGACGCTGCGTCTCCAGGTTCCCACGCTTCCGCTGCTCAAGCGCGTCGATCTCCTGGCAACGCACAAAGTGAAGGTCAATTGTCAGTGAAAATCCACACTCCGTTTTTCTGGACTTAAAAGCAGAAAATTAGCCGCACGCCAAGAAATGTGTATTGGAGAAGAAGCCAAGTAAAACACAGAAAACTTGCAGGTTGTTATCTCTTCTTACGGTTCAGGACAAAGTTGGATACGCGGGTGAAACAAGATCAGCGCATGCGGCTCATAAACATCATGTGAAGTTCGCACGCCCCTCAAAAAACGTTTCGGAACACACACACACACACACACACACACACACACACACACACACACACACACAGGAGAGACAGACAGAGGAAGCACGCAGACACTTCGTCCCAAACAACACAATCGGCACTCACTTTCTCGAGCTCCTCCAACACCTCGATGGTCGACGGCTTCTTCTGCAAACAAAGAAGGCAGATCTAATGTCACGTTCGTTTGTGGTGGGCTTTGCAAGCGGGCAGTGGGCGACCATTTGATGGCTCGCCTCAGGTACACACGTGTGACGTGTGTGTGTGTGTGTGTGTGTGTGCGCGCGTGTGCAGTCAGACAAAGCCTCCATGCCGTCGCAGTGACTGCAACCGCCAGTACAAACAGGTGGCGACAGTATGTCCTTTCCACAACAACACAAAACAGGTTGCGAACCTGGTGTGATTTTCCTCGTCCAAACAGATTCGAATTCGAGAACTGTGAATGCAGCCGAGTTTCTGCAGAAGTGTTTTGAACGTTCATATTTCAGATATCATTTTGTTGCATTCTGTGGCCCTGAACTCCACATATTTGGGGCTTTGGCATGTAAATCTCATCACTTTCAACATCACAAAACACACAGACGTCTGGTTCTGAAGACTTTCACACCAAGACCAACGTGTCCCTGTTCAAGGACTAGATTCCAAACTTTAAATTCGTTTCCTGTTCTCAAGCTTATTGAAGCCAGATCAAATCAGTGTGCACGCACTTGGAGTATTTGCACATACCCTCCATCTTGATATGATTGCACCCATCCTTTGTGTTGTAATAAAGCTAAAAATTCGAAAATTTGAAGGTGTCTAAATCCGTCATAACCACCTTTTATCGCTCATCTTTAACTCTGCTGAAAGTGAAAATTTGAAGCGCACTTTCCGCGCACCCGACGCTTTGGCGGGAAACTTGAACTGCAGTTGAAAAGTTGCAAGAGCTCTGAAATCACAATCAAAACGCTTGCCTTTTGTTCAACAAGTTGAATCACCCTGTTCATGCTGAAGGCAGGGTGTTTCAACCCACTGAATGCCTTGAATCCCAAGATGAGCACTTTGCTGCTTTCCAAGTGATGTGTTCAGACTGCAACCGATCGCAATGGAACAAAGGCTTCGTTGACCCAAAAGTTTCCGCTGAATGGGCCTTGGAAATTTGGTTTTGGACAAACAAGCAAAAAACAATTGTGAGATGTCCATCTTTCACCCTGCACCTCTTTGTGGGAGGGGGGTGGAGGTAGTGGACGGGGGTGAAATTCAGGCCTCGTTCTTTTATTCGCTCTAGAGTGATTGGTTCACTCCATTTCCCATTTGAAGCCAAGGTGCCATTCGTTTTTATGCTCCGTGTGATCTAGATCACTCCAATTTCCATTGAACGCAATGGGAAATGGAGTCGGGGTCTGACTCCGGATCACAAAAACGAACGACACCTTGTAAACGCGATCACTCCGAGTCAGTCCGAGCAATAAAAGAACGGCACCTTAGTCTACCAGCACACAAAATTTTGTATCTGCAGTGTGCAGCGACAGCAATGTGGGGAGAGCAATTTGTGTGAAAGAACTGTGAGTCAAGTTGAGATGAACAGACCTGTGAAGCCAGGTTCGTTGGTCAGTGTCTGACGCATTATTTCACAGGCATGCAGTTCCTTTACTGAAATGGAGAAGCTCTTCAAGTGTTGTTGACCTTTGTCAGTGCACGTGATTTGTGCGAAGGAACGACATCGAATTGATGCATTGAACCTTTTTGCCTCGCAAGGGAAGCTTGGGACAGTGGTTGTGGTTGCTCTGCCGGATATGTGGCCTCCTCTGAAGTCCCACCCTCACAAGACATCGGCTCCAGGGTCCAAAGGGTTTCAGGCTCCCTGTCCTGTAGAAACAAAAGTATATCCCACTGGTTTTGCGCTGCAGGAATGAAACACAAGTCACATAGTCCAAAGTTTGAGTTTCATCCCTTGTCCCTATCCCCAGGTCCACTGACCCCCCAAAAAAAAATTGTCCACGAGAGAACCCAGAAGAAGCACCCATCTCTTGAACCAAATGATGTGAGAACGAGAACGAGAGACGTGTGAACAATACTGCTGAACGAACAGTCTTGGACAACCTGTTGCAAGGTTTTTGGGATGCCAGGTTCTGAGTCCTTTTGATGCTGCAGCCAAAGGAACGAAGATCCCCCTGTTTGAAAAGAAAAATGTGCAACTTCATGCCAGAACACACCAGGAAGCTCATATTTGTCTTGGAAGAACACTGGTCGGTGTGCTCAGGTTGAACAAACAGACTTTGACAAGGTTGCTGACATTCCGAAAAGGAACGAAGTTTCATTGTTTGTACGTTGTTCTGAATTCGCTGTCGATGCATCTTCGGAAAAAAGACCATTGAAGTTATTCGGGCGTGACGACATTTGCACATTACGTATGCATAGCTTGAGCTGTGCTATCCATTCCTTGCCAAGCGAAACATATTAGTGATCCCAATGACAGCCAGTTTTGCACGTGTACTACCTGATCCGAAAAAGAGACTCAATTTCTGAAGGTCGGTCCAAAAGACACACTCTTCGGAACACTTGAAGGAAAATTGCGCTGCTGCAACCACAAGTCGTGAGGATTTGGGGTTTGAACCTGAAACAATTGCAGTGACGACATTTCAAAGATTTGTTGGCACTTTCCAATCGGAGAAAAGGACATTTGAGGACAGCTGTGGTCTTTGGTTGCCGCTTCCAGTTCAATTTCTGAACACTTCTGCACTGAACATGGCAACCCCGACTGACCAGGTGAGGAGGGACCCCGCATCTTTCAGTCAGAAGCCTTGTATCTTGGGCTGCACCCACGCAGGTTGTTCAGAAAGCACAAACGCGATGGGGGAGATTCTACCAACTACGCTTTGAACATAAATTACTTCAACGACGAGATGAATTGAGAATCTCCTCCCTCGCGTCAATGAGTTGGAAATAAGTTGGTCTGGTCTGTGGTTCTGAACCTTCAGCTGCGGATCACAGTTTGGACAGAGGGTGTTTCACTGCAACCACAAAGGATGGCGCGATCTCATGGTTTGAAACTCCATATTGTCTGACACTGTAAGATTTAATTGCATTCGATCTGTGGTTAAAGCTCCAGGGTTTGAGTTTTGCGCTGGTTCTGAAATTGACTGACCAAGTTCAGCCAGAGGATTAATTCCCTTCCCCATCGCCGCAACAGGCGTCATAAGTTTTTAGAAAAGAATTGATAACTTGCGCGTCGTGCAATGTGCAGAAAAAATCACATAACGAGCACACGCAATCTGTCCCACCCGTGGCACAGAGCCAGGTGTTCAGATTTGGATTCCCTTTGGACTGAAGTCTGCGTTCGGTGCCTGTTGTTCTCTTTTGCGTGAAATCACAAACAGACTGGCCTCCTGCAGACTTGTTTGCGGTTGTCTGACACGGGCGACGAACGCCATCAGCTTTACCTGCCTATTCTGTTTCAGGAGGCCAACTCTCACGTGCGCGTCTTTTTGAGCGGCGCTCACTCGACGGGGAAAACGACGCTGTTGCGTGACGTCATCGCCCAACACAGCGACATTCACGGAGTTTCAGAGGTTGCCAGGCAACTCATTCAGGTGAGAACTTCAGCTGCAAGTTGCTCAGCACCTCTTGGTCAAGGTTTCGGAGCACCGAACAGTTGGAGAAATGTGCATCAAAACAGTCGCCAAGAGTCAAAGGCAGAAAACATTTATCAGGAATAACGCGAAACATTTCATGAATGAACCTTTTGCCTTGAAGGATGAAGGGCTCCTTGGCCACACCGACTACAAGAACCACCCCGAGAAGTTTGAGTGGCTCCAGCTGAGGATCTTGGAGAAGCAGAACGAGGTGGAAATGCAGCTCCAACACACGGGTGAGAAACAGGGACCTTGGGGTCGAGGAGTCCAACGCTGATCTCACTTGATACACATAAATTTGCCACTCGTTTTGTTCAACTTTTGTTGGTGTGACATGCATGCTTTCACAAAAACTAGTTTGTCCACAACTTTTAGTCTTGACAACACTTTGCTCTCAATTTAACTTTCGTTTTGATTTTTCACTTTGTTTTCTTTCATTCTGATTTGTTCACGCTGGATGTTGGCGCCACGCAGAAGTGGAAAGGGAGGGGAAAAGAGAGAAAGGCAGAGAGGAGAGATACGGTAAGAAGGAAGGGAGAACGAAGGAGAGAGGGAGAAGGGGACGGAGATATAGGGAGAAAAGAATGACCAAAGGAGACGAGAGACAGATAGGACGAAGAAAAAGGAGAAACAAGGAAGTCCGGTAATCGGACCTGATGATCGCGCGTCAGTCTAGACACAGCTGCCGTTGCCAGAAATCTACTGTGTTTCAAAAGTTTGGTTATCAATTTACAAGTGTTTTCTCAGGTTGCTAGTAAGGATAAAGTTTGAAAAGGTAGAGTCTAAATCTGAAATATCATGGATGGTGTGAGAAGGTAAGGGGGTAAGGATGGGGTGGGATTTTAGCAAAATTCCACACATTCCATACATTCCAAAGTGTGGACATTTAAGCTGAGAGCGGCACCTAGATGGCCGCTACGCGACCATCAATAAAGAGGGAGCGAAGGCAGCAAAATGCAAGAGAGGAGACTCTGGGCAAGGGAGGAGCAAAACGAAACACTCAAAGAAGGATGGTGAGACAGAAAGGGAGGGCCAGGGGATAAAGAGGGCAAAGGGAGAGATTGAGACGAGATGCAAGGAAGGAGAGAACATGAGCAGAGACACATGAATGAGAACAAAACCGCTCGCAATTGGTGCGACACTTGCAGGGATTTTACAGGGTTTTTCATCCACTGTTCCCCAGTGGATCAGGGGCGGCTACAGGAGCCCCTGACAACCGAGCAAGTTTTGTCTCCCTTTGTGCCACGAGTCCAAAACAATGAACACGTAACGCATTGGGACAAACTTTGCGAAGAACTTTGGGCGTTAGGCTTCCTGGCTTTGTTTTGACAAGTGGCTCAAGTTTTTGTCACCAGAAGCTCACTTGTGAACAATTTCTTTGTCACTTGATTGTGAACCAAGTGTTTACTATCTTGACAAACTTTCACACAGGTCTGTAAGCAGTTACCACTGAAAAAGCAATAGATCTTTCAGAACACTTGGTCTGACTGTGGTGATTCAAAATCTGTTAAAGCTGACAAAACCCTTTGCATGCCAACATCTGTGCACGCTTGACCTTCACATAAATTTCCAGGATCACTTGTGAATGAGAAACACCGGAACTTTCTCGAAACGTTCTGAACGTGTTCGATTCGATTCCAGACTACATCACGGACCGTGGCCTTGACCCACTGGTGTACGCCAAACTCTATCTGGGGGAGGAGGCCTTCCGTCGGGTCCTCAACTCACCTGCTGCGCAGGACTGCATCCGAAGGTGAATGGGGGAGCTTGAGGGAGGGGCTCCTTGGTATTCACTGGTTGGTTGACCTCAGAGTGTTTGTTGCTGGGAGGGTTACGCTGGTCGCTGGGCCCAAAGGAAACTCGCGGTCAGTGGATAGGCTCCCAGTGAGCCTACCATTGGCTCTGGGGGACAACAGTGTAGGTTTGTTTCAATAGAGACTGTGCCTTCGCTGTGGCAGAGCCGAATGAAACCTGCGCGTGAGTGGACCGAGGGGACACAAATGAGTGGACGCACCCGTCAGTGGGACTCATGAGCATTCCAGTGTGTGTGTGTGTGTGTGTGTGTGTGTGTGTGTGTGTGGCTCCAGTGTTGTTGTCCATTGGGTGCGTCCACGAGGTCTACGATTTGGCGGGGCCTTCGGGACACAGGTAAAAATATCTCCTGGCTTCGTTTTGCGCGAATGGGGGCCACAATCCACTCAGTTCTACTAGTGGGTGTTGGGTTTCAACCAGAAGGCTACAAGACCTGGAACCGGCCTGGAAAAGTTGCATCATGTTTTTGACAAAGCAACATCATCGTCATCACAAAAAGCAGAACACTGACTGGTCGGTATCCTTATCTTCGGAGTCTTATCTCAGCATGGTGGATTGTAGATGCGGGTCCTGAATATCAAACAGAGTGAGCTGGCGCAAAATTTGGTGAACATTGCATTCTGTGGGTGAGTCGCAGAAGAACCAGGTTTGACACTGTGAACCCAGTGGAAAAGACTGTTTCCAAGAACAAGGGCCCAAATCTCTCTCTCTCTCTCTCTCTCTCTCTCTCTCTCTGTCTCTCTCTCTCTCTCTCTGTCTCTCTCTCTCTGAATGTTTGCCTCTTGTCAGGGCAACAACTTGTCAAGCGATTGCGATTTTGAAACCTACCTGCCGAAACGGTGGCTCAGCCAAAGGGGTTCCTGAGAAATTGATTTTTTGTTCCTTTGAGATAATTTGTCACAAAATTGTTCTGAACAAACTGCCATTGTCTGGAAAAATGTTGGTTTCTCAGCTGTTTTTGTTTTGTTTTGTTTTTGTCCACTGGTTTGGACGGACATTATCAGGGAGATTATGCATGAATCTCTCAGATGCACGTCGCACCAACGCCAACATCGAAAAGAGCACACAAAAGCGGTTTTCACATTGGGTGACGTCGACTTCAACTTCATCTGTCTGAACGGCACTTTTGACGTCGATGTCAAAATTTAACCTGACGCCCAATTGCTGAGCATCAAAAAATGGTCCAGACCATTCTTTGACATTGTCAAGAAAAGTTGACGTCGACGTCAAAAAAAGTTGACGCCATCACCTATGTGAAAACCGCTAAATTGTGACATTGTGCACAGTTTTCGTGGCACTGGCCAATCACTACACACCACCTGACGTTGGCGTTGATGCGACGTTCAGCAAAGTGTCGTTACGAAGGTTATACTACGAGGTAATATCCAACCACGATGAGACTTGTCATGTTCATCTGTGACCATCTGGTCACTGTCGCAGAACATGCTGAGTCTCATCGTGGTTGGATATTACCTCGTAAAAGTCTTTTCCGTCTTGTTCTACAACTCTGCAATCTCTCCACAAGTCGTTTGAGCTCGCATCGTGGTAGAAATGGGTTCTCACCCCACAAAAAGGTTCCTGTTCAATCACACAACTCCTTTCTCGACCAAAGGTCTCAAAAAGTCATTGTGTGATTTCACAGGAACCATTTTTGTGCAGTGTGAGAACCCTGTCTTCAGCGCTCGAACCGCTCTTGACTACAGAGATCAATGCTTTGGCGGACATGCACAAAACCTGATCGCAGCAAGGTGCTGAACATGACGGAAAAGACTTTTAGTATTACCCTCGTACCTAATCCCCCTACTGTTTCAATGCCCACACAGGCACCGGAGTCCCCGCTGCCTGACCTTCGTCGTGCGGCCGCAGCCGGAGTGTATGCGCGCGGACGGGGTCCGCATCGCGCCCGTCTGGGACGAGGTGTGCGACTTCCATGACGTCATGCTGCGCGTGCTGACGTCACTCGGCGTGGCGCACTGCGTCATCGAGTGCCTGGACCGCCAGCAGAGGGTCGACTTCGTAGTGCAGAGAATCACAGACACGAAACGACGTTTGACTTCGAGCTTTTTGCTTCAAGAGTCAGAAGTGCAGGCAGGCTGCTAAATTTAGTTTTGGGCCCGATTGTCTGGTTTGAAGTTCAGCAAGTAAAACTGGAGAACAATTATTCTGAGGATTCTTGGGGTGCCATGTCTCTGGTTTGTGGGTTGTAGTCGTGCTTTGGAATCAGAACGTGTGCGTACGTTCTCTTTTGGTCGGGAAAACAAACCCTGATATGTTGTTGGCACACTGGCACACTTCAGCGGCGAGAAGGGAGCCAGCAGTCTCTCAGGGCCAGAGACATACGTGTGGGAGCTAGAGGAGCTGGCGCCCCTGAACGATGGGGCTCTAGTTCTGATTTCCCGCTGCAGTTGGCCGTGGCAAACGAATTTCTCTGCGGTCAGTTCGTTCTGCGCGACACAAATCTTCGTGTGAGTCTCATTGGTTCCGGATTTTCCCCTTCCTGAGCCCCTGAAAGAAACAAACTCCCAAAGATTTCCCCCTCCTTCCAAGTCATTCTGTGGCCAAATTTGGTTCACCAATGTTTTGTCTGGAACTCACCAAAGCGGAACCGAAGTGCGACATTTTGACCGACCGAGCGACGCGTGGCACTTCCGATTGAATGTGGGGTGATTCCCGACGACTGAAAATGACTCAAATTCGTACCCAGCAAAGGGGAACGTTCACTTTTGTGTCCAAAATGATGTGAACAAAGTGCACACAGTGAGGAAAATGGAGGAGGTGTACCGGAAGACAGGGATCGCACACTCAGTGCAGTGTGAGAAGCGCATTTCGCACCACGCCAGACGAAAATTTTTTATGACAGTTGAGATGCTTTGCATCGAGACTGAAGTAAATTTTTT
>JAAUXT010085346.1_pt1 | contig 11523 bp, 11 predicted proteins | sample 7278171 | NCBI WGS metagenome assembly JAAUXT01 (sample SAMN14350112, study PRJNA611818) | marine sediment metagenome | isolation source: surface marine sediment (1.8m) | place: French Polynesia: Moorea | collected 2018-08 | reverse complement strand
CATCTCTGAGTGGGGTGCCGCTAAATGACCGCAACTAATTAATCAGCGGTGCCGCTCCCATTACAAGTGCCGCTGAGCTCCTATCGGAGCTATGGGCGCCGCTAGTGTTAATAAAAAGTGACGACTCAGCAAAAACTTCATCACACCTCAGCAGTTTTGCACTGAGCTCAATAAATACACAAAAAGTTGGGTCGAGTGTGCAATTTTATGAGAGGTTTTTGCACAGATGACGCGGAGTCAAAATTTTGACGCGACGCCAGGAACGGACTGGACCATTTTTTGACAGTCTCCATTGGGCGTCATGTTAAATTTTGGGCCTGCGCCCCAAGATTTTTTACGGGCGCGTCAAAAATTCAGACGCCGCCCAAGCTGCCTGTGTGAAAACCCCTTTTCAAATCGTTCTGAATCGCACAATTCAGCGGATCATAGTCCCATTGGAAACCTGATCACGTGGGCAGGCCGATTCAGGTGGGGGGGGGGGTCGGGTCCAACCCACCAAAACAATTCCAACAGGTGCAAACCTTTCAAGTAAAATGTTTTGAAGTCGCAGTGATGATCCAGAGAAGGAAAGCCGTTTTCACATTGATGCTGTCGACGTCAAAGACAGCAGAATTTTGACGTCAACGTCAAAACGTAACTTGACGCCCAATTGGTGGGTGTCAAAATACAGTCCAAACCATTCTTTGATGTTGTCAAGAAAAGTTGCCGTCAACGTCAGAAAAAAAGTTGACGTCGTCATCAACGTGGAAACCCCTGAAATTCCACTTTTCTGCTACAAAAAGTCGTATTTCTGACAACTGGACCTTGGACCCCTTGACCCTGGCTCCGCAACTCACTCAGACATGAACTAAAAAAAGTCCAATCTCTGTTTGGCACGGCGCCACAGACGCACTGACGCTCGCAATAACCTGGGACAGAAATGGGACAGAAAAGGGACTCGTATTGGGCACAGCCTCTGCGTATAAAATCGTCTGTTTACTCAGCGAGGCCCATATCTGAAGAGACTTCGCTCTCAGTCTCACAGTACATTTTGGAGCAAGACTCAATACACGCGAGATCCACAGAAAGATTTCGCAGCAAATAACGCAGAGAGTTCACCTCAAGTGGTTTTCACATTAGTTTAGGCGCGGTTGTTTTTGACGTCGGCGTCAAAATTTAGCATTGAACCCAAAGGTGGAATTTTTGACGTCAGCCCAGAAAACGACCGCGCATCACCCAATGTGAAAACCCCTTCAGGCTCGAGCCGTTCCTGCATTCGCACCACGTGACAGTTTCACAGATTCGCCCCCTGGTGGATCACGTGATTTACAGCGTATCAGAAGCAGCGTCTCACACGTCACTGGTTTCCCTGGAGACAACACGATATGGACACACTGGAGCTGCTGCCGTCGTCCACCTGGTGAGAGAATCGTTCATTGGAGCGTTTGGTACCGTATTCTCGCGACTGGAACTGAAAACCAAAAATCACCCAAGGTGTGAACAGCTTTTGCAAGAAATTTGTTTGAGAATTTTATTGAAACAATTTTTTCGCGTTGAAAAGAGTTTTTCATGGCAGGACCGACTGCGCGTGAAGCCACGATGCATGTTCGCAGCGCTGAGCGCTTGCGCGTGTGCGCTTCAGCGTGTGTGCGTGGCTTGTGACGTGTGGCCGTCATGGCAACATGTGTGTTTGTGTGTGTGAGTGTTGTCTCATGAAGATGAGCTTGGATTAAGATTCGGATTAAACAAGACGTCGTACGGTTGAACGTTTATTGTCCGAAGTCAAGAGAGTGCATTATGGAACAGTGTCCCGGTTTGCAGCGCACAACAGGTCCAACAAATTCCTTCAGAAAATTGTGCTGAGATGAATGATGCCCGTTCAATTCCCAACAGAATTGCCTGGATCCCATCACTCTGGGTTGGGAGCAAAAATCTTTCAAAATCCGCTCATTTTGGGAACCCCTCAGCGGGATGTGAATTTGTTTCCTGCATGACGCTTCAGCACCATCGAGGGAGTGACTGAGGCTGAAGAGGAATGGGATGTTGAGAAATGTGCAGCGATGGGAAGTGTCGGCTGCTGGGTGAGTCATCTTGGATCGGAGAGGCAACTGCTGCCATCTTGAGTTGTGGCGGCGCGGGAGGTGCTGAGTGTCCTCAGTTCTGACCACCACGCCTTCCCGAGGTGCAACACCACGCACGTCCTTCTTGGGGATTTAGCGCAATGCGTGACGCATCCGGTGTGAATCCAGCCAGGCCAAACCAGGCTTCAGGAACACTCTGGGATAAAGTCGGGTGGGGAGTCGACTTCTTGATGGTGCAAAACAGGGGACCAAAAAGGTAGTTGAAATGGGCAAAGGTTTCGCACTGTGTCATGGTTCAGTTCCCAGTTCAACGTGACACCGTGTACCACCTGCAGGCACCGTTTGTTCCGTTGCAGAAATTTAACTCCTCTGTTTTTCCCTTGCAGCTGGCAGCCAATCATCAACCACATCGAGTCGAAGTACGACGAGTTTCTGAACGCCGAGTCGCGGGTCAACCGGAAGCAGAACCCAGACTCGCGCGTGCACTGCTGCCTCTACTTCATCTCGCCCAACGGCCACGGGTACGTCCGCTCTATTATCGCTCACTGGGCATGAGCACGTGCGCGCTGTTTTCGCTCAATGAACACCGGTACGTGCACTCTATTATCGCTCAATGGACACGCGGACATGCGGTGTGTTATCACTCACTGGGCACCTACGTGCGCTCTATTATCGCTCACTAGACACTGGCCCGTGCGCTCTATTTTCGCCCAATAGACGTGGGAACTTGCGCTCACTTTCGCCCATTGGCTGCGGCGAAGTGTTGTCTGTGGTCCTTGCATTTGACCAATCAAAAGTGACCGTCTTGTGGATCTGGAAATGGAGAACCAGAGCGGACATGTGGCTTCTCTGTGGCTTCTCTGTGGCACAGTATCACGTGAACGTTTTCTTTTTTGTCGCCCAGGCTGAAGCCCCTGGACGTGGAGTTCATGAAGCGACTCCACGACAAGGTGAACATCATCCCGATGATCGCCAAGGCGGACACGCTGACCCCCGACGAGTGCAGAGAGTTCAAGAAGACGGTGCGTACTCACACACACACACCTTCACACACACACACACCTTCACACACACACACCTTCACACACACACACCTTCACACACACACACACCTTCACACACACACCTTCACACACACACACCTTCACACACACACACACACCTTCACACACACACACCTTCACACACACACACCTTCACACACACACACACACACACACACACATACCTGGAGGTCATTGCGCTTGAGTCCATTCTTGTAACTGTGCAAAAATTCACGTGCGGAAACTTGTCACAGCCCCTGCACGGAAAGAGGAAGGCTGTTATTTTGGTTTCCGAGAGAAATTTTTCGTGTGACAGATTCGACAGAGTTTGCATGTGTGGCAAAGCAAAATAATCTTGACCCAAGTTGAAGCGTAATTTTCCCAACATGCGTTTATTAATCATCGCAGCCGCAATTTCATTATCAGTAATTGCTTCAATTGGATCGCGCTCACTGTGTGTTTTATTGCGTTGCAGATATTGAATGAAATCGCGCAGCACAAAATCAAGATCTACGAGTTTCCCGACTGTGATGACGAGGAGGAGAACCGGTTACAGAAGAAACTCAAGGTGCCGTCACGCACTCGCACACACGCACGCATACACACACACACACTCGCACACACACACACACACACACACACACACACACACACACACTCGCGCACACACACACGCACACACACACTCGCACACACACACACACACACACTCGCAGACACACACTCGCACACACACACACACACACACATCCATCCACGCCGCTTCGCACACACTAAAGAACTGTGTGAATTAGAAATCCTAAGCTCGCGGCAAAATCAAGTTTCTCTGGCCTGTTTCACACCGACCGCACCGCACACGGACGTGTTGCGGTTCGCAAACCGTAATGAATCCACTTTTATGTGTCGAAACAGCGACCCACCCAAGTGCCCCTGGTAAATCACCAACCAAAAAGGCTGTGACAATTGAGAATACTTGCGCCTTCCCCTGTTGGTACCACCGCCGAACAGGGCCTCTCCTCGGTTCCGATTTTGTGAATAGAAAATGACGATTCTCTGGCTCTTGTGCAGGACCGGGTCCCGTTTGCCGTGGTCGGCAGCAACACAGTGGTCGACTCCGGGGGGCGCAAGGTGCGGGGGCGCGTCTACCCGTGGGGCGTCGTCGAAGGTGAGACAGCCCCCCCCCCCGAAGCCAAGGATGCCTCACGCATTGGGTCCCCACCTGAGAAATGAGTTGGCGGTACACTGTGTGAAATGCGTAACGTGCAAAAAGACCAATGATAGTGTTGACACGTTCAATAATGGGTAAAATTCCCGCACCCTCGTGAGTATCGCGTGAACAAGAAATTCGTCTCGAAGGTAAGGCGCGCCACTGGTACGTTTCGTCACGACCTGAGAGAGACAGTTGACGTTGCGTTGATTCGCTGCACTGTGCATAGCGCGCAAAAGAACCTAAAAATCTGTGTTGACCCACATCGGTGTGTTTGAGTAAAAGCCACCGCCCTCGCGGGAATCGCGTGAACAACACACGCGTCTCGCCCTCTGGTGTGTGACATCTGCACCCCTCTGCCCTCTAGTGGAGAACCTGGAGCACAACGACTTCATCGCGCTGCGCAATATGCTGATCCGCACGCACATGCAGGACCTCAAGGACGTCACCAACAACGTGCACTACGAGAACTTCCGCTACAACAAACTCGCCTCAGTCACCTCAAACGGGAAGCACAAGTCCGCGTCAGGAAAGTGAGTAGAGCGCATGCGCGACGGCGCAGTCACGTGATGCTGAAGCTCACGTGATGTTGACTTCAGCTCACAGCGCATGCGCGCCTGTGTCCGTAGTTTTCTGTGCAAGGAGTGGACACGCGTGTGATGGCAGTGTTCATTGGTTTGTACAGGAAGTTACGGATACGTGTACGGAAGCGTTGTGAACTGGGGAATCAGTTCCGGTGTCGAGTGCGCAGAAAATAACGCCAGTAAATGGCGAGAAGCAGGATATTGGTTGATTGCTTTGAAAATATCACGAATGACATGTGACATTTTGCAAAATGGCAGGTTTGTCGCGGAAGACAAAGAGTATGTGTGCCGAGACTTCGATTCGTTTTGTAAAACGTAACCAGTAACCTGCACAGACTACGATTAGAAAGTTCCACCGTCGATGCTTTTCATGTTGATTTATTATTTGCGTTGATGACACAAAACGAACGTGTCATTTGAGAGATTTAGCAACATTTCTGCCCGAAATTTAGACTTAGATTTTCTGTCCCCATCTTTCTCGCGTTTGGAATGGAGTGCATGCGTACTTTGGACTTTTGAGAAAATTTTGTGTCTTGCATGAAGATTTTTGCTCGGTGTCCGAAAAGTGCTAAATGTCCCAAGTGACAGAATTTTTGACGCGACGTCTTGTATTTATTGCCTGTGACCCCGTCTGAGTTGAACTAACCCCACCCACCACTGCAGCCTAATGTTGTGTCTACTAACGGCATGAGCATGCGTGTGTCACCCTCATCCTCTCCTCCTCCGCAATGGGCGTTTTGGGCGCGTTCGATTTGGAGCAGAGCAGTCAACTCTCTCTTGTGCGGACACCTCCCCCCCTCCAGTGGCCCGATGTGACAGTTGTCCGCACAAAAGAGTTTCAGTCGCTGAGCGAACGATGTTTGGCATGTGTCCGCATTTGGCAGTGACCGTGTGTTGAAGATGTCCGCACAAAAGAGAGTTCACCCTTGGCGTTTTTGATTTCTCGTGGCTATGTGCTGAGTTTTTCTGCAACGGGGAAAGCGGAGGCTTGAGGCGAGGCGGGGGCGGTGGCTGCAGTAGCAGGGACAGGGCCGGTTAGTCGGAGCCTATGTCACTCTTAATCATTGCCAGCAGCAGCAACAACAGCAGCAGCAGCTAGTAGACACTTCATACAAACACCTTTCGATTCTGATGGTTTCTTCCAACAACCGAAGGAAAACTTGCAATTTTCCTTTTGGAGCTTGAGAAATAATCCACGGCTATGTCTAAACCACGAAAGTGCAGCAAACAAAGCAAGCGCCTGTAGAATAAGGAGTTCTTAACCCCAGCATCTCTCCTGCTGTGTTTCCTTAAAATATAAGTGATGGTTTCCAAAACAAAAAAAAAAGAAGAGATTTTTTTGAAAACATGGAAAATGAACTGCTGGCGTGTTACAGCTCAGAAAACCCAGTGCCTGCCGTGCGTAAAAAGAAGTTGAGAAACAGCAGCCTCACGGAGCCGCCCTCCTCTGCCTCGCCTCCTCAAGCAGAAGCCCCCAGCGCAAAGCACGTGTCCATGGGTCCCCTCTCGGCGGCGGGGGCGGGGGTGGAGCCCCTCACGGTGTCGGTGTCCCCGCCCCGCCCCGGCAGCACCTCCCCCGGCTCCCCGGGCTCCCCGCCCCAGCGCCCGCCTCCTCCCGTCGGCTACGGCAGCCTCGGCCGCAAACCCAAGTCGCAGTCTCTCCTCCACATCCCCGTAGATGGCAGCAAAACCCTCGCGCATTCGTCCCCCTCTCATACTCCGGAGTCAAAATCTCAAAGGCCTGGGAGTTACTTCAGTCTGGATAGGGGGCAGAAGGAAAAGCCCAAGCGCCCTGCGCCGATGAGTCCCGGGAAGAGAAGCGCCCCGTCCCCGCCCTCCGTGGCGCCACCGCCCGTGCCCCCCGGCGCCCCGCCGCCTCTCCCGGCGGACCCCCCGCCCCTGCCGCCCGGGGGCCCTCCGCCACCGCCGCCCGCCGAGGTGAACAATAACTCGCTCCCCGAGCGACCCATGACGGACGGAGAAGTAAAAGCCAGGATGACCCAACTGCTCATGCTAGACCCTAAGTAAGTACTCACTCGCCTGCCAGTTCGTGTTGTGGGTGGACGTGACGTCACGGACGTGATGACGTCATGTTGGTGACGTCACGTGATACAGGGGACGCTTTCGAAAACTAATGCCCTTCATGAACCGTAGAACGGGAGATTGTAGTTCGTCCAGCCAGAGTTTACAGAATAGAAAAAGAAATGCTTGCATGGCATACGCTCGCAGCAAGCCTGAACACAAAGTTTTTAGTGACAGTGTAAAAGTCTAGTTCATGTAAGTGGAGCGCTTTTGTTCAGTAGCGTGTGTTTTCGTTCTAGACCCGTTTCACTTTTATTTTTGGATCCGGAGCCTTGCATTTGTTGCACGCGATGTGTCTTTGTGCACGACCCCCCCCCCCCCCGCGTGGGAATTGAAGCCTGTATTCACTTTGACCCACACGTGGCAAGTCGCGTCGTCGCTTGTCACGTGTGACGCGGGTATTGTGAATCTGACCTCAATTTCCATTCCCAGAACCGGAAGTTCCCAAAACCGGAAGTTGTGGTACCGGAAGTGGATGATTGACGTGGCGCCCCCGCGCGGCGGCTGTTTGCAGGAACCCGCTGATGCAGATGGAGGAGGAGAAGCGAGAGCACGACCAGAAGATGAAGAAGATGGAGGCCGAGATGGAGCAGGTGTTCGAGATGAAGGTCAAAGAGAAGAAGACGAAGCTCAAGGACTCCGAAAACGATGTGAGTACCACCGCTGCTGCTACACGCTGAGAGTCACCTCGAATATCGCCCGTGTGACATGGCGTGTGTGTGTGTGTGACTTGTCAGGCCTGTTTTCATGGAACTGTATCCACACCAACTGAAGCTGGTCTCTGTTCTTGTCTGCGGAACAAAGATGTATCTCGCCACCCATCCGGTGCGCTGACGCAACTTGTGTCCACACACAGGCGAAAATACGAATAATAGACGTTCCTTCAGGCATTCCCTTCATAATGAAAAAGTTGATTTGTACTCCAAAAGCGCAGACACGATGCCAACAAAACGGATGGGAGGAGGGGGACTTCTTCCCTCAGTGAGTCAAGGAACCCATTTTGAACTGACGTGTTTTGTGATGGTGTTTCAGCTGCAGCGCCGCGCTGAGCAGATGAAGAAGAGTCTGGAGCAGCAGCTCAAGGAGCTGAGCGATAAACGGGAGCAGTTTGAGAAGGAGCGCAGCGCGTGGGAAGAGATGCAGCGCTCAGCCGCGCCCCACGAGAACCACAAGTCAGATACAGGCTCATTCAAAATGTCCTTCCCGCGCTTCAAATAAAGCACCACCCGCCGCCATCCTACATCCATCCATCCATCCATCCATCCATCCACCCACCACCGCCGTCAAACAGCTGCAGGCAGAGCTGTGCAGGAGCAGAGCCAAGTCAGTCCCCCCTACGTTTCGTCTCTCAACATCTAGATCTACTGTAGGGTAGCACTCTAGATGTTGTGTGTGGTGAAGTACACTGTTTCGGTTTGGTTCGTTTTGTGTGGTTGTGGTTCGCTCACTCAAGTGTGCTGCTGGATACACGTGTGTATATTTGTGTGTTCTGTAGTCCTTTATTTGAGTGTACAGTGTTGGTCAGTGTGTGTGTGTTTGGGTGGCGTCACTTTTCGTAGCACACTTGTGAGCAAATCACAATGCGCCAGCCCTCCACAGCTCAACTTTCTTCACACTGAAATGTTTCAGTTGTGAAGAAAAAGTATGTTTTGCTTCTGTATAGTTCTGCTTGTTTCCAAGTTTTCCTTGTGTTCCAAACTTGGGTTGTGTTCGATTCAGCTCACTGGGTTCGAAGTCGTCCGTTTTCCATTGCTACGGTGGACTCCGAGGCCAGTGGCGCAAAATCGAACAAGGTCCAAAAAGTCATGTTCATTGGACAGAATAGCAGAAGACACGTAGAATTTATTCAGTGTTTGGTATCGTCTTATCATTTCAAGAAAATAGCTTCCCAAAGACCAGTAGATACTGCAAGTCAATCTTTATTTTTTTCCAATCGGTGTTTGCCCTTTATTGATAAGTTTTGTTGTTTTTGTTTGTAGCACAAAGAGAGGAAAGAAGCTTTTTTAGCATAGTGAGTGGCGCGACCCCTGGTGTCGGTCGCCCTGGACACTGCTCGGACCTCTAGTGTTGGAGTGATAACGTCTTCCCATTGGACAGTATCATGAGAACGGCGTTCTTCATGGCTTCTGCGCTTGCAACTAAGGATACGGCAAAAACAAACAAAACAGTGAATGAAAATCAACACAACAACTAATGCACTAACTCTGGATGGATCTACCCGTGCTTCCTGGAGTTCTGGATGGAATGCAGGAAGGAATTCACTCCCGCGTCTGTTTGAAGCCGCCATTTCTGCTGCACCGTTCCCACGCGTCGCGTCAGCGTCTTGACGACGTCGTCTCCCTGGAAACGCGCGCGCACTTGCGCCGCGCGCGTCTCTCAACCCTCGGCGTCGAGGGTTTTTGAACGCAAATTATGCAAAAATAAACTTGAGCCTTTCGAAGTGAAAGCAAAGTGACTGGGTCAGTCACTTGAGCCTCTGAAAATTTGTTTCAAAAAGTTTTTCTTGACCTGATGTCCCAGGTTGTGTACAAACTAATCATTATTTATTTACAACCTGTAAAAAACTGTGAGCGCATTTCAGCTTTTAGGAGCTTGCGGTCTCCTTGTGTGAATATTTTTTTTGTACAATTTTGTACGTTGTTGTCAAGTGTAGGGTTAGAACTGCTCTGAAGTAGCGTCGGCAACACTGCGCCTCTCACAGTAACCTCCAATCAACCTTGACATCATCATAACTTGCCAAACAGCGTTTTGTACGTGCAACTGAACCATTTTTGACATCACTTGTGTTTTGTACGAATTGTGATATTCATGTACAATCGAAATGCGTTGAAAGTCCGAGTAAAACCAAGCAACGTAAGATGTACTTTGGTCCTAACCAGTAAAAAAATAAACCCCCCTGAGACCAGTTTTGTGTAAGATGGTAGTCGGTGTAAGATAATGTGGAGTTGTTAGCTCGTTCTGGTAAGTGTACAAACCTTAGTTCAATGAAGATTACGGTGCAATGTCAAGCCTGCTTCACTCTGTATGCGTGACGCGTTGTGGTCACGTGCACGTCATTGCGGGTTGCGTCGTGAAATTGACGCGACTCGCGTTGACTTGTACGCAGAAGCAATGCGTGACGTATTCAGTGTGAAACAGGGCTCAGTGTGAGGCCCTCTGACCCGTTTTGTACAAGCAGCGCGTGTATTTCAGTGAAAAAATACGTCGCGCAGACAGTTCGTGACGTCAAAGTTTGTCGTGAATCTGACGTTGTCAGGTTCAGCTGAAAGAAAACGCCTTGAAAAAAGCAACCTCAACAGGAATGCTTGAAATCCAGTCGATTTTCATCGTACGCATTGACATGAAGTGCATTACACACATTGGGCGTGTTCGCTTTGCCCGCTGAACGCACCACGAGCGGTTCGCGCGCACGCAACGCGGCCCGCGCTGCGTTCTGCGTGAAAATCGAACACGCGGAAACTTTTTTTACGCGCACACATTCAGCTGCGGAGCTTCTTTTGCCTCAATTCAGCAGGAAGTGGCGCTCTTTTCCTTCTTGACTTTCTGTTTTCGTCTTCGTTTGTTGAGAATCATGTCTTATCTGCTCGTAAAATTTCCAAGTTTACGGGTCTTTTTGTTGTGAGCTTCGCTATTGTTCGTTGCGTTTTGTTGCGCAGCGAGAACTGCGGCGTCTTTCTGGCCAGTCTCACGCTGGGTGTGTCACGTGTTGCGTCCTCGGCATACGTCATAGCGTGGTACGTCGCTACGTTCTGACTTGTGCAGCGACGCAACGCACGGTGTGAGACGGGCTTTATTGCCGTGTGCAACCGACAGACTTGGGGGCATCAGAACCTGAAATGCTGACAACTTTTGTCACGTTTGTAATTTCGTATCGCTTTCACGCAACATACGCCTCAACAGATTTTCATTTTTGACTGTACATAGATTTATTTCTGAAGCATAAAAAATGTAAAAAATCAACAAAGTACTTTGTGTTTTGTCGTTTGTTTGAAGCCTGTTTTGCGCGAAACGAACACTGAATCGACGAATTGTCGTGGAACTCTGCCAAAATTACTGGATTTTGGGAGGAAATTGGGAAGATGGGTGAAAATTCGTTTCAGCTGTTGGCGAAACAAACAGCTCTGGCGTTTCGTTCTTGTCCCAAAAGTTGACATCAAAAATAGTATAAACGCGATGCAATATATTACCAAAAGAAAAGCGCGTTCTGTGTGCGTCGCGTTTCTCAGTTTAATCATCACAACAGCGGAACTCTTCACGTAGGACAGGCAGGAGGAGCAAAAGTCACTTCCGTTTGGGTGTTTTCAAGTGTTTTCTTCAGTTTTTCGGCATAAGCAGCGATGTTGCTGCTGATCGTCTTGTCGGTGTTCGTGGCTGTGATTCTGCTCTTGTACCTCGTGTCGCCGCTGCTGTCGCCGACGCCTGTAAAGTTGCAGGGAGCGCACGTGATCGTACGTGTTTCGTATCCAGTGTCCGGGTCCGTTGTTGATGGTCGCGGTAGCGACCATCCAGGTCCCGCTGTTGGCTTAAAAACCCTTAGCATTCATGTG
>JAAUXT010027438.1_pt1 | contig 11527 bp, 11 predicted proteins | sample 7278171 | NCBI WGS metagenome assembly JAAUXT01 (sample SAMN14350112, study PRJNA611818) | marine sediment metagenome | isolation source: surface marine sediment (1.8m) | place: French Polynesia: Moorea | collected 2018-08 | reverse complement strand
GTGTGTGTGTGTGTGTGTATGTGTGTGTGTGTGTGTGTGTACGTGTGTCTGTGCGTGTTCTTGCGTGTGTGTGTCTGTTGTGTTTGCGTGTGTGTGATTTCCAAGTGCGTGTGTTCTTGTGTGCATGTGTGTATGTGTGTGTGAGTATGAGTGTGATGTGTTTGCGTACATGTGCAGAGTCAACCTGTGTGTGTTTTCAGATGTGTGACATCCACAGACGACTGTTTTCAGGTGACAAAAAGGTTCATCAATCACGAACATCACCAAGAACCACGAACATTGCCTGAGTCTACGTAGTGAAGGCGCACTTTCCACAGGCCTGTAGAGATACGGGGAATGACCTTTCAAAATCGTGACTTTCCAGTTTTCATTTCGTACATGTACACACTATATAACGTGGAGCGATACAGAATATTTTTCCTGGTTTACCACAAGGAAACTGAAGCGGGTGGGAGGCGGTGTCCTCGTGTGGGGGTTTCCTCAGTTTCGGTCGTGCTTCACGCGACACTCGACTCGTGGGTCGTGTGACAAACGCAGATCGTTTTAGACGCAGGTGGGAAGCCGCACCTGAACAACAACACCTCAGGGGGCGGATCCAGGGGGCCCTTGGCAGAGGGGGGGTCCTGATCCTGGAAAAATAGCACTGCCCAAATTTTGCTTGACCTCTCCAGAGAGACCTGCAGCAAACAATTTTGGTTTGGGAAATTATCAATGAAAGCGTGAATTTTCAGCTTTGTCCCTTTACTCGAGCACAGAACAAGTTTTTCTTATCACATTGTCACAAAGGAGGGCGCGAACCAGTGTCATAAAAGAAGAAAAGACACAAAGCCAATGGAGACCGTTCCACAAAATTCTGAGTCAAGAAGAAACTGGATGTTCTGTCCAAAATGTGCTTCTTCGTGCAAAGAGCTGAATCGTCCGAATGACAGAAACGCCATAAGAAGCAATGGATCCTGATGGATCAATGTTGGACTGAAATGAATATTTGCCATGCTATACCGCAGTGCGCCCACTTGGGAAATTTCCTTCTCCATGTTTCGTGCACTTCACCTCGAAGGCGGTAAGAATGTCAACTCAATATTCCTCTGCCCGATCACGTTTCCCTGCTCTGAAGGTCCCACTCACTGCGCACTCCACATGTAAATGTTTGCCTCTGGCACGCAATCAATTGCAATATTGCAGTCATGGAAAGCGAACTCGCATTGCAATTTTATTGTTGCTTTAGGAAACTGGTCATCTGGGACTTTGCAGTGGAGAACATTTCGTGCTGCGAGTGAGTGTCCCACAAGTCTGTGAGCATCGGCTTCGCGTTTGCCTGCCAGCCAGCTGCCGAATTTTGGCCCAAATCAAACACTGTGCACTTTCTCCCTTATTGAGTTATCTGTAATAGATGTGCGCTCCCCGCAGGATTGCTCATCTTGTTATCTTGGCAGCTTCGTTGCACTAACAGCTGCATCCTTAAATGCCACCGCAGCTGTTGCAACATGACCATTAGACCGGCCGGAGAATTATTCATTTTGCGCTTTTAATTTTTCATCACTCACAACTCTGCTTTGCAGCCGTGGTGTCCCAGGGACAAGAGAGATTCGCCTCTGAACACGAAGGATTCCACTTTCGCAATACCACAAGAGAATGACGTTGCTCTTCCTGGTGTTCCCTTGAAAAAATATATTTTTCAATCCTGGCGCAAAGAAAAATCAGGAGGGGGTGCAAAAGGTGAGGCTGCGGCGCCACTGCGTGCGGCTCTCTTATTGCAACAGTGGATCATTCGCTCATTGCGCGTCATCGCTGGATAATGACAATCTGCTGGCGGCCCCGCCCTGCCAGCTCCATACAATAGCGGGGCAGCCAGATAAAGCGCTATCACCGCTCATTACACCCGTCAAGCCGCCGCTTCACACTGCTTCACGATACCCCCTTTGTCCACCCTCATTATTCTCTCCAATTAACTGTTTGACATTTCAAGAGCTGCGTTCAAGTTTTCAAAGGACAATTGTAATATTTTCTGCAATTGATTAAGTTTTAAGACTCTTGCTTTTGTGCACACTCGCTGTGCAGAGTGAGTCGTTCAAGTAAATTCAAGAAATGCCAGAAAAATAAGCTCCATGTCAGATCCCCGAAGAACGAGATGAAATCTCGGAGTCAAAGACAACAACAGTGTTTCATGCAGCATGTATCTCGTTAGCGAGTGACTTCCCCTCAAATAAGGCGTAAATTGGGAAAATTGTATGTTTCCATGGCAACCGGCTGCAAACCTTTCACAATAATTGCCCAATTTCATCTCATCACATTAGACTGCGAACTAACGCTTGTTTCCTTCGGTTCCGCCAAAGCGAGTTCGGTCCCAATTCGTGTTGAGTCGTCAGCCTCAGTCGCGCTGCCAACTTCAGTTTTTCACGACTTTCCGGTTTCATGACAAACGAACATGAGTCTGTCAACATCAACAAAAGAAACAGGGCATCTGACAGGACCAGAGCGCAGACGAGGGTTGTCCAACGAATTTTCCGATGGTTTTCGACGCTCAAAGCCACCTTGAAACTGTCGCGATGCATGCTGCAGCGTACGTACGAAAAATTCGTGGATAGCCCTCGGTACTTGAGCTCAACTACATGCAGAACTGAGCCCCAACGGGATCGGGATCCAAAACGTGTGTGAACTCTTCAGCGGACATCAAACACAAGGGACAAACTTTCTCCTGACTGGATGCTGCTCGGTGGAAAGAAACGATGTCCGCCCCCCCAACTGAAAACACGACACAAACAAACGTGTACATGTACGACTGCATGATACGAGACGACACGGACAAATGTGCCACTCTCCCTCGCGCACACACAGACACAGACACACACAGACACACACACACACACACAGACACACACACACACACAGACACACACACACACAGACACACACACACACACAGACACACACACACACACACAGACAGACACACAGACACAGACACACAGACACAGACACACACACACAGACACACACACACACACACACACACACACACACACAGACACACAGACACACAGACACAGACACACACACACACACACACACACACACACACACACACACACACACACGCCGCTAACAGAGGATTGCGGACAATGCAGAATCTCGAAACATGTTCGCGTGTCAGGGCCCCCGTAATTGCAGCATTTCCTGCACCATTATCCATCAATACGAGACCGAGCGCAATTAAACCGTCGTACTGAGGGAATCATCATTATGAAGCTCCAGATTGTTATTATTAGTGAGAGTGATGGACGGAGACGCAGCAGTGCTGCACCCGCATCCCCGACACGGGGAGGGGGGGGCGGCAGCGGGAGAGAAGAGCTGTCTCCCTCCTCCTGCAGTGCAGTGAATGAATGTCTGTCGTCTTTGCCCGTTTGACTTGCAACCTTTGCAGTGGCCACCTGCATAAAGCACCTGACCCGAACTTCTCCACCTTGTGAGGTAAGACGAGGTAACACAGCATTGTCACACGTTGTCACACCATTCCTGTGAAGTCTCAAAAACTCAGCATGGCAGACCAAAAACTTATAACAAAGAGAACTGCATGGATTTTCGTCCCAAGTTTGTCGTCTTCGCATGCACAGATGCTTCGACAAGGAACCCAGGTACATTGTTTGCAAAGACCCAATCTTGCAATTCTTTCTGTCTCTTTGAAACATACAAACTCTTCATGAGAAAAAATCGAGATCAAAGACATTTTTCACATCATGGGATTTTGCGAAGCTTCCTTTGCATCAGATTCACAGGCAAAACAGCTTCGAATTCGCCATTGTGCCGCGCATGTATCAAATGACTTCTTGTCAATTTTGGTGAAAGTCAGAGAAATTGTGCTGTTGCTATGGAAACATCTTGGGGGAAAGCTTTCTCCGCAATTACTAAATTGCATCTTAACATGTCGCACAAAAGCGTCATCAGGAGAAGATGCGTGGTGTCTCTCTTTGCGTTGCAGCTTTGATAAAAACAGATACAACTGTTTCTGCACAGGAAACTTGGAAACATTGACTTTACTCTCACTCACGAGGAGCAGACGAACTTTTGTCAGCAGAGAAATTCTCTTCCAGGTCTCGAGAGTCAGGGAGCAAAATGGCTTGTCGCTTTTCATTCAGGAGCGTACAGCCACCACGCACCGTCGTTCTTTGTTTTACATTTTGAACATGAAAGCAGAATCTCCCTGCGGAATTCCTTCCCCCGCCGCAGCTCGGGGACGTCGCGCAGGTCTCCCCCCCCCCCCACGACGTGCAGCTGCATCGCTAACAAGTTGGACAAACACCGCCCCCCCCCGGAGTCGAGTCGACTGAGTGAGTGACTGCAGCTGCAGATGTTGCAGGCAACTTCTTCCTTGTTTGAACATCGTGTGTACTCAGTCAACACCCCGAACATGATGAACCGTCAGCCGAGTATTATCGCAATGAATGGCAAATTGCCGATTTAACGGCCGGAGTCGTGATGACCAGACGTGCGTGTTGTGGTGGTGCACGTAGTGAGGGTGACAAAAACATACCGTATCCACCCGTGTGGTAGACGTACCTTTTTACCCCAAAATTGAGTGTCAAAAGGGGGGTGGGTGGGTGCGTCTGACACATGGGTATGAGTTTTCATTGTTTTAATAGTACTTGAATACCCCCAAAACAAGAGCTTGTCTTGGGGTGCGTCTTGGACATGGGTGCGACTTGTACCTGGGTGGATACGGTAAGCGCCATGTTGTCCCAAATTGCTGAAGCTCTCAGGGAATTTGTGGGTTCGCACCTTCCTCCTATTCCTCTCCCTACTTTTGGAGAGAGCCACTGTATGTGGACCTCCTGTAAACATCAGATCTCATCAGACATTCCACACAATGGAGCTCACCGCAGACTGATAGGCCCGTGTCCGATCCTGACAGTAATAAGTTTCATTATCGCGTGAAATATGGCCGCTCTCCGCACAATATGGCGAGGCTGTAACGCTTGTCAGATAGAACAATGAAGACTGGTGAGACTCGCGTTGCGCGCAAAGCCGCCGTTTCACTTATTCATGTCAAATTACAGGTTCAGACGTGAGAGATCAATCATAATCCAGCACGGTGCGGGACTGTTAGTGTCGCCGCGCGCACACTGTGAACTATGAGTGCTGGAAAAACAAGAACAGATGAGCAGATGTCGGGGAGTCAATGACGATGATGCACACCGGCTTCACAAAAGTGCCCCGTCTCTCTGAATTTGCTTTGCTATTCTTTTTTCCACAGCATTTTGGCACACGATTTCACTTGAGACCACCAGACATGTGCCTGCACAAGAAGCGGCCTTGCCTGCCTTGCCAACCCCCAACCCCCCAATTCTCAGTTTTTGACTCTCCACCATGGCATGGTCAGCCAAAACACCCTGGGTCACAAAACCACTTTCAATCCACCTGGTCAGCAGCACTCCCATGATTGGCCAAACCCCCAGTGGTTGGAGAACCCCATTCTCAGATCCCCCCAGGGTTGGTAGAAGCTCACCCCTCCATGACTGCTCACGATCCCAGCAGCCTCTCTAGCGGCAAGTTCACTGCCACTTTCCCTTGTGACAGTTACGACTCCACTCCGGATCCAACAGAAACGATTCCCTGCGAAATTGAAGAGAAAAGGTAGGCAATGGGGAGGTTGCCAAGGCAACTGGGTGGAATCCTTTCTAAATAATTACTGCATTCCATCAATGAATATTGGTTGACATTGGAGACTAATGAATGCGCCCGAAGTCACAAGACTTCAGAAAATGTCGGCTTCCTTCTGTGGAACCTTTCTCTGCAGGGACTAATTGCTTTGAACATTCAATTGCAGCGAGATGTGCATGGAGAGAAGGAAGGAAACTCCGCCTTGCGACTCTGCATGAGGAACAAAAAAAATCGGGCACAATGAGCAATGATTTTGGTCCTGAACCCAGTGCAATTTGGTGGTTTGACAGAAACAGGTGCAGGGGTGGGTGGGATATCTGCCACACTGTGGCATGTGTCAGGGTCCTGCAGGAGAAAAGCCTCCTCGTGCGACGCGACCATTGTTATTCACAGCTCAGTCTTTAAACAGATAACGCATCTGACCCCGAATTGTGCAGCTGTCCTCACAACTCTTTTGTTTGAGGCAAACAGAATAAAAATCAACAATTTCGTGTGGTGTTGAACTGTGAGGACCTGTCTTTTCTATCAACGTCCCAAATGTTCAAGCGAACAGCGCACACGCAACGTAACAAGGACACAAGTGGAGAAAATTGGTCGATTGACTGCATCTGATCAAATGGTAGAATTGGATTGTGAACGCTTGAGAGAGAAGGGAGCTGCATGGGGATTCGGGAAGGGACGTCGTTCCGTGATATCACGCAAGAAATCAATGTCTGCAGGGTGTCAGGAATCAAGCAATTGGCATCAAGCCACCGTGGCAGCAGACTGCATGGGAATCATTCTCTGAATCATGATCTTTTTCGCAGCAGAATTTTGTTCAAATTCACTGAGTCCACATTGAGCTTTTGGTTTGGTGGGAGAATTTCACATCAAGTCCGAGATCGATTGTCAATCAATATGCGCGACTTTCCCAGGCCACCGTGTGAACTTCGCAAGTCCCGACCCGACTGCTCAGCCATGTTTGGTGCCTGCAGGGACAAGTTCCATTGACTGTAAAGAATTGGCAAAAGGCCTGAAATAGGTCAGGAGATTTGAAATCTGATTTTGAAGCGACAAATGCGTCAAGACATGTGTAAAGGACAAGTGCATGGAGGCAATATGCCGAGACAGAATTCAGGACTCGTTCTCTCTTCCCAGGGCACAGATTTCTCCGTCTCTATTCAACATGCGAATTCTCCAAATGCAATGACTTCGCTCTTCAATGCAGCAAAGTCATTATGCAGATTGGGCCACAGAGATGTACACAGCTGACAGTGAGATGGCCTGATTGAGTCTGATCAGTTCGGACCGATAGGCTGAATTGGGTCGTCAATGGCTGTGGGAACTGGATGCGAGTAGAAGCCTTTACCCACGAAATCTCATTGAGAAGAACACGCGAGAGATCAGTCTAATTGACATTAGGAACAGCACGCAGAAGAATAGGGGTTCTTCGAACAAGAGAGATAACTGTGAAATCGATGCCTGTTCAATGGTTTCAACGTTGGTTTTGATCATGAGATAACGCGCTGATTCCAGCTGCACGTGTGTGTGTGTGTGTGTGTGTGTGTGTGTGTGTGTGTGTGTGTGTATGTGTGTGTGTTTGAGACGTGATGGGCATTTTGAAATCTTGACGTTCTTTGCGTTTCCCGACAAGATAAAATCGGTCTGGTGGTGGACAGACAGAAAAATGCAGACGCCATTTGACTCCAGGAAGAATGTGGTGCAACGAAGACTTTTCGCAGACTCTTGCAAGAAAACAACAATTTTCTCTTCTTATTTTTTGTGGTGTGGTGTCCCACGGACGCTGATTGCGTTCTGCAGATTTCCTATCAGATCTGTTTCATTGTCTGGTACTCTGCGACAACGTCACGTAATCTCTCTTTGAACCGCTTTGTCCTGTCACATTGACACGAACCTGAGAAGCGTTCGTGATTTGTGCACGTGCAGCGTTCAGGTGCACATCATCAAATACGACTCGTTTCTGATTCCGCGTGCGGCATAATGAGGAAATTAATTTCTGTCCCTTTGTTCTGTGATATGAACGAGTCTGGCAGGACCCGCGTGAAGGGCTTCTTGGAGGAGTTTTGAGACAAGAGTCAGCACGTGAAATTGTTCCTGTTTGGTGATTCCCCCACTGTGGCTTCAATTGTTTCTCGAGTTGTCTCGAGGCAAAATGAAATGTGCTTCGCTGTCATTGTTTGAAGAGTCAGTTCAAATTAAAGTATCATCATTGATGTTCAGCAGATGAAAGGCGAGATAAGTTTAATTACGACATGATGGTGTCACGGATAATTTTTCTATCGCGGTGCCATCATCGTGCGTGAGTGTGGACTCTCGTCCTTAGTCTCAGCAAACAATTTTTGTCTAATTTTTGGATGCAGTGTTCAGCATGGTTATATTTCTTGATTTGTACACACATTTTCTTCAGGCACAACCATCAAAGAAAACTCTCTCGATTGTAGATTCGTTTTTGTTTGCAGGTCATCAAACAACATGCACCGTGCACCGACCACACTGTGGTCAACTTTCAAAAAAGTGCAAGCAAACAAAATCAGCAGGTCTTGAATTTACATATGAAAATAAAACGTGCTGGGAAAATTTATACCCACAGATATTGATTTACGCGGAATAATATGTCCTCTTCATCTTTCAAGGTTCAAATTTGAATTTTCAATGCGGACTGATAGTTCCATTGTCGTGCAACAGACATCAGTGATGCAACGGAATCAGAATCGGACTCTTCAAGCAGAAACACTCCCTGGGAGATCTGACAGGTTGGAGATACAGAACTTTCACTGCGAGCTACTTGATACATTCAGTCACACAAAACTGAATGTTCCATCAAGCTTGGAACCATTAATTAAATTCTAATGCGTGCTCAGCTGAAGCAGCAGCATCAACAACAATAGCCGTAAAGAGACACTGAATAATTATCAAGTACGCAACGATGGGTCCAGTTTCTCTTTGAAGCCAAATGAATTTGTTTGTTCGCATTGAGTAACAAAGTTTAAATCCTGGAAACTCAAGTACTGGTCAAATACACAGATCAAAGTTCAACGGACAAGCCTCTGTGAGCAAATTACCGCGATACAGGGTGCTGCGGATGACCAGTGCAGGTGGTGCTGTCTGATCAGTGAGCCTTGATCTCAGTGAAGCGAAACTCTGTTGAAAAGCATCATTCAGGAAACAACATGCTGAACACATTTCTGTTTCTGAACAACGAAGCGCATCTTTATCTCTGAGTTTATCCAAGAAATAAATTGTTCTCGGCTTGCTCGGATTTTTCCCAGATGTGCAGTTGTAATTGTGTCTCTTCTTTTATGAACCATTTTTTTCTTGCAGGCGCTCAGGAAGAGGGGTTGCCAGAAGTTTGTGGGAAAGTCACACAAAGCCTATTTTCCCCGGATTGTTTGAACCATTATTTGCAGTGCAGGTGTGGGCTATTGTCTTACACAACGGACCATATGCAGGGCGCGGGCGGAACAAACTCCGTGCCGCCTGGTGACAGCGCCAACCTGCAGTCTGCGAGATTTTCCCTTGTGAATTTTCATCTGCTCTTCTGTATGATGACACACGCGGGGTTACGTGGTTGTGATATAATCCTTTGTTTAATTTACCCCTGAAGCACCAGAAGTTTCGCGAGAAACATATGGGAAGCAAATGTTATTTTCAGCTGCTCTTCTCAAGTCGGTTATATCACAGGAAACTCGGGTGCGACAGCAGTTGTTCTGACCCCCACCAATTTTCCCGAGGAACAAGTCAATTCATTTTCAAGGGCAGATTGTACGGCTGCTGGTCCAGATGTTTGAATGTTGGCACCTCCCTTTCAAATTGTGTGAACGGCCGGAGTCTCATATTGATAAAAAGCTAATTTGACATCAAACTGGAGACCAGCTGCTCGCTGCGTCCTGCCACGCAACTCTCAACTTCATTCAATTTGCTCGTTTTCAGGGGTCGTTTTGAGTGAAATGCTGGTGGTTTGAAAATTACCCGCATCTGAATGGGTTTGAGTTCGAAACACACTGACAACTCTTGCAAGAAAGTAGATTCTGCGCAAAACAATAATCAAGAGCAGAACTGCGATTCTAAAGGATTCAAGCAAAACTCCCTGCAATTTCATGAAAATTGCATAATTCATCAGTTCAGGCTCGAAGGAACAAGAGTAACATCTTCATTTGAAGCAAAATTGCCCTTCATTCTGCAGCAGACGGAGAGAAGCAGCAACAATACAGCTCAACCGAGCAGAAACCCAACCACAGTTCGAGTAATCAGGCAGAAGCCCATAGACAACCACTTATTTGTGGCTTCTTTTCTCCGAGTCACATGCGCTTCTGCTCGGAATGAAAGAAATGGAGTTTTCAGGCAATCAGGGAAGAAATATCCACGCTGCGACTCTGATGTAATTGTAATTTGGCCCACATGAGTGAAGTCCTACTGGTTACACGGCACAATCAGTTCTGTGAAGCGCACTAAATGTAAATTGTGGGCTTTCCTTGCCGCGTGATTACCCGTCGTATCTTTCCATTTGAAGACGCCCATGGTCCGCCCATCCTCGCTGAGCCGGGGTTGGGGGGGGGGTTATCTCCTGCTCGTCTTCAAACTTCCGCGGGCTTCCCTGTCACGTCTTTTAATTACAGGGAGACCCTGGAAATTTACATTTGGAGCGACAGTAGAATTCAAACTTCACGTCATCTGAATGAAGAATTGAAGACCTCGGACACTCAGCAGGGTGGAGTGATTTCCTTGTTCAGAGGCACCGCATTGAATTGCAAAACAACTGGAAGATTTCTTACGGAAAATACTTCTGTGATGGTCACCGCTGTGCCGGTCAACATGCAGAATCGAGGTACCTTCAATGCAAGGTGCGCTTTGGGAGGCCCTATTGCAGCAGATTGGTGATAAGATTTCCTCAATAAAACCTGTTTGATGATGTGGTATTGTGTGAATTTCGAACACCTGACAAATGTGCGGACCCGAGTCTTTGTCGCGACTGGACAAATGCTGCAGGTGCGAGCATCAGTATCAGCCAGGAGATTGTACTGTGGCACGACAAACATCCCGCACCTGGCTCACAGGGGGCGGGGACAAAACACAATGAATCTAAATGGTGCGCGGTGCGCGGTGCCCAAACTCAGTGTGTGTGTGTGTGTGTGTGTGTGTGTGTGTGTGTGTGTGTGTGTACACGTGTGTGTGTGTGTTTGTGTGTGTGAGAGAGAGAAAGAGAGAGAGAGAATGTGTGAGTGTGTCACTCTGTGTGCGTGTGTGTTTGTGTGTGCGCGTGTGTTTGTGTGTGTGTGTGTGAGAGAGAGAGAGAGAGAGAGAGAGAGAGAGAGAGAGAGAAAGAAAGAGAGTGAATGTGTGTGAGTGTGTCACTCTGTGTGCGTGTGTGTATGTGTGTGTGTTGAGCAGTGCTGCATTCGCACCAAAGCAAACAGCAACAGATCTCATCCTGATGAATGAACTGTTGCCGGTTTGTGTTGCGTGTTGCTGCCGCTGCTGCAGCCTCTGCGCGTGACCTTTCTGGTGGACAAGTCAGGACAGCATTAAATCTTCATTTGCTTTCCAGGGAAAACCCAACCCACAGAGAGAAGCTGTGGCATGAGTACGGCTTAATAAGGCAGAAAGTCGACCACAGTTTGTGTAATCGGGCGGAAGTTGGTATGTGGGCGCCACCCGAAGGCCTTCAATCCAAAACAACCCCATCGTGGTGTCCCCCACAAGGTATAAAAATAATAAAAGAGAAAAACAACGTCCACATTTGTCTCACAGAACGTGAAACAAGTGTAGCCTGAATCCGCATCCTCCTCTCATACCGCTGTGTAAATTGAAAACTCTGTGTAAATTGACATTCTGTCTGTGTAAAGTGACATTTTGTATGTGTGAATTGACATTC